>Ga0307509_10000594_pt1 | contig 61706 bp, 47 predicted proteins | sample 10_EM_MG_FD_202245 | JGI IMG/M metagenome (GOLD analysis project Ga0307509, IMG submission 202245) | Populus trichocarpa ectomycorrhiza microbial communities from riparian zone in the Pacific Northwest, United States - 10_EM | ecosystem: Host-associated > Plants > Roots > Unclassified | place...
AGGGACTTGGGGGTTTGGATGTTTCCTGGGGTGAGGAGGGAATGGTTTTTGTTGGCCATAGCGTTAAAGCTGAATGCTGTCTTTGTACCTTAAACAAATGCATATGATTTAAAAAAAAAAAAAAAAAGTCACAGTAGTTAGAGCTCTTCACGCTACCATCTAAGTACTTACAATATATCTTTACCTCTACCTTTACCTTCATCTCTCGCTTGTATGCAAGCACACTAGCTCTTAAGCGTCAGAGCAATCACGACCTTGTTAAGACAAGAACAGTCTCACATCTCTCTCACGTGAGAAGAGCTCCAGATACGAAGAAGTTCCCTCGCCATCTCTCCCCAATAAGATATTGGAGTGTGATACGAAGACTATAGGATAGTCTAACAACGAAAACGAGATTATAAGTTAATCTTGGAAAAAAGATCACTCTCGGATACATACAAGGAACGAGAACTATATAAATAGTTCTAACTATATACGTAAGTAATTTGTTACCTGTTGTATAACTAACCCCTCCCGCGTAGGATTGTTACAGCATGAGAGGATACATAGGAAGTGGTATGTTTGTAGAGTTAGATACAGTAATAATTATTTCGTATTCCTAAGAAGACAGAACCAAAAGTGGGAATAGTAGAGCTCATCGCCAGAGTGTGAGGTGCGAAAGAAAATGCATTCCGGAAGAGGTTGCGATATCGTCAGACGTAGTTTATTGAGTGCCAGAGGCCACCATACCAGAGTCAGGATATCGCAGGGCAGAGTGTCTGAACATGTTATTTAAGAATCAGGGGACGCCCTGTAATTTGAGTAAAATCTGGAAGAAGTCATCACGCATCTGGAGATGATGGATCAGGATTGTGAGATCTTGACGCAGGACTACAAAGCAGAGATATCTGAATGGAACATGGCCAGATGAAAGAACCCCTGACTACAGGGGAGAGAGATCCGGCGTCAGGATGCAAGAGGACAGTATCAGACGACATGGGAATTACATAGGGGTGATCATGGGTCGCCAGAACGACAGCCCTGAGCACCAGACGCGGGCAGGACGCATATCACGAGCTCCGGGCTTGTATCGTTCAAGCCCATCAGGTCAGCTGTGAGGCAGTAGGAGAGACCTGTCTGTATGATATACTCTCCTGCGTGCCTAGTTTAAGAACAACACAGCCGCTTTTTCAAGAATGGAACCTCCGCAAGGTGTCTCAACCTGGGCATCTCAGTCATGACCAACAGCTCTGCCATCGCATATGGTTGCTGTTTTATGATATAGGTTTAAACGATCAGGAGATTTTACCGTTTCTGATCAAGGAAAGATATAAAATTGATCTACATATGAATGTATTACTTAGAGCTCATTTTGATATTTTTGTTTAAAAATTGACAAGCAAATAATCACTGGGTATGGCAATGAGGAAAATGACCACTACTATATAGAGAAAGAAAAACCAGGCAATTGTGCAAGGGGAAAAGAAGTATTGTCAGTGCTAACTGATATCATTAGGCCGAAAAGACTACGGTTGGCACTGGGGATGCGTCGGCGACATAGTGCAGGGGAGTTTGAAGTGCATAACTCTATTATGCATGAAGCTATCTTGTCTCATTTGCAGTCAGGAGAGACAACACTCAATGGGCGTGGCTATACCTATCATACATTATGGCAATCAGGTATTCTAGTTGCTCGTGATGGTATGTTTAGTATAATCAAAGAGCTGGATCCTACAGCTGTTGATAACCGGCGTCTATTTTTATTGTCTTCTCCACGAGGTGGATATTTTGTCCCTGGGCCAAATTTTGTCTGGTCAGTCAATGGACACCACAGGTTAAGTATGTATAGGATCGAAATCTATGGGGGTATTGACGCCTACTCACAGTAAGTTCTCTTTCTTTTTTTTATTCTACTTATCATGTTTTACTTTTGGGTTACAGTACTAGTGGCCAACTCAACGTGCATTAAATGCACATCAGCGCAGCTATTCCTTATAGGACAACTAGTTCTATTTTCAACGCAATATCATAAGAACTGGGATAATTGACCTATAAGCTTCTATGAGCTACATTCGCACTACTCCACTTGACTGTAGGTGGATATTATAAACTAACACGATTATGGTTATCTAGATATATTCCCTGGATATACGTTGGCATATCAACTCGTAGAGGAAATCCTGCCTGCGGCAATATTTGAAAGTTGTAACAAAGACTGGAGATCTTCCTCATTCAATACGGTCTGATCGTGGTACAGGAACTATGATGATGGCGAGTGCGTACTGACGGCTACACCAAGAGTGACTTCCTTCCGTTCGCTTTCAAGATATTTGGTGGTATGGTACATCAACTCTCAATCAAAGAATTGAGGCATGCTGGCGTCAAATAAGCCATAGTCAGACTTTAACATGTAAGGTAACTTTTTTTTCCATTAATACCTCAATTAATTGTGTCTGCAATAGTGTAGTGCTTAACATTTCCACAACTAGAATTTCTTCAACAATCTGAACTCAACTGGGCTCTATACTGATTCTGAGGCGTATAAAATCGCTCTTCTGTTTATTTATTTTCCAATTGTTCAGCAAAGAAATCTATCACTTTGTCCATCTATAGAATAATCACCGTATCCAATATCTGAAGTACCGTCCCGCCCTACCAATCAGAAAACCAAGTGTCCTCTATTTTACCCCTCCTGACGGAATTCATGACTATTCGACTCTTCCATCACCAGCAATAATTAACCAAATTCAGAATGAAGTAATGAAATGGGGTATGAAAGCCAATTAAACAAGAGGAAACACCTAGATAATTTAATACTAATTTGAATTCGGACAGATCCCGGGGAATTTCTTTCAGACTCAACTTACAACTGGTGCCAAATCCAGTTGCAATCTGTGGTCGAAATCTCCGCTGAAACTCCGCTCCTACTACATAGTACCCAGCCCGATGGGTCGTCAACTCATGCTATAGCCTATTCGCTACTCCACAAGGTATTGCAGGAAGAGGTGTTTAATTTAGGCTATACTCTACCCAGGTGTCACCCTCCCGAAGGTGCTTATAATTGGTCACCTGCCTTGACTGAAGAGCACCCCTCCTCTGTACCTTTTTTAACCTTATCTCATGAGGAAAATGGTGAAGCAGGTTTCAATAAAGAAATTATATACAATGAGGGAATAGACCCTGGCAATGATGATACTGATAATGAGGAAGCTTAGTTCCTGGTACCTTGTATTTCTTTTTTTTTCTTGCTTGGTTTTTGTTTGTTTCTGCACACTCTTGTTCTTATTTCTGTTCGGTCTCTTGTTTTTTATTCTTTTATTTTGTTTCAAGGTCTCAATATTTACGTTAATAAAACACACTTGAACTTCCTCTCTGATAACAGAGAGGAGGTGAATAAATTTTCCTTGTGGCTCTTTCGCTTATCTGAAATCTAAAGTTGGATGCCCGAGCGTTGTGGCGGTTTCAGTTCTTATAGGCCGCCGTATACAATCCTCCATAGAAGAAAGGGTTTATTTTTTTTCTTCCTCCTCTTTTAATGATGCCTCCAGCGCCTCCGGGGCTGCACACAAGATGGCAGAACCGAAAGGCAAGGTAATCGGGCTGTATCGATAAAATAAAGAGTTTCTATCTCAACATTTCTCTTTTTATCCATCGATCTGCCTTGGACTGTTCTACTTATAAGAATTCGTAGCATCAGTAAACATCAATATAACTCTCGCCATTCCCTAGATCTCGATATCCCAACCAGTCCGGCAGATGCCCGTGATGGAACCTAACGAAAAGTACGAAAGAAGAAAAAGAACAGAAGTGCAATCGCAATAGGCTCTAAGCGAAGCTGGGGAAGATGGAGGAACCGTGGACTATAGTAGATAGCTACCCTCTCTCTCTCTAGCTAAAGATAAGCCAAGCGATATATATCTCTCCCTCACACTGCCCCCTCCAGCCAACAACAAAACACTCCCGAAACTCGTATGCCTGGATTGGCGGTAAGCCACATTAAATCACGTGATACCGAAACTCAACAAACTTTAAAGGAACAACACGCAGCTGACATCACCTGACCCCTAACGATTTCAAGCAATCTAGAACCATGCTGATATCCCATGATCCTCCATGATCCTTAAAACCTATGCCATGCCAGCGTGCTAAACTCCCGTGTGCCTAGTGTGATATTACAGGCAAGGCCCGAGTGAGAATATGCGACCGCCACGGCAACCTCCCTCGCCCCCTCCCCGTAACTCGTAAATGTTGAAATATTTTTTAAAAAGGACTACATACCGCCAAAACTTCCTTGAGGACTGCCGGCGGTGAGATCAACTTAAGCCCTGCGGTAGGCCAACGGGCGCAACCGCAACTTCCCACAACACTCATCCATCACCATATTTCATTGCTTCTTTACCACGTAAAACGCATCAAGTTTAGAGGCAAGAGGCAGGAAACTTGTATTTCTCGGTAGATTTAACTAATAAGTTAGGCATTATAGTTGTAGTTGTCATTTGTAGTTTCATCTCTGATTATCATGCTTGAACTTTGCTGGGGATCGCGGCTGTCCTTAGCTTCTTGGGCTCTGGACAGAACCGAATTCCCGTCGTAAGCGAGCGCGAAGAGTTGTTCATCACATGACCGTTACACGACGGGTATTTTGTGAGCCTCAAGGGAACAATAGAAATTCCATGCCGGATAACCTTCTTCTTTGTTTTTTATTCCCTTCTTCTATTTTTCTATTTGTTCAGTTAAATCCTTGGATTCGATCGACAAGTGCAGGGAAATTCCGGTAAGCATCCTGAAGTACAATCTAGTATCGCCTAGGTTGCCGGAGGGAACTTCAAACTACCCACCTGACGAAACCGATTTGCCATACCGGTAGTAGGCACTATCAAATCACCACTCGTAACTAATCTTACTCCAAGATGACCTTCGAACACCTAGATTTATATAACTACCGTAGACTCAATACATACAAACTTCTGGAAGGCATTCCCGATAAATAAATAAAAAAGCACATAATTCCCCCTCGTTGAAACAGAAATCATCCCGACTTCACGTCGGCGGCCGGTGCTGGGGCGGGTGGTAATACGGAGCCCCCTTCCCCGGCGCCGGAGTCCCAGGAAAAAGGGGAATTGGCAACGGGTTTCCACAACCCCCCATCTAGGAGAAGAAAAAATTAATCTATAGCGATATCTCATTATAATCCCTCCCCCACTAAATGAGAAAACATTTTTCCAAAATTTAATCATGACATTGTCAAAAATAAAGAGAGAGAATATCATCGGATCTCAATCCTCTCAATCTTCTCCGACGCAATCTTACTCTTCAAGCACTCCCCGTCCATAATCCCGTGCACATAGCTTTCCCCGACAAGTCTATACCATTTCTCTCCTGTATCCCCTCCCCGCGTCTCTCCCTCCACCTCTCTCTCCCGCTCCTTCTGCGAAATTTGTGCCCCCCAGTCGTTCTTGCCCTTCCACCAGCCTTTGTAGCGTTTCTCCTCCTTGAACCCCAAGTTACTCCCCTCCCTAAGAATCAACGGCGTATATCCGCCCCCCAGAATACAAATCCGATCACCAACTCGAACACCCTCTCTTGCCTTCGGTCCGAAGCCCATAAAGCCACGCGCAGTCATGAAGAAGCTCCTCCCATGCAAATTCCTATCCAATTCCTCCCTATACGGATCATTATTCCTAAGGTGATCACTGACGGTTCGGTACCGCAGATCAGTCATAAGGTCCTCTTGGATAATCGGTGTATCAATAGTGCTCATGCGATGTCTGAGTAGGTGAAAAAAATACATCTCTTCATGCTCCAGCGCGGGCCTGAAGTTTGCGTTATCCGCAATAAGCGTGCGACAGAGAGCCTCGGTGAGGGATTGATTGTTGTAGGGGTACTGGTTCTTGGAGCTAACGACTGAGGTCAATATTTCCAGGATGACTGCTTCATTCTCCCGTGTCACGATAGGCGTCGCATATGTCACCTTGTCGAATTTAAACCCGTTCACGAAGAGGGAGCGGTCGCAGGTGCTAATGTCGCCTTTGATGAGGGAGCTAAGGGCGGTGCTCTTCCGTGCCATGGGGAACAGACGCTTCGACGTTATTGACCAGTCTGGCACCCATGTTGGCATCTTCGTTAGGTGGCGGGAGCATGGGGAGTACTCGTCTGCAAGGAGGCGCAAGTCCTGTTCGTCTGTCATTATGTACGCGGCCGCCTCGCGGTAGACGTCTTCTACTGCTTTTGTATAGTCCGCTCGCAGCGGTTGCACGCTGAGCTCCGTGCCCGAGCGGCCGACCGGGAAAGAGATTCCCAGCATAGAGTCCACTTTGTGGCGGATGTCGGTGGCTTGGGTGTACCGGAAGTGGCGGAGCAGTGTGCGGAGGTTGAGTTGTCCCGCTTTGTACCGCTTCTCGTTACGGTGTATCAGAGCTATGAGGAAGAGTGTCCGTGGCACGGGCCCATTGGAAAGGCGGAATTCGCGCTGGATGAGGTAGTTTGCCGCCTGGTGGAAGCGGACCCAGTCCGTCTTGTGACTGCCGCAGATTACTGTGGCTTTCTTAGATACTAGGATTTCCTGGATGATCCAAGCTCTTGTAAAGTACGATCTTGTAAAAGCGTCAACGATCGCATCCATTATAATCGGGTTTTCAAGTTCAGCGGCATGCTCGTCTTCAACCTCGACTAGGGGCTTGGTTGACGTCGGGTCGTCCTGGGGTCCCTGGGCATCCCAACTCTCGGCCAACTTCGGTATCATCTTGAACGCCTCGACGGTGTTGGGCTTCTCCTCCCTAATCCAGATCAAGACACCTTGGGCCTTTTGATATATCTGCTTCATGATGGAAACCTGAACTCCCCTCTCCTTCAAATCATCCTGATTAATGCAAATTGCGTCAATCCATACCCTCCTCGGTCGTTCCATATCTCTCAGCCTCTTCAGCGCAGCTCTCAAGTTGAGTGTGACTGGTATTTCTTCCCCTCTACCGCACCTCACTGTAGCTTCCTTGTGGTTCCCGGCCCATTCGTATGACAGTGTCTCGTACTCCGGCGCTTCCGACAGCCTCGCGTGCTGAATTTCAACCCGGAGTTCATCCTCCGGATCTCCCGGCTGTAACTCGACTAGTCGGATTGAATCCGGTTGTGTTAGGGGATTATACTGCAGCAACCGGTACTGACCATAATTCCATGCGCAGTTGCGAATAGCAAGTCTTGGCAATAGCGGGGGTCTGCCGATTATCGGACGGGAGCGAAGTATTGATTGTAGCATGCTAATGGCAGCAGCTGCTCCCGCTCCCGTGGAAGAAGGGAAGGAGGAGGTATGAGGTCGTGACGCTTGGTAAATCGAGTGCTGTTCCTGGTGGGCAAAGCTGAAGAATAGTGGGGTTATCTAATTTATTTGTGGAAACAACCGCCCAATCACCTTCAAACAAAGGAAATACAAACATACCGGAGGCTCTCTTAAATTTCCGAGACTAACTACGCCTCGCTCGAGCAGAGATTCCAGTCAATCACAGTGTTCTGTGCAAGCATAGGGCACCGCAGCCTGTGATACAGCGGCTTGACCACTGTATTTGTGGTGTGAAAACCGCCCCCATAGTCTGTAGTAAACGAGTGCCAATCAAAATAAAATAATGAACATAATCAAAGTGCCCACCCTAAGCTGTAAAATCTGATATGCAGTTGAGAAATTCTAAGGGGAGATTCTACCGAATGCTCATTCCCGGTAACTCCACGCTAGGGCGAATCACCTGCTATTTTGCGTATTTGGTAGCCATGTCTCCTTGTCTTGGGAGATAATGTGTAGGGATCCTGGCTAATATTGTTACTCGTAGTTTAGAGAGGCTCTATGAAGTTGAGTCTTGGACCAAATGAATTTGAGGTGAGAGCTTATCATCATTCTCAACTAAATTCGATATAATCCACAATCCAAGATCTCAAAACGGGCCCCAGGGCGAAAGGAAAAGTCTCCAATCTCACCGCAAATATCTTCGATCACTTCCTTATCACTTTGCCGTTCTTCCCGCCTGCTGAGTCCGACACCCGAATACGATACCGACACACTCAGAGTCCCCCTGCATAATGGAAGCAAGAACAGCGCAGCAACCACAGCGCCCTAAAGTTACCAGGGCTCGATTCTACACTGGGCAGACAGGCAGCCACAAGCTCACCTCACCCTGTCTGTTTGCACATCCTGGCAACTCTTTCTAAACCATGAAGCACCTCACGCACCCGAAACACCAGTAGGGAGCATTGCCGTCACTACTTTATTCCTGGGTATCGCGGTTCTTAGACTGTAATTGTACCGTACACCTGACCTGCCTGCAGTATACCCAAGTGCAGGTACCAGAGCCTGATAGGCGCCAGGCAGGCCTGCGTTATCAGTACTCGTAATCATCTCAGGTTTGTGAACACCATTGCTATTGCAGAGACCAAAGTTTTGAGGCTCAGCCCGACTTTTTTCTCATAGGCAATAACAGTTGCGTTTATAAACATCAGGACATTGCGAGTGGTATTGGTTGCATAGAACATCAGTGACCCAATGGCAGACACTGCCCCAGAAAACTTGCATCCCCCCTATTATTGCTATCGTACCTATAACATCGGGGCTCAGCCCCGTATCACAATCTTTGTAGGATAGCCCCCCCGGTATTACACCTGGCTCCGCTTGCTGATTGATAGCCATTTCTCAGGCATCGATCGAGGGATGCTATACCCAGAGGGGTCAGTAAAGATCAAAGAACTATCTCAGCTGATCCTATATAACTCCCTATGGGCAAGAGATATTTTTCCGCCCCACTTTTTAACGATCCCCCCAAGTATGTCGGGGGTTGCACACATGAAGCCGGAGTCAAAAGCAAGGTAATGGAGGAGGTATATCGACACCCCATGCAGTCCAGCAGATATACGAACATCGACAGTATTTATTTTCCATTAACAAAATTAACCGTATACATATCAGCGATGGCAACACAACCCTCCAAATGACCCTGCATTTTCAACACCTCCGAAAGGTATTTCTCTCGATCAAATATTAATTCCTACTATGTATTCTACTATGCATCTATGTTTTATATCTTTTCATTTTATCCCCATAATAGTGGGATTGATGGGGGAGTACTGTCGTCATGGCCAAAGCTTTTCGCGTTGGTCGATGTAGTGCACGGTTAAATTTTGTTAAGGCACAATACTATCCGTCACACCGAAGCAATACTTCTGACAGTATTAGAGTAAAGGCCCGAATGATAATAAGTGGTCACTAGGGAACCCCGCTACCCTCCCGCCCCCCCTTGTACCGGTGATGTCTAAGAGTTTTTAAAAAAGAACTGCATACCGCCAGAGCCGGCCCCCCCCTCTAGAGTCTAAGTGGTATGAAGTCAAGAGGAAAGAGGGAGGAAACCCGCATTCCAGTAAATTTAACTGAGGGGCATTATAATCGTATGATAGTTGTGATTGTATCATAGTCGCAATCCTGGTTATCACGAGGACTAAATTTTGCTGGGGATCGCGGTTGCCCTCGCGGGCTCTTGACTTGAGCTGATCTCGTCCCTCGTTGTTCATCACGTGACATCGGGTATTTTGTGATCAGTAAGCGAGCGATACATGGTTTGCGCATGGGACCTAATGTGGCGGTTGATAAGGAATAGATCTACTCGAGTAGGTGCAAGCATGAGGCGCAATAGGTTTAGGTAGCTTGATAGCTAGACGATGGTGGACTGAGTAGGGTAATATCGCATTGCTTTCAAATTTGTTCCCTTCTCAAATTAGTCTTCCCAGCTACACAAGTTGGGCACTAACAATACCGACTACCGTAGAACAGGTGATAATCTACTCCTGATTGCCCTATATTCTCGTTACTGAAATATTTTAATAAAATGTAAAAAGAGAGCTGTGTTGCTGCCGACTTGTTGTTCTGCAGCAGCGACGTGATTTCTTCATGTCTGAAAAGCCCTATTTTACCCTTCTTCCAGGTCTAGCTATGATACCCCCCTGGGTGTCCAAGACTTTTAGGTTGTTTATTTGTGGGAACAACCACCCAATCAACTTCACACCAAGGAAATACAAACACATTGGAGGTTTTGATGAACTCTCGCTAAGTTACCTAAATCCTGCCACGAGATTCCTATCAACCGCAGTGCAAGAATGACCATAGCGGGTTATGAGATGCCACCCAATGGAAGTCTCTCCTCCATTGTTCGTAGTCAATGAATGCGAATTAGAACAAAATAATGAACATATTCAAACCCTTACCCCAATCGATAAAACGATAATAATATGCGGATGAGAAATTCCAACCGAGAGGTTCTATCAAATCCTCGCGCACGCGATCTCCACGTCTATGCGAATCAGCCTTCTTTCGCATATTTGGTAGCCCTGTTTCCTTATCTCGGGAGATAATGTGTAGAAAGCGCCGCTAATATTGTCACCCGTAGCTTAGGGAGGTTCTTTTTAGTTGAGTCTTGAACTGGGCTGGTTAAATGTATCATATTTGACTGCAATTTATCATGATTCGCAACGAAATTCTGTAAAAACCATAACGTCTTTTATGTGGTAACCGACCACGACTGGGTAACCGACCACCCCCGCACACAACCATCTACCTCATTCGTCCTCCTGCAGAATCTCAACCACAACACAGAATGTCAAAAGCAAGATTAAGAACCGATTCAGACTATGAGAGCCGAATCCAGCATGCCCTCACTACACTCAAAAGTGAACCAACCCTCAGTATTCGTGCAGCTGCAGTAAGATTTGGTGTTCCACGAAGCACATTGCGCGACCGGCATTTCGGTAAAAGTCAACCACGCAATCAGGCTCATAAAAAGCAACAATTGCTTACTGAGGAGGAGGAGAATGAAGTAGTAGCATGGATAGAGCGGTTGGATCACATAGGAATTCCACCAAGGCTTTCACATATACATGATATGGTGGCTGTCATAGTGAAAGGTCACGAAGAATGGGAAAAGGCAACTGTTGGAAAGCACTGGATATCCAGGTTTCTTGACAGACATATAGAGATTGCAAGTCGGCTTGCGAGTCGTATAGATTGCCAGCGGGAGTCGGCTGCACAACCTGCCAGTATAAAAAGCTTTTTCGACCGCCTTGGTGAAGTAAAGTCCCGGTACCATATTAGTGCAGACGATATATGGAATGTCGATGAAAAAGGCTTCGCAATTGGAATTGGAAAGAAGGGAAAGGTGGTCTGCAAACGGCAAAGGCGAAATCCTAGAGTACGACACCCGGGCAATCGAGAATGGGTTACCCTAATGGAGGGAGTCTCTGCAGGTGGGAAACTGCTATCACCTCTCTATATTTATGAGGGTGGGGCTCATCTAATGGGGAACCATGATTACAAAAACCGAGATGATGCTAGCTTTGGTCTTTCTAATACTGGTTGGACCAATAATGAGCTTGGGTTCCGTTGGTTGAAAGAGGTTTTTGAACCAGGAACTAGGAGTGGAAACTCAAGACTCTTGATTCTCGATGGTCATTCCTCTCATTTATCCGTGGAATTTATAACCTTTGCAGAATCACATCACATATACCTTCTCTGTTTCCCTAGCCACTCCACACATATCTTACAACCTCTGGATGTCGGCCTCTTTGGTCCTCTTGCAACATACTATAGCCATGAGGTGGATTCTTGGTCCCGAGCACATCCATATCAAATTCTCAGCAAGGGTGATTTCTTTCCACTTTGTCAAAAAGCACGACGGGCAGCATTTACAGAGACAAACATCAAGTCAGCCTTTGCTGCCACAGGTATCTACCCTTACCGCAGAGCTCGGGTTCAAGAGATTTTGCAAAAGGTCACTCCGCCCTCCTCCAGTTTCATTCAACTCCATCCCCCTTCCTCTATTGAGCCTTCTTCAGCCCACAACTCATCCTCCTCAATTGCCACTGTCAGCGCCCCCACCAATGCCAAACAAGTTTCACAACTCAAAAGCCTCCTTGAGTCCTCGACAAATATTGAGGATTTAAAAAAAATTGGACTTGCTCTTGGTTCAGCTGCCGGAAGTGCCATGGCTGCTGCTACTATTGCTCAGGAAACAGTACGGCAAGTAGCAGCAGCACCAAAAAAGAGCAAATCGGATCGGAGACATATCAGTAAAGCGAAGCTTATCTCCCGTCGGGATTTGGAGCAGGCTCGAAAGAATCGTTTGGAGAAGGAAGAAAAGGCTCAAAAACTAAAGGAGACAAAGAAAGTAGGTCAAGCTGCTCATCATACTAGAACGCCCTCTCGTCCTACTACCCTCAAAAATAATCAATCTCAACATTTGCCTCTTCCTCCTGCCTCGGCTCCAACAAATAATACCGGCGAGTCTTCCCTTGAAGGATCTTCCCGATCCCCTCTAACTACACCTATTGGCCAATCTCATCTCACACCTCTCCGCTCAATAAGTGGTAATACTACTTGGCGCAGAAGCTGAGCCATCTTCTCTACTTGTTCCTTGTTAGTTCACCCTACTTTTGAGTATTTTATTTAAGATCGTATCTAATATTACTTATATAGGTATTTTTCTCACTCTTTAAAGCTTAAGCTGCTCTTAATTCACATCTTTATATTTCCTGTCTCATATATAGGCTTTCCTAGTATCCCTTAACCATTCTATGTTTTTTAAATATTTTTTTCTTAAGGTTCGTGGTTGGGGTCTTCTTGTTGTTAGCCTCTGTTGGGTGTCTTGTAGGGTGGTCGGTTACCCCGTCGTGGTCGGTTACCACATAAAAGACGTTAATCCAAAATTCTAAAACGGCCCCCCCGCAAAAAGAACAGTCTCCAACCTAACCACAAATATTTTCAATCACTTCCCCATCACTTTGTTGTTCCTCTAGCCTGCTGAGTATGCTACTCGAATATGATATTGGAGCGCTTAGAGCCCCCCTGCATAGCGGGAGCAGGAAGAGCGCAGTGGCGACAGTGAGCTGCTCGAGTAGAATTAACAGGGCGTGATTCTCCACCCGATAGGCCTGTAGCTACCACCTCGCCTCACCCTGTCTCTTTGCACATTCCGGCAGCTCTTTTTAAATCCCCCCTCATGCACCCCATGCGCCCGAAACTCCGGCAGGGAGAATTGCTGTGACCACTCGGGAACATTATTCTCAAGAATCGCGGTTGTGTAAACTGCAGTCGTATCATACACTTGTCCTGTTTGAAATACTCGAGTGCTGGTATCAAAGGTTGATAGGCGCCAAGCAGGTCTGCGCTGTAGGGTTGGTTGCCTAGAGCACATCAGTGATCCAATCTCAGACACAACTCCGGCAAACTTGGATCCCCCCTATTTTTGTTATCATACTGATAATATCGGGGGCTCAGCCCCGGACAATAATCTTCGTATGATAGGATGATTCGTTTTGCAATATACTTGACCTTGGCCCCACTCGGGGCGGATAACCATTTCCCAGGCATCGAGAGATGTTATACCTAGAGGGAGTTTTCACGATCAAAAAACTATTTCTGCTGTTCCTATACAATCCTCTATAGATTCAAGGGTTATTTTCGCTTCCGCTTTTTAACGATCCCCAATTTAGTCAGGGGTCGGAGTAGAAAAGGCAAGGTATTGTATCGATAAAAGAGAGATCCGCTATCTTAACATTTCCTTTTTTATTCTTCAATCCGCCCGAGGCTGTCCTACTTATGGGAACCAGTAGCATCAAGATACATCAACACGACCCCCACCATTTCCCAGATCCCAATATCCCAATATCCCAATCAGTCCAGCCGATATACGCCTATCGGCACCTTCCGTCGCATGCAAGCAATATTCCTGACCTTGTTAGTGTAAGGTCCCCAATGACAATTTGCGATCGGCATGGCAACCCTCTACCCTCGTACTCGAAATGTTGAACCATTTTAAAAAGGACCGCATCCCACCAAAACCTCGAAGTTGTTCTGGAGCCTGGGACTGTACTTGAGTACCGTACTCAATGGTAGTTCTTGCTAGCAACGCTTCGAGACTACCGGTAGCTAGATTAACTTAAACCCTAGCCAACGGGCACAACCAATTCTCCACAACACCCAATAATCGCCTTCATTCACTGCTGCTCCATAGCCGTAGTTGTAATTAAAATCGCAACTCAGCTTCTTACGATCAAGTATGACCATTAAATTTTGAGGGGATCGCGGTTCTCCTATCGGTAGCTGGCGTTGGAAATAACAGAATCCACGCGCCGGTATGAAGAGTCGTTCATCGCGTGACACCTTCGATTATTTTCTTAGCCGCATGGGGCGATCATAGTTCTCCTTCGCATAACCTCTTTCTTCGCTTTCCGCTTTTTATTTATTTATTTTTCCGTTTGCTGGGGGGGGGTAGAGGGAAATTCCGGCAAGCAAGCACGCTGGAATAGCCCAGGAGGCCCGAGGGAACTTCAAATCATCCCCACAAAACCAATAGACAATAGCAGAGCTCCCAACAAATCATCACTGGCAACTACCCCTAGTCCAGGATGACATTCCAATAACTATGATAGATATATGTAACAACAGTAGACTCGATAAGTACAAACTTCCTGAAGGCATTCCTAATAAAAAAAGCAGATAATTTTCTCCCGTTGAAACCGTAATCATCGCCACTTTATGTCAACGGCCGATCCTGCTGCCGGTAATATGGAGACCCATGTCCGGGCGCTGGAGTCCCAGAGAGCGGAGAAACCTGGGTTGGGCTAACTGGGTACGGTGGCTCGATGCCCAGGCTGAACTAACCGAGGAGACACTCCCGCTCCGAGCAGAATTCAACCTCCTCAATCCCTCCGCTTCATTCTTGGCACTGTCTAGTTCGGGTTGCGTCTCTGCCAGCCTCTCTTTCAGCCATTCAACTGCTCCGCCCTTCTCTGTTAGGCCTTCGGGTGGGGATTCCTCCTCAGATCGCATGCCCGACCGCTCTGTCTCCACCCAGTCTAGTTCTCTTCGTGTGCCCAACAACTCCGGTTAGATTCCTCGGGTTTCCGACTACGTATCGGTGGACTTTAGTTTAAAGTATTTGAGCTCTTTCCGGACGCCCTCCATGTCCGGGCCTCCTCTATCTCTTCAGCGTGGACGACGGTGGAGTCGGGGGTTCCCTCGAGAAGCCTGGAACAGTGCTTGCCGACCCATTTCTTTGGGCTGCCGGGAATGCCGAGCGGGGGATTGTGGTCCTTGATACGGGTCGCTGTGTCACGGAATCGATTACGACGCGCTTTGGAGTTGGAGGAAAGCTGTTAGAAGTCGGTGTTCCTCATCTTGGTTTAGTAGAACTTGTTAACCATCGAATTTTTGAAGCAGTCGAGTGTTAATGCCGGTTCCTGGGGTCGGCGTTTTCCATCGCCGATGGGATGCGGTCTCAGAAGATATTGGCAATTGAGCTTGTTGAAGAGGTCGGTAAGGATGCTGCGGTGGATCGTCCTTTCGAGAACAATTCTAGGAACCGGGGGAGCATACTCACTGTGCAGGACCAATCGTTCTGGGCAATGTCGGCGGGATCTGGTGAGGTATGTTTTGCTGGATGTCTATTTGAAGCGAAAGGGGAATTGACACCATATGGCTGGCTGGATGGGTCTGGTGTCGGATTAATTGATATACTGCAAACACGTCATCGGCCAATAGGTTTTTAGGGGAGTGGTCGGAAACAGGTTTTCCCTAGCGTAGTGTCTGCGAGGAGCCGAAGAACCGCTGTGCGGGTATATCAGATCCTTGGCAATTATGATATCGTAGGAGATGGAGATTCACCGGTGGAGGGCTTGGATCCATGAACGGCCCTGCTGTAGCTCCCTATGTGTTGCTACAGTTAGCGCTGTTATCACAGAACACAACCGATTGCTATGTATAGTCTAAGCTATGATCTAACGAATTTTTTAGCCAGGAAGATAGAAATAGTATGGAAGAGTAATATGTAGGGTTAGCGAGGGAGCGTACAAACTTTCTGTCGTCGAAGCTGAAGAAAGGAGGGGTGATGTAGCTCCTCCTACGGCAACCGCCGTCCAATCATTTCCACACTAAGGAAATTCTAGGGGCCTGGCAGTTAGATGAGATGGTCACGTGGGGGCTGATGAAGAAAAATTTGGTGAACCTTCTATCTTTGGAGCGCCTTATTAGGCGCGCGTGACTATTTTAGGGTAATGGGGTCTAGTGTTGGATGAATTCCGGGGCCCAGACTTCGCATCAGTGATTACCGGAAAACAAAGGACTATGCTCTGAGGGTACAGTACCTGTACTATGACCTTTTCAAGGTCGCTATATTATTCACGTTTTTATATTATTGTAATACTTCTATACCACAGTACGGGAACAACAAGATTCCTCTGGCATGAGGTTTTATACAAAATTTAGCGAAGAATGGAGGTTTTCAAACGGACAATTCCCAACTCTGCTTATATGAAACCACTCCAAGTCTTGCTATCGGGTAGTGAATGACTATCTATTCAAACTTCTACAAGTAGAAATATAAGGAATCAAGGCTGTCTTTATTGTTCATGACCGCATCGACTAGTATGAAAGTGACCTAGATTACTTGAATGGGGGGTCATACAAAAAAGTACCTGGCAACAGATATGATACCAGATACTCAAACCACCATTTCTCTATCCCTTTGTAATATTTAAGGATTCTGTAATATCCTTCATGTTATCTACAGGTGTACTAATGCATGGACAAACTTCAGTAGATTCTCATCGAGAGAGAGGGTGCTGAAAATGCGCACTTTTGGTGTAAAAACGGGGTATTGGATGACCCTTTTTAGTCTAATACTTTATATTAGGGCTACACCTAATGTCATCCCCACCGATACTCCGACCAAGGTAGGCGAGCTCACAACCTGATAACATGATATGTTTATAGAATCTATCTTAAATATAATAGGTCGCACTAAAGCCAGTCTTGCCCTTTGGTTATTCCTAGAACGACTATTCGCTAGTATGATATTATAATCATAACCCGGATAGTCAGTTTGGGTTAGGGGTGCACTTCAACACTTCGGGGCACCCCCGGATATTATAGGGCGGAACAACCATTGAAGTATCATACGGCACTTTGTAGAGGGGCGGTTAGTAACAGCTTAGCACTAGTGAATGGAACTGCTCAGACGAGATAAAATCATCGGCTCAGGGATTTAGGACGTGCTTCAAGTTTATTATCCATCCATATCATGTTCCCACCAAATTGGTGGCGACGGGCCCTACCCTAAAATACACCGCTATCCACAAAACGTATGTAAGGCAAATACCAACTTGGCCGAGAACGGAGTGCCAGGAATGAAGAATGAGAATATGACTATAGGACTAGGGCTAATTTGGACTCTAAACTAAAAAACACCCGAAGAAAAATCAAAATCTAGATAAATAGTAAATCTATGAGATATGAAACTAGAAAAATGCCCTAGCCAACGCCTATCTACATCCAAACCTCGCTGACACCTACCCCTAGATGGGCAGGGCCTAAGGAGTAAGAATAGATTTAGTGACGAGGAAGGGAGGACCCGGGGGAGGAAGCCGGGAAGGTGAACAAGCGAGGCGATGACAAAATATTGGTCGAGGGCAAGCGAGAGGATTCGTCAGTAGTTGTCATGGCGGGTCTTATTTATTCTTAGGCGGTGGAAGAGCTTCCGGGGTCGGATGGCGAGAGGTCGGGGTTTCCGGGGTGGATCGGTCGAGGAGCCAGGATTGGATTTGTGGGAATCAACATCGTCCCGCTCCAGTAGGATTCTCGCAACTCCTTCATGTCCTCCGGAGAGAGCTAATGATAGTGGGTTTTGGCTCGCGTTATCTGGAATGGTGGGGAGAACGTCGTTCCGTTCCAAAAGGATCTTGATTACCCCTTCATGTCCGCCCTTTGCAGCCCACGAGAGTGGCGTTCGTCCATATTGGGTATCTACATGGTCAGGATTGACGTCCTCTCGTTCCAGAAGTATCCTGACAACCGCCTCATACCCGTTTTCCGATGCCCGGGAGAGAGGCGTTTGACCACAAAGGGTGTCTGCCCGGTCTGGATTAACGTCGCCCCTTTCCAAAAATAACCTTACGACCCTCTCATAACCGTTCCCAGCGGCCCACGAAAGTGGCGTTCGGCCATATTCGGTGTCTGTATGATCGGGATTCACATCCTTACGTTCTAAGAGCACCTTTATTATCTCCTCATGCCCCCCCCAAGCCGCCCGGCCGAGCGGTGTCGTGCCAGATTTGTCTACCCGGTTTGGATCGACATCCTCTCGTTCTAAAAGCATCTTTACAACCTTTTCATTCCCGTACTCTGCTGCCCAGGAGAGCGGTGTTTGGCCGCAAAAGGTGTCTGCTTGGTCGGGGTTGGCACCTGACCGGTGCAAAAGCAGTTTTACTACCTCCTCATGCCCGTTCTCGGCGGCCCACGAGAGTGGTGTCTGGCCATATTTGGTGTCTGGTTGGTCGATATTGATGTCCTCTCGTTCTAAAAGCATGGCCACTACCCCCTGGTTGCCATTCGCAGCCGCCCACGACAGTGGCGTTCGGCCATACAAGGTGTCTGCATGGTCAGGATCGACGTCCTCTCGTTCCAAAAGCATCCTTACTACCCCCTCATGCCCGTTTTCTGATGCCCGGGAGAGTGGCGTTTGACCACAAAGGGTGTCTGCCCGGTCTGGATTAACGTCGCCCCTTTCCAAAAACATCCTTACGACCCCCTCATGCCCGTTCCCGGCTGCCCACGAGAGTGGCGTCCGGCCATATTCGGTGTCTACATGATGAGGATCGACATCCTTTCGTTCCAATAGCAACTTTACTAACTCCTCATGCCCCATCCAAGCGGCCCGGCCGAGTGGTGTCTTGCCGGATTTGTCTGCCCGGTCGGGATTAACGTCGTCACATTCTAAAAGCATCTTCACTACCCCCTGATTCCCTCTCTCGGCCGCCCACAAGAGTAGCGTTTGGCCACATTCGATGTCTAAATGATCCGGATTGACGTCCTTTCGTTCCAAGAGCATCTGTATTATCCCATCATGCCCCCCCCAAGCTGCCCAGCCCAGTGGCGTCTTTCCAGATTTGTCTGCCCGGTTGGGATTGACGTCCTCACGTTCCAAAAGCATCTTTACTACCCCGCTATTCCCTCTCTTGGTCGCCCACATGAGTGGCGTTTGGCCACATTCGTTGTCCACATGATCGGGATTGACGTCCTTTCGTTCCAAAAGGACCTTTACTATCTCCTCATGCCCCTCCCAAGCCGCCCAACCGAGTGGTGTCTTGCCAGATTTGTCTGCCCGGTCGGGATTGACGTCCTCACGTTCCAAAAGCATCCTTACTACCCCCATATGCCCTCTCTCAGCGGCCGGTGAGAGCGGTGTCCGGCCATACTCAGTGTCTGCACGATCGGGATTGACTCCCTTTCGTTCCAAAAGCATTTTTACAATCTCCTCATGCCCCTTCCAAGCCGCCCAAGCGAGCGGTGTCTCGCCATACATGTTCGCTCGGTCAGGATTTACGTCGTCTCGTTCCAAAAGCATCTTTACTATCCCCTTGTCTCCTCTCTTGGCCGCCAGCAAGAGTGGCGTAAGGCCATATTGGATATCTACAGGGTCGGGATTGACGCCCTTTCGTTCCAAAAGTACCTTTATTATCTCTTCACGCCCCTCCAAAGCCGCCCGCCAGAGTGGTGTCTCGCCATATAAGTTTGCCCGGTCGGGGTTGACGTCCTCTCGTTTCAAAAGCATCTTTACAACTCCTTCATGCCCTCCCGCCGCTGCCCGTGAGAGCGGAGTCCAGCCATCTTGCGTGTCCACCTTGTTGGGATTGACGCCCTTCCGCTCTAAAAGTATCTTTACTATCCCCTCGTAACCTCCGATAGCCGCCCACTCGAGTGGCGTCCGGGCAGGATTGGCACCTGCATCGTTGGGATTAACGTCTTTTCGTTTCAACAGCACCCTTGCAACCTCCTCTCGCCCTCTTCGGGCTGCCCACATGAGAGCCGTGTGCCCCATAAAGTCGAGTGCGTTAACGTCCCATTTCTTCATATCCAATAAAGAGATAAGAATCTCCGCGATTCCGAGAAATGCTGCTCCGTGCAGCCCTGTAAATCCTCTCGATCCTCTTTCCTCCAGCGTCGAGAGCACGCCCCCGGACACGTTTGGAAAATTGACTAATAACAGTACCGTAGCAGATATATGCAAGTCGAACCTATCGAGAAGCCTCAGTGCAAGTGCTTTGATTTTTTCCGTTATCCCCCTTCTTGCGTGCTCCCCCCAGTAAACAGAAGCGTATTTTAGAAGGTGCATTCTTGAGGTAGTCGCGCGAGCTGAGACAGCAGTTGGTGAAAGGGCCATGACACGTCCAAAATTGAGATATGTCAAGCAAACCTCAGCAATTGTCGAGTGGGCACTAGGGAATAGGGTAGGATCCCGCAAGAGATGTTCCTGCAGAGTGAAGTGAACTAGTCTGACGGTGGACGAAGACGCTTCGACTGTGACAAGGCCTACACAAGATGATACGAGTGTACGTAACGCAGGAATGTTCTCAAGATCCAGATCTGTAGATCCCGTCTTCACTCCCAAGGCGTGACAGAGCTCCTCGGCTCGTAACGGCATTTCCGAATAGAGCACCCACATTAGGACCTTTAGCCCAAGTACTGACTTATTTCCCTTCTGCGCCTTCAACCGCGTTAGGGTTGCCGTGTAGGCATCGCTCAGTCCATTGCCTAGTGCCATCCCCTCAAGTTTCTCCCTTCGCTGACTAATTGTCACCTCGCCAAGAATGGCCTCGATGTTAAGCGAAACGAGGAGGAATCTAGACAGAGTCGTTGGTAAGCATACACAGTTGATAGAGTGGAAACACCAACTTACATATTAGACATCTTCTCCAGAATAGTTGTCACAATCTCCGCCCGTAAATCCATGTTCATGGCCTCTGGCTCGTCATCCCTGTCTAACTTCATCTCCAGATAATTCCTGATATCATCTCGGTTAGGGCTGATAGGTATCGCAACCGCGTTGGTGAAATATTTCTGGACGGGTTCGTTGACATGGGGCCTCCCGGTGAGGAACATTCTCGTCTGAGGGGACTCCCGAACAACATCTCTTAGCAGGCCAAGTATCTCGGCAAGATCCTTGGGTAGGCATTCGTCGAGCGCATCGATAAAGATGAACACTCGGGGTAACGAAGAAATGGCGATCTTCAACATTCGCATCAGATCCGCAAGTAGTGGCCTTCTCCCTTCCTCAAATGCCTCCCGTATATCCTCCGGAATCTCCCTGCCGACCAGCCGCCTCAAAAGCGCTCCCATGATGTTGATTACTGTTTGTTCTTGTTGAGCGTTGTAGTCGCAGTACACCCATGCAACCACTATATCTTCCTCCCTTGCCTGATCGCATAGGCTGTCGATCGCTAAGGAGCTAGTATTTCCGGCCATTAGTGGTAGCTTCTTTAAATGTACCCCCCACTTACCTCAGATATGTCTTGCCCACTCCTGGATCCCCGGAGCAAAACAAGACAGCCTCATCGGCACCACCTTCACCCCCTCTCCACTCCCGAAACTCGCTTGTTTCCAAAAGCCAATTCCCAACACCTTCCAATCGGTCGGCGCACACGGCATGATGTCTGTTTTCCGGCTCTAGCGGAGAGAGCCAACGCATGATCTTCGCATCTTCGCCGGAGTTATAGACCGTGGTGTTGAAACTATCTTTTATGTTGCCGGAGTTGGTATTGCCATCACCGACCGTGACTCTGTGTGTGCTTGTAGTCTGTGCCATAATGCTCTGTCTAAAATGTCGGTTGTATGTAGAAATGGTAGAGAAATATGGAGAGGTTAATGGGGGAATCTACAAAACCTCCTTGTTGGCAATGCGAAGGAAGAGCGGGGTTATCTACTTACTTTGTGGCAACAACCGTCCAATCATTTTCACGCCAAGGAAATAAAAGCGCATTAGAGCCTTTGATGAATTCCCGCCGCCTGACTCCGCCCCAGAGATTCCTATCAACTATCATGTCATACTCGAGTGGTACAATACTGTGCTGTGCTGTGCTGTGCCGTGCTGTGCAAGCATGGGCACAGTGATGCATGAGAGCCACACGACGCATGTCTTTGCGATATGAAACTCGCCCCCCCATTGTTCGTTATCTTGTTCTAATTCGCACTCGTTGACGATAAACATAACCAAGCCCCCCACCCCAACCTATAATGCTATCATATTATGCAGGGGAGAAATTCCAAGGGAGAGATTCTACCAAATGCTCACGCCCGGGGGCTCCACGTCAATGCGAATCTGTCACTCTTTTGCATATCTAATAGCCATGTCTCCTTGTCTCGGGAGATACGGTAATTTACTCTTTAGATGAATCGTGAACTGAGTGGATCAAATGTATTTGGGGGGGGGGTTATCATTATCAGCAACTAAAACATGTAAAAACCACAATCCAACATCCCAAAACGCGCCCTCCTACGAAAGTAGAAGTCTCCAACCTGACCTAAAATATTTCCAACTATTTTTATCATTTTGTTGTCTTTCCGGGGTGCTGAGCCTGCTACTCTAACATGATACGGTATTAGAAGCAAGAACAGTGCAGGGACGACAATACGCTAGCGGCAGATATCCCCTAAACTGCTGAAACATCCATCTCTGTTTAAAATGTTGATCACTGGCCTATTTTAAGTAATCGGAGTATACCTACGCGCCCTCGGGATTTCTATCATGGACATACTGAGGAATACAGATTCCCCAGGATTCTGAGTACCGGTACTACCCCTCAAGCACTAGTGAACAACAAGGTTTTTGCTGTCACGGTTACTCAAATAGCCTCGTTTTCAGCATTTTAAACGGGGCTAAATGTTTCGGCAGTTTCGGGGATAGCCGCGCTTCAGCTAGTCTCTTCGCCGAGCATTGCTATCATTCCTTCATCCCCGGGAACCGTCTGTGCACGAGTAAACTACCGTTCTACACCTAGTACCGTACTCGATCACCGTGCTTGTACTGTACTGTACGGTACTCGTAGACAATGGCCTGGCCTGGTGGAGCCTGCATATTGGGGACCTTCCTAATCCGGGTGTAGCCCAGCCTGCAGTGGCTTTGCCCGCCTAAAATGATTAAATACGAAGACTTTTCTCGGCCAAAGGTCGCTTAGCCACAGCATAGAGCCACCATATGCATTACCATACGGAAAGTCCCCAATCTGCATGTCTCATCAGTCCATGGGATACCGTACTTGAGTGTCGGTATCAGAGGCTTATTGGAGCTAATCAGGCCTGCATTGCACTCGAATACTATGATATTCGTTACATAGAACACACCAATGATCCAATAGCAGACACTACTCCATAATACTCTCGAGTACTCGTATCCCCCCTATTATTGTTACAGATAACATCGGGGACTCAACCCCAGATAATAATATTCGTAGAATAATCTCCTTGGCAATATACCTTGCTCCATTGGCCCAGAGCCATTCCCCTAGCATCGAGGGATGTTGTAAAAATCAAGAACCCCTTCAGCTGGTCCAATACAAATTCTCTATCCTTGAAGAGGCAAGGGTAATTTTCGCTTCCGGTTTTTCACGATCGCTAAGTATGTCGGGGTTGCACACAACACGGCGGAGGCAAAATGCAAGGATGATGCGGCTTTATCGATAAAAGAAAGAGTTGCTATCTCAACATTTCTTCTTTATCCGCCCAAGACTATCGTATCAGACGGTGCTTAGACAAAATTAGCCGCCCACCAACAAATGATAGCAACGCAACACTCAAGATTGTAATGCTATGGTTGTGCGAGCCTGGATAGGTAGTCGCTTCCTTAACTTTGTTATAAATATATTAAACTTCAATGGCGGGGATACCATTGCGCGACGGTGACGAGAGTGAAACGAAACGAACGCCAAGCAACTCACAACGAAAACGATCGCGCACTCAAGTGCGGGGAAAATCATTTCACCAACAACCGCAGGCTCACGCTCTCCACGATACTCGGCCAACTAACACCTAACTAAAGGCGATCACAGCAGTACATATCATCAATAGAGACCTCATATCAATCCATGAGGTACCACACTACTCCATATGAGTCTCTCCTTCTCCGTGAACACTCCCGGCTAACTAAAAGGAAAAACAAACACTTTTCCGGCGCTGAGCTTCCAGCCCTTTCCAGCTAACCTTACAGTGTTTCCACTTTTCCCCCAAACTATCGCGCATTCCTGCATTCACAATGCTTTCCCGAACATCCAAACCATATGCCCGAAGCCAAAGTGAGTCTCCGAAGACAAACCCTTGCCCGGATCCTCCGCGCATATCTGAAGCCACAAACAAGTGCACTCCCGGAAGCTAACTAAAAAACAAAGGAACTACCAAGGAAGTATGGCGAGCATACCACTTTCAACAAAATAGAGTATCACTCTACATTTTCAACACCCCTGAAGAGATTTCTTTAGATCAAATATTAGTTTCTACTACAGCCCCTAGTCAGAAGTGTTCGTGATCCGAGACATTTTTAATTGCGGTTGCGCAATAGGCAGCCATGGTGTGGTGGGGTAGTGGGGTTGCCGGCGCCTTGAGGCAATGGGCATGCACGCACGAACTATCAATGTGCAACGGGCAATGGGCAATGGGCAACTGGCAACTTGCCATGGACAATCGAATGTCCACGATCAACCAACTGTGTATATAAATTAAATGGTGAAAATAAAAATTAAAGTTATGAATAGTTGCTAATACCTTGTATACCCCCCCTTTGCCTCCAAAGCTGCAGCTACTCTATCAGGCATTGATTTCCACAACTTCTCAAAAGGTTCCTCAGAAATTGTCTCCCAAACCAAAGGCAATACTTCTGTTCTGCAAGTCTGTTCTTAACTGCTTCTTTTCCTCCTGGGGTACCGCTGGTGTAATTACTTTTTAAGCTCTACCCATGCATGCTAAATAGGATTTACATCAGGGGAGCAATGGGGGTGTTCCACTCCTTCAATAGAATTTCTCTCCAACCAATCTATAACATTATAAGCCTTGTGAACAGGAGCATTGTAACTGCTTCCCGTGGGGTAGCGGTCTTGTAAGGGGTATCGATATTGACTCTAATAAAACCAGTGGTATAAACGAGATCAAGTACTGGAGACGTCAACAAGTAATTGAATAGACTCTATTACTTTTATTGAAACTACTAAGAGAAGGCCAAGTGCCCTAGGCCTATGCGAAGCTCAAAGATTCTCGAATCGAACTGAATAGAAGATAATCGTGCCAAGGTTGCGGCTTGCAGCCGCAACCCAGGATATTCGCTGGCTCACACCCTGGGCACTCCTACAGAGTGCCTGACAGCTCAACATCACTTTGTGGCTCAACCTCACTTTGTGGCTCACCATACAAACTTTGTGGCTCAACATCACTTTGTGGCTCACCATACAAACTTTGTAACTCAACATCACTTTATGGCCAGCTTCATAATAGAGGTTTTAATTGGAGGTGAATAATATGTAATAATACAGAAGTAATATGAATTAATAGCAGCTTACTATATTATTTATAGTTAATAAGCAATATCTTGACATTCAATAATAAAAGAAATGATATAGCATAAGGAATATCTATTATATAAAATGAGTATTATCAATAACCAATACATTCCTCACCATCATCAATCATGCCACAAACCGAAGCCTTTATTCTGCCAAGTCAGCGTGTCGAGCCCTACCGCGATATTGAGATCGGAATTCAGGCTGCACTTGCATCTTTGCAGAGCACTCAAGATCAGTATCCAAATGTTAGTGCGATCGCTCGGAAGTACGAAATTCCAGTTTCCCGGCTCAGAGCTACACTACGTGGTGTTCAGTCCAAACAAGATCGGCCAGGGGGCAAATCACAAGCTCGCTGATGACCAGGAGTTAGCAGTATGCCAGTATCTCGACCATCTCGATACTGTAGGTACCAGTGCTCATCTTCAAATGGTGTCTGGATGTGCGAATGCTATTCTTCAATATGGCCATTCTGGTCCGGAACCACCCCCTACAGTTAGCGATCACTGGACGAATCGATTTCTCAGCCGATATCCTAATATCATATACGCAACCAACTTACCCTTGATGTGGATCGGAAGAATGCCCATCACCCTGATAGTATCAGAGCCTGGTTTGAGAAATATCTCACTATTTGCGATGCTTATAATATCCAGGATAGCGACAAGTACAACTTCGACAAAACTGGGTTTCATATTGATATTGGCCGCGACCAATCGATCATTACCAGAGAACCAACTAAGAAGTCCTACTTGGCTACCTCAACAGATCGTTTACTCACAAGTGTTTGTGAAACTATCAGCGGTGATGGAGTGGCCCTGCCACCTATAGTTATTATTCCGGGTATTATCCATAAAGAATCATGGTATACAACCACTCGAGTTCCAGGAAATTATCTAATTGGTACCTCCGAAACCGGCTATAACAATGATGAACTAACCATGAAGTGGCTTGTCCACTTTGAACGTTTCTCGAGTTCTCGACAAGTAGGAGACCACCGCCTTTTGCTTCTTGATGGCTTTGGTTCGCATTGCACAAAGCAGTTCCTTGATTACTGCGATCAGTACAAGATTATTGTCTTCTGCCTTCTAGCTCACTCGAGCCACCTCCTCCAACAGTTAGATGTGGTTGTTTTTCAACCATATAAGCACTATCATGCAGAGGCAGTAGAAGCAGCTACTCGGACTGGTTGTGGGGATTTTAACAAATCTGAGTTTCTGGATACTATCGATACTATTCGTCAGCAAACCTTGAAGACATCAACAGTCAAATCCGCCTTCCGTGCCACAGGACTGATCCCTTACAATCCTGATATTGTTATTTCCAAACTTCGCGAGTCTAGAATATCCCCTCCTTTACAATCGCTACCACTATCCGTATCTCCCACTGGTATTCCTCTCACCATTGTTAGCCTTAAAACCATGAGGGAAGAATTACTCTCTGAGGCAAAAGACCTCTCACCAACCTTCCAACATAAGCTCAAGCAGGCCCTTCAGGGTGGGTTGGCACTTGCCCAATCAGGAGCATTAGCTATGGAACACATGGAGAATACTCGGGCTGCTGAAGAGGCAAGAAATGCCAGAAGGAGAGCCCAGAGCCAAAGGCAAATACAAAAGGGGGGGTTATTAATGCTTCTGAGGCAGGGGGGATGGTGAAGAGGAAGGAAGATGCTGAGTTAGAGAAAGCAGAGAACCAGCTCCGGAGACCTCAAAATGCTAAAAAGAAAGCTGAGCATGAAAGGCATAAACCTTTCCTTGATGCGATTAAAGCAGGGGCAAAGATGATGGCTAAGAAGAGGGATGAAAAGGCAAAGGCTATGGAAAAGGAGAGACGTGTTCAACAGACATATAAGAAGAAGATATCCAAGCTTATCATTGCTGGAATTTGCCCACAGGCTAGATTGAGAAACCTCATGTAAAATAAAACACTATATAAAAATATTATTACATATTATACTCTAGTAATTTATTTAGCCACAAAGTGATGTTGAGCCACAAAGTGATGTTGAGCCACAAAGTTTGTATGGTGAGCCACAAAGTGATGTTGAGCCACAAAGTGATGTTGAGCCACAAAGTGATGTTGAGCCACAAAGTGATGTTGAGCTGTCAGGCACTCTGTAGGAGTGCCCAGGTTGTAAGCCAGCGAACATCCTGTATTGCGGCCGCACGCCGCAACCTTGGCACGATTAACTGTTCACCCAAGTATATTGAAAACTCTGTCTGTCGAAGTCTGATCTCTCTAAGTCCGGAGAGATCAGGTCTTTTAAATACACTTGCGATAATTCATCTTGCATCAATCATAATCAAATCCTAAGGCATCCCAAGATTCCTAACTCATAAACAATCAAACAATAAACAAGGCTTACGAACTTCCAGAGTTTGTATCCTGAAACAATACAAATAACAAGGCTTACAAGTCTCCTGAACTCGTATCCTAAAACAAAACATAACACAAACTAACAAGGCATACAAGTCTCCTAAACTCGTATCCTAAAACAATACATAAAACAAATCTATACCTAAACTGGTAACCTGTACCAGTTACAAGCATTTTCTTGCTGAAAGAGAACATCTTGCATACCAAAAGAAAACACTTGATCAATAACATGAAAAAGATACCTTTTCAAGAGTCTGATATAGCTGGTTTTGTTGATATTTTGAGTAATAGGAACTAAAGGCCCTTTTCTCTTACCCCAAAAGCATCCCCAAACCATAGTAGAAAGGGCGATAATGATGCCATTTTCCATACAGGTTATTTCTCTTCAAGAGGTCTTCCGGGTTCGCTTTTTTCTTTTGATGCAGAAACAGAATTTAAATATTGAGACCAGTTAACCATTGGAAAAGTAAAGAGGAAAAATTATTACAAGATAGAAGGATCGTGGCTGTTGAGTACGGTAGAAAGTACTGTCGCAATGTACTCGTTGATCTGGCATTTAGTGAGGTTGCTTACTAAGCTTTCACGAACACTTCTGACTAGGGGCTGTAGAAATTAAGGTTAAGAATACTAGCTAATACCTTGTGTATTCTCCTTTTTTCCTCGAAAACTACAGCTACTCTATCACGCATTGATTTCCACAACTGTTCAAAAGATTTCTCAGCAATTGTCTCCCAAACCAAAGCCAATACTTCTGCAAGTCTCTTCTTAACAGCTTGTTTTCCTCCTGGGGTATCTGCAATCCTTGGGTACTGCTGGTGCAATAACTTGTTAAGCTCTAGCCATGCATGCTCAATAGGATTTAAATCAGGGGAGTAACAGGGGTGTTCCACCTGTTCAATAGAATTTTTCTCAAACCAATCGAGAATATTTTAAGCCTTGTGAACAGGGGCATTATCTTGCTGGAAGAGAATATCTTGCATACCAAAAGAAAAGATTTGATCAATATGTCACAAATTGTAACTAAGCAAGGTAGATTTCACATGACTAATAGTTATTAGTCATAAGGTATGTTTATGTTTCACGCTATGTAGTTAGTCGACTCATAGTTCTCACATGACTCGCACTTGGGTGTTATCGTTATGTTATGATTGGTTAATGTTTCTATGACTTACAATTGTGAGTCATAATGATGTAATGACTTTCGCGCGTGACTCACCTTATGAGTGACAAGTCTTACTCAGGTGACGCGCTTTGCACACGTGACTTGTTTTATGTTTTATGATTGGTTTATAGTATGTTGCGCAGTGAGTCATATGAGTAATCTGATGGATTTCAGGTATGACTCGTTATGAGTCATAGGACCACGTGACTCGAGTTATAAGTTACCAGGGTTAGGGTTATTGGGGTGAAGAGTCTATATAAGGAGAAGACTCGATCATTGTAGTAAGCATCCTTCGTCTCCTCTACACCTCCGGCGATTGAAATCTCAACACTATGAGAAATCATCGTCACTTCCATCCACCCCCCTCTCCTCAGACACGCCACATTGCCTCTGTCTGAGTGAAGCCATCTTCCTTCCCACTTCCTTTCCCTTCTGATGGTCAGGCCTGGCGAGCTTGTTCCTAGGGGTTGGTTGAGTCTGCCTTCACCCCCTCTTCTCCGGGGTCGCTTAGGCAGCCCTCCGCGGTCGGCAACCCCTCACCCGTCAACGGTCGGTTTTTAGTCTCGGTCGATCGGTAAAGTAGTTGTCCCCGGTGGCACTGCTCTCTGGTATTGCACTGTCTCCTTTGTACTCTGCTGGTACGGTCGCACCTTTTTGAAACATTGTGACGCGGTTTCCGTCAGCCTTCCTCGCACTTCTCGTGTCGGTTAACGCTCTGCCCTCCCCCTCCCTGACATTTGGATCGGCTGGCATCCTACTGCTCGCGGCTCTACACCCACCCTCAGACCTCTGCTCCCGTCTGATGTCTTCAGACTAGGGACGCATGTTTAAACCTTCTTTCCAGGTCCTGTTTCCCGAAATAGCCGACCGGATCCTCCTCCGACTGCCACGAGCCTTCCTTCGTTAGGCCGCATCCTACCGAACTCGGTCGCTCTTCCTGAGCCTCGGCTGGCAGGGCTATATGCCCCCGGGAGTTACCTCCCCTTTGTGTCTCCCCGAGACCCATCGTTCAGGAGTCCCTATTCCTTCTGGAGCTGGGCCTGGTGGGGTTTTACTACGGTTTAGCTTATAGGTTGTTTGTCTTGGGGAGTGGGTTTCCTTTTCTTTCTTTGTTGGTTGTGTCTACTGTCTGTTGGGGTTGTTTTTCTTGTAGGCTAGGCTTTCGCAGGGGTTATTGGTTCGTGGCTTTCAGGCCTGCTTTCTCATCTCCTTGTAGTTTCTACCCATAGTACCGGGCGGGGGTTTCTTTGTCAGGCAGGGTCAGAGAGTTTTAGCTTGGGGATGGCGGGATGGACTGTAGGTGGAGGTTTTGGACTACGTGGCCCATGCTTGCTCGAAAGTCTGTTATACCTAGCACTGGGGAAGTGGGCACAGGTGTGCATTTCCCCCCCGATAGAAACAATAAATAAGCGAGATTAACACACACACACACACGATCATTGTAGTTAGAGCTCTTCACGCAACCATATAAGTACTTTCTTACAATATACTTTTATAAAACTCTACCTTACCTCTCACTTGTATGCAAGCAACCTAGCGCTTAGCGTCAGAGCAACCACGACCTTGTAAGACAAGCACAGTCTCACATCTCCCTCATGTGAGAAGAAGATTGAGATACGAAGACTATAGAATAGTCTAAGAAGAGGTTATAAGATAATCTTGGAAAGAAGAACACTCTCGCGTAAGTAACTTGTTACCTGTTGCATGAATAACCACCACAGGCTAGGATTGTTACAAATAACAGGAAAAAGATACCTTCTCAAGAGTCTGATATACCAGGTCTTGTTGATATTGTGAGTGATAGGAATCAAAGGACCTTTTCCTTTGCCCCAAAAGCAGCCCCAGACTATAAGCAAAATTCCCTTATCCTTCTCCTTAGGGTGAATACAATCTGCCAACCACTTCTCACTAGGTTCTCTGAAAACTCACTCCTGTCTTAGATCCTTGAATTTCCCCACACTGCACTCATCACTCCAGATAACTTTCTCAAAATCCTGAACTGTCTAATTCTTATGAGCTATTCCCCACTTCAATCTGATAGAAATGTGCGCAGGGTTGAGTCTGAGCCTAGATTTTGCTCGCCATTTCTTGACATTGGCTTCTCTAAGTACTCTATCCACTATTTATTCACAGGCAAGTTAGCTACAGCTACTAAGAATCATATTCTGTCACTTATGGTAGTATAGAAACTCTGGGTTTTTTTTTGTTACCTGTAGAAAGTGATATCCCCGGTTCATATTTAACCTGGAAGTCTGATCTGGTCATTTTCCCGTTGGATTTGGGTGCTCAGATGATTATGCCAACTGTCGCTGAGTAAGAACCGGTGGGCCAACAGGGTGAGGGATATTGTCTAGAGATTGTTTCTCACATGCACAAGCAAGGAAGCTTTTGATTGTTGTCCATGGCCGTCCAATAATTTCAGCAACAAGGGTAATATTCCTGTCGCATTAGAAAAAGAGAATTATCATGTCTGTTTCAACACTGGTTATTTCTCTTCGAGACGTCTTTGGGGTTCGCTTTTTTTTTTTGATGCAGAATTTGAATATCCAGATTGGTTAACCATTTGAAAATTAAAGAGGACAAATTATTAAAAAATAGGATCATGGCTGCTAAGTCCTATAGAAAGTACAGTTGCGATCAACTTGGTCATCTGGCATTTGGCGAGGTTGCTTACTAAGCTTTCACAAACACTTCTAACTAGAGGGTGTATGTATTCTACTTTGAGTTTACATTTTTAAATTGATATATTTTTATTTTTTTTAGTCTTCACGATAATAGTGTTGGTGGGTGAGAGCCGGAGCTTTTTGTCTTCCTTGATGCGCGGTTAGCCTTCGTCCACCGGCGATACCGAAGACACGGTGCTGCATCAATATAATCTATATCAACATAACACTCGCCATTTCTTAGATCCCAATATCCCAAACAGTCTGGGAGATATCCAGACACAACCCTCTTTTCCGTCGCATGAAGCAAGATTCCGGACAGTACTAGAATAAGGTCCCGAATGGGAATATGCCTTCACCAAGGCACCTCCCTACCTCCCGTACTCGGGTGCTATACTCGTACCGTATTGTTGGTGAGTTATTTTTAAAAGGACTCCTACTACCAAAATTTGGCCCTATTTCTGAAGTCTTCTTGGTGCCGTACAATCTCAAATAATCGAACGGGTGCTATGTATCATAATTGAGGATTATCTAAATTTAATTTGGAAATGGGGCGAAAACCACCGTAGAAAAAGAGCTGCTCAACCCCCCCCAAAGAGAAATAAAAACACATCAGACCTTACCAGAGGAGGCAATTCCAACGACATAGCACACAGTTCGATTATTTGAGTTACGTAAGTAACACGGTATGCAACAGCATTTCTTTTTAGAGGCGCCTTCAGATTCTGCACCGCGATATTTGTCACCGGCCAGCCGGCCCAACCGCAATAGAGTGCTTCTGGTATCCCGTTTGGGTTGTTTAAAGGAAATTTTTAAGTTCAGCACGGTCCAGGGGCTATTCCACTTGAAGCAATATATAGAAAAAATAGGTCTGTGTTCTCAAGAATCTCAGAAACCTTTTCCCCAAGGTGAGAAAAAATAGAAATTCAACCAGCCCAGCCCTCCAGGCTATACCCCTAAGATAATGGTGTCGCTGTCTTGGCCAACTTAAAATTTTCCTTTGAACAACCCCAACGGGACTCCGGGGGGACTCTAATAACCACATCCTTCCACCACTGCTTTACCACGAAAAATGCTTCAAGCCAAGGGAGGGGCAAGAGAGAGCAAACCTTGCATTTTCAGTAGACTTAACTAACAACAATTACAGCCGTATAATAGTTGTGATTGTAGTCGCAATTCTAGTTATCATGATGGCTACATATTCCTGGGGATCGCTGCTGCTCTCGTTGGCTCAGGACAAAACATAACCTAATCTCGCCGCCGAATCAGCGCGAAGAGCCGCCCACCACGCGACATCTTTGGGTATTTCGTGAGCCGCAAGGAAGCGAGCATCTCTGTCATAGATAACTTCTTTTTTTTCTTCTCCTTTTTCTCTCTCGCTAAATCCTCGACTTTCGCTTGGAAGGTCTGGGGTTCCGGCAAGCATCCTGGAACAGCCCAGGACGCTGGAGGGAACTTCAACCCACCCGCTACAAAACCGATAGCCAATAGCAGACACTCTCAAATCACTCGTGAATGATCCTAGTGCAAGATGACCGTCCAATAACTATGATAGATATATGTAACTAAAGTAAACTCAATACATACAAACTTCTGGATGGCATTCTTAATAAAAGAAGTACATAATATCCTCCCGTTGAAATAGTAATCATCCCCACTTCAGGTCGATGGCCTAAACCGCTGCTGGCAGTACGGAGCTCCCTCCCCCGGCGGCGGAGTCTTGGTGAGCGGGGAAACCGGCATTGCGCTAACAGGGTACTACGACCTAACGCCCCCGCCCGTAGGGTAGGGTGGCGCCACGCTAGAACTAGCCGAGGAAATGATCCCGCTCCTAGCAGAATTCAACCTCCTCAACCCCTCCGCTGCATTCTTGGCACTGCCCAGTTCGGCCTGCGTCCCCGCCAGCCCCCGTTCAGTCATTCGATCTCTCTGTCCTTCTCGGCTAGGCGCTCGCGTGCAGATTCCTCTTCGGATTGGGTGCCCGACAGCTTCATCTCTATCCAGTCCAGCTCTTTCCGCGTGCTCACTAAATCCGCTTGTGTCCTGTAGGTTTCCGATTGCGTCTCGGGGGATTTTTGCTGAAGGTAGGCAAGTTCTTTCCGGGCGCTTTCTTTCTATCTCTTCCGCGCAACCGGTGGTGGAGTCGAGGGCTTGCTCAAGACCTCTGGGGCGCCTGGCCACCCATTCGGTTGGGGCCGCCGGGAATGACGAGCGGGGGATTGAGATCGTTAGTACTGATTGTTGTGTCACTAAATTGTTTATGACGCGCTTCAAGGTTGAAAAAAAAAACGTTGCAAGGGGCTGGTATTCCTCACCTGAGCCTAGAATTATCCAATATGTAGTATCGAATGTTTGAACTCATCGATTGTTAATGCTGGTAGCAAGGGTCGGTGTTTTCTATGATTGCTGGGGTGTGGTATGGGAAGATATTGGCAATTGAGCATTGCTGCAGCGTCGGTAAGGATGCGAGGATAGGCTCGTGCTTTCATGAACAATTCCAGCAATGTCAGCTTAATGCAAGAGAGAGGGAGAGCCAAAAAGTTTCGCAATCACCATAGGTTGAGACCCTCACATAGTTCCTTAACTTGATTGGCGAAAGGATATAGGGTGGGGAATGATCGACGATATATTCTTAACTCTATCATTGTTAGTACACCGGGAAACTGAGAGAGTATATTCATTGTGCAGGCTGCAACACCCCTGAATAATGATCGTGAGGCTCGGGCAGGTGCATTTTCCAGAGTGCGGCTAGGCGACCGATCGTTCTGAGCACTGCTGGCGAGATCTGAGGAGGTTGGTTTTGCTAGATGTTTATTTGAAGCTAAAGGGCAATTGCCATCACAGAGCTAGCTGGATGTGGGATTAGTTGATGAACTGCAGACGTGTCATTGGTTTATAGGTTTTTTCGGGAGTGGTCCGTAATGGCTTTTCCGTAGTGTATGTGCCTGCGGAGGAGGCGGGGAAGGGAAGGGCGGGTGTATTAGATCCTTGGGAACAGTAATATTGCAATAGATGGAGATCCACCGGTGGAGGGCGTGGGCCCATTAACGGTCCTGTTGTAACTCCCCATGTGTTACCATAGTTGCCACTGTTGTCGCCGAACTTGGCCGATAGCCCTTGTGTAGTTGTTTAGGCGACGATCTAACAAATTTTCCGGTTGAGAGTAGAAATGGGTTGAAGGAGCGTATGTAGGGTGAGTAACATACCGTAGGGGAGCCTACAAAACTTTCCGTTGGCGAAACCAAAGAGGGGTGATGTGGCTCCCGCTGTGGCAACCGCCGTCCAATCATTTCCACGCTAGAGAAATCATATTTCTTCTCACCAAACATTTGTCCTGGCAACCTTCTACAGCGCCACATCGCAAACCCCCCTTCACCCTCTCACCGCGCCATACATTTACCACGACAAAAAATTATTCAAGTAGATCAATACTCGAGTAGTATAATATCAATTAGAATTAGAATTATTTTTTTTGAAATATCTTTTTTGATTGTGGTTTTTGTAGTTACTTGTTGAGGGTTGGGTGTAGAATACACCCTTGCAGCTCAAATGCTCGGCTAATAATACCCACGCAAAACAGCAACCCGAATGGAGTCTACCCGAGTAGCCTTTGATGAATCCTGGGGACCTGACTCCGCATCAGCGATTACCGTAAAACAAGGGACTATTCTCTGCAGTTGGAAGCCACGGCACCTGTGCTATACATTATCTCCTTGGAGCCTTGCTATATTATTATTCCAGTTTTTATATCATTGTAATATTATTATAAATCAGAGCTACGCCTAATGTCAATCCCACAGATTCTCCCACCACGGTAGGGGAGCTCACGACCTAATACATTTGTACAATCTAACTTAAATATCCCACACTCTGCTCCCCGCTTTTTGGTTGTTCGTAGCCCGACTATTTGCTAGTAGTAAAATGATACCTCGGTAGTTGGGGTTAGGGTTGTGCCTCAACAATTTGGGGCATCCACTATTGTTATATAGCAGGACAAGAATTCGAGTACGGTAGCCTATAATGTGGGCGGCTAGTGACCGCTTAATCACTAGCGGAGGGGAACTGCCTGGAAGAGATAAAAAAGCGGCTCACGAATTCAGGACGGGCTTCAAGTTTACCACCCATATGTTCCTACCAAATTGGTTGTGACGGGCCATACCCTAAAATACACCACATCCACGAAACTTACTGCGAATATCATACCAACTTAGCCAAGAGCGGAGCGCCAAAAATGATGAACGAGAATATGACCGTAGGACCATGTCTAAGTTAATTAGAACTCTAAACGAAGAAACAAGACAAGAAAAATCAAAATATAGACAAGCAGTAAATCTATGAGACAAGAACCTAGAAAAATATCCTCGACAATGCCTACCGGTATTTACTTGCGCGAAAATTAAAGATTCGGAAAGAGTGAAAACCGATAGTAGTTGCCCGCCACCAGCGAGACTTACTCATAGGGACCAGTGCGATGCCGTCTTTGGTAATGTGCATAAAAGATAACAAAATAATAGGAATAAAGAGCGAGGAGATGAGAATAGGAACAAGTCTAACTAGTACTCCGGGGGAAGAAACACAGGAAGAAAAAAAATAAAAAAAGTAGGTAAAGGGAAATAGGTAGAAGAAACTAAAAAAAAAAAAAAACAAGTTTATTGAAGGTTGCTTGGATACCGATATCCCATTCAAGCGGCCCGTTCGAGTGGCGTCTCCCCATATTCGTTGTCTGTAAGATAGGGATTGACACGGTCTCGTTCCAAAAGAATCTTTACGACCCCCACATGTCCGCTCACTGAGGCCTGCAAGAATGGCGTTCGGTGAAAGTTGATGTCTGCCTGGCCGGGATTGACGCCCTCTCGTTCCAAAAGAACCTTTACTACCCCCCCATGCCCTCGCCTCGCTCAGCCGCCCGTGATAGTGGCTTCCGGCCAAACTTGTCTGTCCGGTCGGGATTGACCTCCTCTCGTTCAAAAAGCATTTTTACTATCGCCTCATGCCCCTTCCAAGCGGTCACATGGAGTGGTGTCTGACTACCTTGGGTGTCTAGTCGAATGCATGATCGGGATTGACCTCCTCTCGTTCCAAAAGCATTTTCACTATCTCCTCATGCCCCATATAAGCGGCCCGTTGGAGTGGCGTCTGACCAACATGGGTGTCTACATGATCGGGATCGACGTCCTTTCGTTCCAAAAGCATCTTTACTATCTCCACATGCCCCTTCCAAGCGGCCCGTTGCAGTGGCGTCTGACCATATTCATTGTCTGGATGATCGGGATTGACACCCTTTCGTTCCAAAAGCATCTTTACTATCCCCTCATGCCCTTCCTCAGCTGCCCGGGAGAGTGCTGTCCGGCCAAACTTGTCTGCCCAGTCAGGCTCGACGTCCTTTCGCTCCAAAAGCATCTTTACTATCTCCACATGCCCCTTCCAAGCGGCCCATTGGAGTGGCGTCCGGCCGTATTCGTTGTCTGCATGATCGGGATTGACACCCTCTCGTTCCAAAAGCATCTTTACTATCCCCTCATGCCCCTGCTCAGCCGCCCGTGAGAGTGGCCTCCGGCCAAACCTGTCTGCCCAGTCGGGAAGGACCTCCTCTCGTTCCAAAAGCATCTTTACTATCGCCTCATGCCCCATACAAGCGGCCCGTTCAAGTGGGGTCTGGCGATATTCGTTGTCTGCATGATCGGGATCGACACCTTCTGGTTCTAAAAGCATCTTTACTACCCCCTTATGCCCTTTCTCAGCCGCCCACCAGAGTGGCGTCCGGCCGAACTTGTCTGCCAGGTCGGGATTGACCGCCTCTCGTTCCAAAAGCATTTTTACTATCGCCTCATGCCCCCTAAAAGCGGCCTTATTGAGTGCCCCCTCGCCATATATGGTGTCGATATGATCGGGACCGACGTCCTTTCGCTCCAAAAGCATCTTTACTATCTCCACATGCCCCTTCCAAGCGGCCCGTTGGAGTGGCGTCTGGCCATATTCGTTGTCTGCATGATCGGGATTGACACCCTCTCGCTCCAAAAGCATCTTTACTATCCCCTCATGCCCTTCCTCAGCCGCCCGTGAGAGTGGCGTACGGCCAACGTTGTCTACCCAGTCGGGATAGACGTCCTTTCGTTCCAAAAGCATTTTTACTATCGCCTCATGCCCCATCAAAGCGGCCCGATCGAGTGGCGTCTGGCCATATTCGTCGTCTGCACGATTGGGATTGACACCCTCTTGTTCCAAAAGCATCTTTACTACCCCCTTATGCCCTTCCTGAGCCGCCCGCGAGAGTGGCGTCCGGCCAAACGTGTCTGCCCGGTCGGGATTGACCTCCTCCCGTTCCAAAAACATTCTTACTATCGCCTCATGCCCCATCCAAGCGGCTCGATCGAGTGGCGTCTGGCTATATTGGATGTCTTCATGATCGGGCTTGACGTCCTTTCGTTCCAAAAGCATTTTTACTATCTCCTCATGCCCCATCCAAGCGGCACAATCCAGTGGCGTCTGATAATATTCGTTGTGTGCATGATCGGGATTGACGTCCTCTCGTTCTAAAAGCATCCTCACTATCCCCTTATGCCCTCTCTCCGCCGCCAAAAACAGTGGAGTCCGGCCATCCTTGCTGTAAGTCTTGTTGGGATTGAGGTCCTTCCGTTCCAAAAATATCTTTACTACCCCCTCATGTCTACTCTCGATCGCGAACTTGAATAGCGTGTCACCATATCTAGTATATACCTGGTTGGGATTAACCTCCTCTCGCCCTAAAAGCACCTTTATGACCTCCTCATGCTTTTTTTGGACTGCCCACCCGAGAGGCGTGTTCCCCATGCCGTCGACCGCGTTAACGTCCCATTTCTTCATATCCAATAAAGGAGTAAGAATCTCCGCGATTCCGAGAAATGCTACTGCGTGCAGTCCTGTAAATCCTCTAGGTCCCATAGCCCTTGCCCTCGGCTCTATCTCCAAGACTCTATATTCCCAGTTCGGGTTCCCTCCGGAACCTCGGTAATCTTCGCAACAAATGGGTAAGGGCGACAGTAGTAGTAGAGCAGATATATGCCCTTCAAATCTATCGAGAAGCTTGAGTGCAAGTATTTTGACATTTTCCGTTATCCCCCTTCTCGCGTGCGCTCCCCAGTAGCTGGAAGCGTATTGTAAAAAGCGCATTGTTGAGAGGTCCGAGTCCAGAACTGACGAAAGATCCCTAACAGATCTAAAATTGAGATATGTCAAGCAAACCTCCGCAATTGTCGAGTGGGGACTCTGGAATAGGGTAGGATCGCTCAAGAGATGTTCCTGCAAAGTGAAGTGCACTAGTCGGACAGTGGACGAAGAGGCCTCGACCGTGACAAGGCCTACACAAGATGACACAAGTGTACGTAACGCAGGAATGTTCTCAAGATCCAGATCTGTAGATCCCATCTTCACTCCCAAAGCATGACAGAGCTCCTCGGCTCGTAGCGGCCGCTGCGAATAGAGCACCCACATTAGGACCTTCAGTCCGAGTCCTGATTTATTTCTCTTCTGGGTCTTGAGCCGGGTTAGGGTTGCCGTGTAGGCATCGCTCAGTCCGTTGCCTCGCGCCATCTCTCTAAGTTTCTCTCTTCTCTCTCTAATCGTCACCTCGCCAAGAATAGCCTCGATGTTAATCGAAACGAGAAGGAATCTAGAGAGCCGTTGGTAAGTATAAACCGTTGATAGAGGGGAAATGCCAGCTTACATATTAGACATCTTCTCCGAGATAGTTGTCACAATCTCCGCCCGTAAATCCTTGTTCATGGCCTCTGGCTCGCCATCCCTGTCTAACCTCATCTCCAGATAATTTCTAATATCATCTTGGTCAGGTTTGATGGGTATCGCAACCGCCTTGGGGAAATATCTCCGAACATCTTTGTTGACATGATGCCTCCCGGTGAGAAATATTCTCGTCCTCGGGAACTCCAGAACAATATCTCTTAGCGACCCGAGTAACTCTGGAAGATCGTCCGGTAGGCATTCGTCGAGCGCATCTATACAGATGAAAACTTGTGGAAACGAGGAAATGGCGATCTTCAACATTCGCATCAGATCGGCAAGTAGTGGCTTTCTCCCTTCCTCAAATGCCTTCCGTATATCATCCGAGATCTCCTTGCCTACCAGTCGCTTCAAAATCGCTCCAATGATGTTGGTCGCTGTCTGCTCTTGCTGAGCATTGTAGTCGCAGTAGAACCATGCAACCGCTAGACCTTCCTCCCTTTCCCGATCGCACAGGCTGTCGATTACCAGGGAACTAGTATTTCCAGCCATTAGTGGTCGCTTCTTTAAACGGATCCCGCCACCTACCTCAGATGTGTCTTGCCCACCCCCGGATCCCCGAAGCAAAACACGACAGCCTTATCGGCTCCACCCTCACCCCCTCTCCACTCCCGATACCCTCTTTTTTCCAAGAGCCAATTCCCGACACCTTGAAATCGGCCCGCGCGCACGGTGTTGTGTCTGTTTTTCGGCTCTAGAGGAGAGAGCCAATGCATAATCTTCGCATCCTCCTGATGTTATAGATTGTAATGTTGTTGACACTATTGTCTATGTTGCCGGCGTGGGAATTGCCGTGGCCGAGTGTGGTTGTGTGTGTACTTGTAGTCTGGCCCATAATTCTCAGTCTAAAATGTTGGTTGTGTGTGTAGAAATGATAGAGAAATACTGAAGGCTAACGGGCGAGTTTACAAAACTTTCCCGTGGGCGAAGCTGAAGAAGAGCGGGGTTATCTAGTTTCTTCCCTAGCAACAATTGCCCAATCATTTTCACGCCAAGGAAGCGCAATCACATTGGAGGCTTTCCTGCATGCGACTACTCAAGTACTTGTAACTCCGTCTCACTCAAGCAGAGATTTCTGTCAACCACAGTGCTACGTTGTGCAAGCATAGGGCACCGCAGCTTATGATATAGCCACTCGACCTAAGTATATGTGATATGAAACCTGCCCCCCTAATTGTTCCAAGTCAACGAATGAACTCATGAATAATATCAAACCCCCCACCCCAATCTTTAAAACAATAATATACAGATGAGAAATTCCAGCAGAGAGATTCTACCAAACGCTCATGCCCGGGATCTCTACGTGACTGCGAATCAGCCATTCTTTTGCACATTTAGTTGCTCTGTCCCTTTTTCTCGAGAGATAATGCGCAGAAAGCCTCGCCAATACCGTATTGTCACTCATCGCGTATGGAGGCTCTCTCTACTCGAGTAGTTGAGTCTTAAACTGGGCCGATCAAGTGCATCTGACGGGGGTGTTATCATTATTCGCATCTAAAATCGGTAAAAACCTCAATCCAAAAACCCAAAACAGACTCCATCGCCAAAGGAAAGGCCTCAAACCGGGCGGCAAATATTTTCAACCATTCCCCCATCACTTTGTGATTACTCGGATACGATAATGAAATCCTTAGAGTCCCCCCTGCATAGCCGAAGCAAGAACAGCGCAGCGACGACAGTGCACATTCCAGCAACTTTTTCTTGACCCCCCTAATGCACCCCAGCGCTCGAAACTCCAGCAGGGAGCATTGCTGTCGCTACTTTATTCCTGGGGATCGTGGTTGTGTAAACTACCGTCGTACCTCGTACAATTGGCGTGTCTGCAATACTCGGGTGCAGGTATCAAAGGCTGTAGGAGCCAAGCTTGCATGCGCTGTACCAGTACTCGAGTACTCGTACGATAATTCTCTGACATTTGTGAACACGACTGTTATTGCATACACCAAAAATTTTTGAGGCTCCAGCTTGCTTTTTGCAGGTATCCAATAGCAGCTGCGTTCACAAACAGCAGACTAGTATTGGTTGTATCCACTGGGGTCATAATAACGCGACCGGGGGTAGGTAGCCAGCATTGCAACTCATGTACCCCTACTCAACTCCACATAGCTAGCTCATCGCCACCAAAACTCTCGCTACATCAACAGTCTAAGTTATAGGACTCTGATTCCTTCAGCGGTTTAGCTAGGAGCATGTCCGAGAGGATAAATGCTGGTTAGCACACCACTTATTTACTTCTATCGATTTTATTATCTTTTTTTTATATCAATATTGTTACTATCATTTCATGTAGTGTTGAGTCGAGGGATATGCGTTTCAACGCTGGGTACCTGCCCCCGGTCGCGTAATTCTGACCCCCGTGGATATACTCGTAGAACACGTCAGCAATCCAAGTACAGACACTGCTCCAGGGAACTTGCATTCCCCCCTATTATTGTTTTGATAACATCGGGGGCCCACACCCGCACAGTTATCTTTGTAGGATAATTGGAGTTCGTTACGGGGTCCCGTTTCATGGGAACGGGGCGAAAATAATAGCGGTTATCTCGCTCAACCGAGAAAAAAAGCGTGTTTTTTTTTTCTGGGTTAAGCGAGGTAACATGGGTTATTTTCGCCCCGCTCCCTCGCTACGGGGCCCCGTAACGAACTTTAAGGATAATCCTCTTAGCAATATACCTGGTTCCATTTGCTGATAGCTATTTCTCAGGCATCAATCGAGGGACGCTACCCACAGTACTATAGTAGAGGGGTTAGTAAAGATCAAAGGACTATCTCAGCTGATCCTATACAATCCTTTACTCGAGTGTTAACTTAGGCAAGGGCTATTTTTCCTCCCCGGTTTTCAATGATCCCCCCAAGTATGGCTGGGGTTGCACACATGAAGCTGGAGTCGAAAGGCAAGGTAATGGAGCTATATCGATATCCCACGTACCGTATTCCAACAGATATCCGAACACATTCTCACTTTCCGCTGCATGGAGGCAATACCGGTACCAGTACTTCTGACATCGCATCCAAGGGAAGTCCGAGTGAGAGAATATGTCATCACCACAGCATCCCTCTGCACGCCCCTGCTCGTACTGTCGAAACGTTCTTTTAAAAAGGACTGTATACCGCCAAAACTCTGCCCTTGTTCCCGAGTCCGGGCGGTATGCAATAGAGAATCGTCTCCAGACTGCTCAGGGCAAGATGAAGCCCTCGGCCAACGGGCACAACTGCAATAACCATACGGTATTCTTCCACCGCTATTCTACCACGAAAAATCCTTGAAGCCTAGAGGCAGGAGGGACCAAACTTGCATTTCCAGTAGATTTAACCAATAGGCATTATAGTTGCAGTTATAATTGTACTGTAGTCGCAATGCTCGTTACCATGATGGTTGAATTTTGCGGGGGATCGCTGTTGTCGTTGTCCCGGTTGGCTTGGGACATAAAATTAACCTAATCTCGTCGCTAGTGCAAAGAGTTTCATCACGTGACAAATTCGGGTATCTTGTGAGCCGCAAGGGAGGATCACCATTCCACCCCGAACACCTAACCTTCTTTGCTTTTTATTCTTCCTCCCCGTTAAATCCTTGGATTCGCTTGGAAAGTAGAGGGGAATTCCGGCAAGCACCCTAAAGTATTGCCTCTGAGACCAGAGCGGACTTCAGACCACCCCCTTCCAAAACCGATACACAATAGCAGACACTCTCAAATCACCACTCGTAACTACCGTAATCCTCGTCCATGACAACCTTCCAATAACTATGACAGATATATGTAACTACAGTAGACTCGATAAGTACAAACTTCGGGGAGTCATTCCCGACAAAAAAAGCACACAATTTTCTCCCGTTGAAAGAGTGATCATTCCTACTACGCGTCGACGGCTTATATCATACTACTGCTGGTAATACGGAGCCCCCTACCCCGACGCCGGAGTCTTAATGAGCGGGGAAACCGGCGTTGGGCTAACAGGGTACGGCGGTCTGACGCCCTGTGCTACCCGGCCCGTAGGGTAAGGTGGTGCCCCAGCAGAACTAACCGAGGAAACACTCTCAATCGCTCTGGTTCATTCCCGGAACGGTCCAGTTCGGCCTGCGTCTCTACCGGCATTTTCTTCAACCATTCGATCTCTCCGTGCTTCTCCGCTAGCCGTTTGCGTCCGGATTCCTCCTTAGATTGCGTGCCCGACTGATTTTTCTTTATCCAGGCCAGTTCTTTCCGCATGCTCACTCTTGTGTTGTGGAGGTTTCCGATTGTGTCTCCGTGGACTTTAGCTTAAAGTATTCGAGTTCTTTCCGTGCGCCCTCGATGTCGGGGACCGCCTCTATCTCTTCGGCACCGTGGGCGGTGGATTCGAGGGCTCTCTCAAGAAGTCCTGCTAGCGCTTGACGACCCAGTCGCTTGGAGCTGCCGGGAATGCCGAGCGGGTGATCGAGGTTGTCGGTACGGGTGGTTGTGTCGCTGAATCGATTACGACGCGCTTCGGAGCTTGGAGGAAGGCTGTTAGACGTTAGTATTCTGGATCTTTGTTTAGTAGAATTTGGATAAGCATCCAATGTTCGAAGCCGTCGGCTGTTAGTGTCGGTTTCGGGGGTCCGACTTTTCCACCGCCTATGGGATGTGGTATCAGAAGATATTGGCAATTGAGCTTGTTGTAGAGGTCGGTAAGAATGCTACGATGGCCCCGTGCTTTCAAGAACAATTCTAGGAACATCAGCTTAATGCGGGAGAAAGAAAGAGCCAAAACATGATTGGCAATGACCATAGGTTAACACCGTCGCATATTACCTTGATAACTTTGTTGGCGAAAGGATAGGGAATGGGGAATGATCGACGATATATTCTTAACTCTATCATTGTTAGTACACCAGGAAGCCGAGAGAGCATACTCACTGCGCAGGCTGCAACACCTCTGAACAATGATCGTAATGTGGGGCTTGGGATAATAGGTAGCTTGGAATCTTCAACAAGTGCGTACCAATATTCATGTTGGGCATCCGGTCCCGCATTATTCATGACAGCTGGTGATCGTGAGGCTGAGGTAGGTGAATTCTCCAGAGTCCTGCTAAGCGACCGATCGTTCTGAGCACTGTTGACGAGATCTGAGAAGGTTGGTTTTGCTAGGTGTTTATTTGAAGCTAAGGGACAATTGTCATCACATAGCTCGCTAGATGGGTCTTGTGTCGGATTAGTTGGTGAACTACAAACATGTTATTAGATTGTAGGAATTTAGGGGAGTGGCCCGTAATGGTTTTTCTGTAGTATATGTGCCTGCGGAGGAGCCGGAGAGCCGAAGGGAGGGTGGATTAGATCCTGGGAAAAAGTGATATTGCAGTATGGAAGATGGAGGGAGATGCACCGGTGGAGGGCTTGGGTCCATGAACGGTCCTGTTGTAACTCTCTGTGTGTTGCCATAGTTGGCACTGTTGTCGCCGGACCTGACCGATAGTCCACGTCGGGTTCAGGCGGTCTAGCGAAATTTTCGGTACAGGCTACAGGTAGTCTGGAGGGCGATATGTAGGGTTAGTAGGGGGGTCTCCAAAATTTTCTGTTGGAGAAGCTGGAGAAAAGAGGGGTGGTGTGGCTCCTCCCGTGGCAACCGCCGTCCAATCCTTTCCACGCTCAGCAAACAAGATGACGGGTCAACGAACGCCAACGAACGCCAAGCGTAAATTGCCTGAAAAGCGTAACTTTCTCTCACGTCCCAGTGATCCTACCCAATGGCTCCCAATAAAACTTTCCTTATAGAGTAAGTTAGTGCTTGGCGTTCGTTGTCCCCTCATCTTGTCTAATTATCCTCTTCCACGCCATAGTGAGGGCCGGCGTAAATTTAGCGAGCTATCCACCCAAATTCTGGCCACAATTTTAATCCGGACTGAGGTTCAGCCAATCACAATATCCTGAACTTTCAGATGGCTCGCGATGAGGGGCGCTCGCTATGGCGTGGAAGAGGTTATTATTTCTTAGAATAATATGATAGCCAAACATGTGCCCCGACAACCTTCTACAGCGCCTCATCGCAACCCCCCCCCTCACTCTCTCACACGCCATACATTTACCGCGACGAAAATTTATTCGGACGGATAAACGGTATCCCATAGTCTGTCGGGTTGCTGCGCCCAAGAAAACCTGTTAAGAAAATACCGAATCTGGCCAAGAGAATAACGGGATCTGGGAAGTTTCCTGCCCTAACTGGAAATAAGTTACCAAGGGTTTCAAACTGAGACTTGTGCAACCGGTTTTCTTGGGCGCAGTGACAGACTAAGGGATAATATCGATTAGGATAATATATTTATTTTATTTTGAAATATCTTTTTGATCGTGGTTTTTGCAGTTATTTGTTGAGGATCTAGTGTGCCCCTTTGCATCGCAATGCTCGGCTACTCGAGCAACCCACCCACGCAAACAGCAACACTAATGGAGTCTACTCGAGTGGTCTCGGATGAATTCCGGGGACCTGACCTGACTCCGCGTCGACGATTACCGTAAAACAAGGGACTACGCTCCGCAATCAGAAGACACAGCACCTGTACAAGTACTACATATTATCTCCTTGGGGCATTTCCCAGGTTGCTGTATTATTATTCCAATTTTTATATCATTGTAATATTATTATATATCAGAGCCACGCCTAATGTCAATCCCACATATTTCTCCCACCATGGTGGGGGCTCACGACCTAATACATTTGTAGAATCCAACTTAACTTTAAATATCCCACAGCCCGCTTTTTGGCTGCTCCTAGCGCGACTATTTGCTGGTATCATATTAAAATGATACCTCGGCTGTTGGGGTTATGGCTGAGCTTCAATGATTTAGGACATGCACTGATATTATAGCAGAACAGGTACTAGAGTACAGCAGCCTATAAAGTGGGGGGACATCTTATCACCAGTAAAGTAAAGGTAACTGACCAAAAGAGATAAACAAGCGGCTCACGAATTCATGACGGGCTTCAAGTTTACCATCCATATGTTCCTACCAAATTAGTTGTGACAGGCCATATACACTACATCCACAGAATGTAATTTAATGCAAATATGGTGCGTGGACAAAATTAACCGCTCACCGACGATTGATAGCAACCCGACACTCTCATTACTCTACACTTTCAACACCGCCTAAAGAAACTTCTCTGGATCGAATATTAGCTTCTAGTATGTGTTCCACTGTGAGTTTATATTTTTGATTTGATTTTTTTGGTTTTCGTGATATTGGGGTTGGTAGGGGCAGCGCCGCTGTCATTGCCGGAGTTTTTCATGTTCGTTGATTCGGGGTTAATTTTGTCCACAGACAACATCATACCAACTTAGCCAAGAGCGGAGTAGAGTACCAAAAATGAAGAGTGAGAATATGACCATAGGACTAAGTCTAATTAGAACTCTAAATGAAGAAACACGCCGGGAAAAATCAAAATATAGACAAGCAGTAAACCTATGAGATAAGAACCTAGAAAAATATCCTCGCTAATGCCTATCGGTATTTACGCGGGCACAAATTAAAGATTCGGAAAGACTTACTAATAGGAACTAGTGCGATGCCCTCTTTGGTAATCTGCATAAAAGACAACAAAATAATAGGAATGAAGAACGGGAAGATGAAAACAGGAACAGGTCTAACCAGAACTCCAAGGGAAGAGACACGGGAAGAAAAAAATGAAAAAGTAGGTAAAAGAAAATAGCTAGAAGAAACCCAAAAAAAAAACCCTTATCAATGGTTATATGCATATAAATCCGCGGCGGCCTTGACTCCACCAATTCCTCACACTAGAATTAATAAAAGGTGAATTTGTCAGATAGGAAAAAGAGGGAAGCATGTTAACTGGGTATTGTCAGGATGGATGTTAGATTGTAGTGGGGAGGACGAGAAAATTGGAGGCAACACGGGTGAGGGTTGAGGGAGCTGGGGCAGTCGGGTTTCGAGGAGGTCATTATCTTGGGACATGGAGGCGGAGTCTGCCTGGTCGAAATTGAGAACCTTCCAATTCTAAAAGCACCGTGAATATCCGTTTGTGTGGGCGCCGTCTGGCCCACAAGAGAGGCGTTGGACCATATTCGGTGTGTGGACGATCGGGATTAACGTCCTCCCTGTCTAAAAGCAGCTTTGCGACCCCGTCTTACCTCCCGTCGGCCGACCACGAGAGAGGTGTTCTTCCGAATGCGAGGTCTGCCTGATCGGGCTCTCTCCAAAAGCATCTTTACTACCCCCAGATGCCCGCTCACGGTGGCCCACACCAATGGCGTTCGACGAAATTTGATGTCTGCCTGATCGGGATTGACACGGTCTCGTTCCAAAAGCATCTTTACTACCCCCTCACGACCTCCCTCAGCCGCCCACGAGAGTGGCGTCCGGCCAAACATATCTGCCCGGTCGGGATTGACCTCCTCTCGTTCCAAAAGCATTTTTACTATCGCCTCATGTCCCCTGTAAGCGGCCACATGGAGTGGTGTCTGACCAGCTTGGATGTCTACATGATCGGGATCGACGTCCATTCGTTCCAAAAGCACCTTTACTATCTCTACATGCCCCTTCGAAGCGGCATGTAGGAGTGGCGTCTGGCCATATTCGTTGTCTGCGTGATCGGGATTGACACCCTCTCTTTCCAAAAGCATCTCCACTATCCCCTCATGCCCTTCAAGAGCTGCCAGTAAGAGTGGCGCCCGGCCCAACCTGTCTGCCCAGTCGGGATTGGCCTCCTCTCGTGCCAAAAGCATCTTTACTACCCCCTCATGACCTCCCTCAGCCGCCCACGAGAGTGGTGTCCGGCCAAAAATATCTGCCCGGTCGGGATTGACCTCCTCTCGTTCCAAAAGCATTTTTACTATCGCCTCATGTCCCCTGTAAGCGGCCACATGGAGTGGTGTCTGACCAGCTTGGATGTCTACATGATCGGGATCGACGTCCATTCGTTCCAAAAGCACCTTTACTACCTCTACATGCCCCTTCGAAGCGGCATGTAAGAGTGGCGTCTGGCCATATTCGTTGTCTGCGTGATCGGGATTGACACCCTCTTTTTCCAAAAGCATCTCCACTATCCCCTCATGCCCTTCAAAAGCCGCCCGTAAGAGTGGCGTCCGGCCCAACCTGTCTGCCCAGCAGGGATTGACCTCCTCTCGTTCCAAAAGCATTCTTACTATCTCATCATGCCCCATCCAAGCGGCCACATTGAGTGGCGTCTGGCCACTTTGGGTGTCTATATGACCGGGGTTGACCTCCTCTCGTTCCAAAAGCATCTTTACTATCTCCTCATGCCCTGTCCATGCGGCCCATGTGAGTGGCTTCTGGCCAGACATATCTGCCCGGTCGGGATTGACCTCCCCTCGTTCCAAAAGCATCTTTACTACCCCCTCATGCCCTCCCTCAGCCGCCCGTAAGAGTGGCGCCCGACCAAACATATCTGCCCGGTCGGGATTGACCTCCTCTCGTTCCAAAAGCATTTTTACTATCGCCTCATGCCCCATCCAAGCGGCCCGTTGGAGTGGCGTCTGTCCATATACGTTGTCTGCATGATCGGGATTGACACCCTCTCGTTCCAAAAGCATCTTTACTACCCCCTCATGACCTCCCTCAGCCGCCCGTGATAGTGGCGTCTGGCCAAACATGTCTGCCCAGTCGGGATTGACCTCCTCTCTTTCCAAAAGCATTTTTACTATCTCCTCATGCCCCTTCCAAGCGGCCCGTTCGAGTGGCGTCTGGCCACCTTGGGTGTCTATATGATGGGGATTGACGTCCTTTCGTTCCAAAAGCACCTTTACTATCCCCACATGCCCCATCCAAGCGGCCCGATCGAGTGGCGTCTGGCCATATTGGTTGTCTGCATGATCGGGAGTGACCTCCTCTCGTTCCAAAAGCATCTTTACTATCCCCTCATACCCTCTCTCAGCCGCCCGCGAGAGTGGCGTCCGGCCAAACATATCTGCCCGGTCGGGATTGACCTCTCGTTCCAAAAGCATTTTTACTATCTCCTCATGCCCCATCCAAGCGGCACAATCCAGCGGCGTGTGGCAATATTCGTCCGCATAATCGGGATTGACGTCCTCCCGTTCTAAAAGCATCTTCACTACCCTCTTATGCCCTATCTCGACCGCCAACGACAATGGAGTCCGGCCATCCTTGGTGTGGGCCTTGTTGTGATTGATGTCATTCCGTTCCAAAAATATCTTTACTACCCCCTCATGTCCACTCTCGATCGCGAACATGAATAGCGTACCACCATATCTGGTATCTACCTGGTTGGGATTAACGTCCTCTCGCCCTAAAAGCACCTTTATCACCTCCTCTTGCCTTCTTTCGATTGCCCACGTGAGAGGCGTGTTCCCCCTAAAATCGACTGCGTTAACGTCCCATTTCTTCATATCCAATAAAGGAGTAAGAAGCTCCGCGATTCCGAGAACTGCTACTGCGTGTAGTCCTGTAAGTCCCCTCGATCCGCTATTATCTACCCTCCTATCTATCTCCGGGCGTGTGTTCGGGTTCCTGCGGTAAATATTGCGTAAGTGGTCTGGTAGTAGCACAGCAGATATATGCTCATCAAATCGATCGAGAAGCCTGAGTGCAAGTATTTTGACATTTTCCGTCATCCCCCTTCTCGTGTGCTCCCCCCAGTAAACTGAAGCATATCTTAGAAGTTGCATTGTTGAGGAGTGCGAGGAAACCGAGCGCCTAGTTGGCGGAAGAACCCTGACGGATTTAAAATTGAGATATGTCAAGCAAACCTCAGCAATTGTGGAGTGGGGACTCTGGAATAAGGTAGGGTCGCGCAAGAGATGTTCCTGCAAAGTGAAGTGCACTAGACGGACTATAGACGAAGACGCCTCGACTGTGACAAGGCCTACACAAGATGACACCAGTGTCTGTAAGTTAGGAATGTTTTTGGGGTCCAGATCTGTAGACCCCATCCTCACTCCCAAGGCATGACAGAGCTCGTTGGCTTGTAACGGCCGTTCCGAATAGAGCACCCACATTAGGACCTTCATCCCGAGTACGGATTTACCTCCCTTCTGGGTCTTGAGGCGGGTTAGGGTTGCCGTGTAGGCATCGCTCAGTCCGCTGCCACGCGCCATCTCTCTAAGTTTCTCTCTTCTGTCACTGATCGTCACCTCGCCAAGAATAGCCTTAATATTAAGCGAAACGAGAAGAAATCTAGAGAGCCGTTGGTAAGTATAAACCGTTTATAGAGGGGAAACGCGACCTTACGTATCAGGCATCTTCTCCAGAATGGTCGTGACAATCTCCGCCCGTAAATCATTATCCATCGCCTTTGGCTCGTTATCCTTGTCTAACCTCATATCCAGATAATTCTTGATATCATCTTTCTTAGGGCTGATGGGTATCTCAACCGCCTTAGAGAAACATGTTTGAACAGCTTCTTTGACATGTGGCCTCCCGGTGAAAAATATTCTCATCCTCGGGGACTCCCGAGCAATATCGCTTAGCGACCCAAGTAGCTCGGAAAGATCCTCGGGTACGCATTCGTCGAGCGCATCTATACAGATGAAAACTTGTGGTTTTGAAGAAATGGCGATCTTCAACATTTGGATCAGATCCGCAAGTAGTGGCCTTCTCCTTTCCTGAAATGCCTCCCGTATATCCTGCGGGATCTCCTGGCCTACCAGTCGCATCAAAATCGCTCCCATCATGTCGATGACTGTTTGCTCTTGCTGAGCGTTGTAGTCACAGTACAACCATGCAACAGCTAGATCTCCCTCCCTTGCCTGATCGCACAGGCTGTCGATTACTAGGGAACTAATATTTCTAGTCATTAGTGGTCGCTTCTTTAAATGGATCCCGCCACTTACCTCAGATGTGTCTTCCCCACTCCCGGATCTCCAGAGCAAAACACTACAGCCTTATCGGCTCCACCTTCACCCCCTCTCCACTCCCGAAACTCGCTTGTTTCCAAGAGCCAATTCCCGACACCTTCAAATCGGCCGGCGCGCAAGGTATGGTGTCTGTTTTCTGGCTCTAGAGGAGAGAGCCAATGCATAATCTTCGCATCCTCGTGGGTGTTATAGATGGTGATGACACTATTGTCGATGTTGCCGGAGTTGATATTCCCGTCGCCCACGGTGACTGTGTATCTGCTTATAACGTGACCCATAATGCTCGGTCTAAAATGTCGGCTGTGTGTGTAGAAATGATAAAGAAATACTAAAGGCTAATGGGCGAGTTTACAAAAGTTTCCCGTGGGCAAAGCTGAGGAAGAGCGGGGTTATCTAGTTTCCTCCCTAGCAACAATTGCCCAATCATTTTCACTTTAAGGAAACGCAATCACATTGGAGGCTTTCATGCATGCGACCACTCAAGTACTCGTAACCCCGCCTCACTCAAGCAGAGATTCCTGTCAACCAGAGTGCTACGTTGTGCAAGCATAGGGCACCGCAGCGTATGATGTAACCACTCGACCGAAGTATTTGTGATATGAAACGCCCCCCACCCAATTGTTCCAAGTCAATGAATGCAAATCAGAATAAAATCGAGCTCAATAAAATCATGAACCATATCGAACCCCCCCACCCCAATCTGTGAAATAATAATATGTAGATGAGAGATTCCCGCGGGGAGATTCTACCAAACGCTCATGCCCGGGATCTCCACGTCACTGCGAATCAGCCATTCTCTTGCACATTTATTTGCCCTATCCCTTTTCCTCGGGCGATAATGCGCAGAAAGCCTCACCAATACGGTATTGTCGCTCGTAGCTTATGGAGGCTCTCCCTACTCGCGTACCGTACCGTAGCTGAGTCTTGAACTCGGCCAATCAAATGTATTGACGGGGATGTTATCATTATTCGCAACTAAAATCCGTGAAAACCACAATCAAAAATCCCAAAACAGGTTCCATCACGAAAGAAAAAGCCTCAAACCACACCGATTTTCAACTATTCCCCCATCACTTTGTTGTTACTCGAATACGATAATGAAACCCTTAGAGTCCCCCTGCATAGCCGAAGCAAGAACAGCGCAGCGACGACAGTGCGCTAGAATCACCAGGGCGTGATACTCCACTCACTAGGCCGGTAGCTACTACCTCGCCTCAGCCCCTCTCTTCCCACATCCCGCAACTTTTGCTTGACCCCTAATGCACCCCATGCGCCCGAAACTTCAGCAGGGAGCATTGCTGTCACTACTTTATTCCTGGGAATCGCGGCTGTGTAAACTACCGTCGCACACTTGGCGTGTCTGAAATACTCAGGTGCCGGCATCCAAGCCTGATGGGGGCAAAGCCTGCGATGTGGTATTGGTCGCATAGAACACATCAGCGATCCAATAGCAGACACTACTCCAGAATCCATGCATCTCCCCTACCAGTATTATTGTTACCGATAACATCGGGGACTCAGCCCCGGATAATAATCTTCCTAGGATAATTCTCTTGGCAATATACCTAGCATCATTTGCTGATAACCATTTCCCAGGCGTCGATCAAGGGATGCTATGATAGCTAAAGTAGAGGGGTCAATGAAGATTAGAGAACTATCTCAGCTAATCCTATACAATTCTCTACTCGAGTATTAACTTAGGCAAAGGCTATTTTTCCTCCCCGGTTTTCAACCATCCCCCCAAGTATGGCGGGGGTTGCACACATGGAGCCGGAGTCGAAAAGGAGGGTAATGGAGCTATATCGATATCCCATGCAGTCTAGCAGATGTCCGGACACATTACCACTTTCCGCTGCATGGGGGCAATACTTCTGACATTGCATCCGAGGGAAGTCCGAGTGAGAGAATATGCCATCACCACAGCAGCCCCCTGCCCGCCCCTGCTATTATTTTCGAAACATTCTTTTAAAAAGGACTGCATACCACCAAAACTCCGCCCTTGTTCCGGAGTCCGGGTGGTATGCAATAGGGAAGCGTCTCCAGACCGCTCAGGGCAAGATTAAGCCCTCGGCCAACGGGCGCAACTACAATAACCACATTCTTTCACCGCGGCTCTGCCACGAAAAATGCTTGAAGCCTAGAGGCAGGAGAGAACAAACTTGCGTTTCCAGTAAATTTAGCCGATAGGAATTATAGTTGCAGTTGTAATTGTAGTCGCAATACTCGTTATCAGGGGGGTTGAACATTGCGGGGGATCTGGTTGGCTCGGGACATACCCGTAACCTAATCCCGTCGCTTGTGCGAAGAGTTTTCATCACGTGACAACTTTGAATAAATTTATTTTATGAGCCGCAAGGAAGCGATCACCATCCCATCCCGGATACCTAACCTTCTTTGCTTTTTATTTTTTTTTCCCCGTTAAATCCTTGGATTCGCCGGAAAGTATGATAGAGGGAAATTCCGGCAAGTACCATAGACTATTGCCTCTGAGGCCGGAACGAACTTTAGACCACCCCCTACAAAACCAGTGGACGATAGCACACACTACTTATATCAAATCACGACTTGTAACTAATCCTAGTTTAAGATGACCTTCCAATAACTATGATAGATATATGTAGCTACAGTAAACTCTGTAATTACAAACCCCCGAAAGGCATTCTCAATAAATAAATAAAATTAAAAAAACAGACAATTTCTTCCCGTTGAAACAGTAATCATCCACACTCCCCATCGACGGCCGATACTGCTACCGGTAATACGGGGCCCCTTGCCCCAGCGCCGGGGTGCCATAGAGCGGGGAAACCGGGGTAGCGCTAGCAAGGTACGGCGATCTAACCCTTGCTCGCCCCCTCCCGTCGGTTAAGGTGGCGCCCCGCCAGAACTAACCAAGGGGACAATCCTGCTCATAGCAGAATCCAACCTCCACAGCCCCTCAGCTTCATTCCTGGAACTGTCCAGTTCAGCTTGAGTCTCTGTTAGCTCTCCTGCAACCGTTCTATCTCTCCGTCCTTCTCTGTTAGGCGTTTGAGCGCAGCTTCCTCCTCAGATTGCGTGTCCGACAGCTTCGTCTTTGCCCAGTCCAGTTCTTTTCGAGTGCTCACCAGCTCTGCTTGTGTTTTTTGGGTGGGGTTCCGATTTGGATTCCGATTGCGTCTCGGTGGATTTTTGCCGAAAGTAGGCGAGTCCTGTCCGGGTGCCCTCGATGCCCGGGACCTCCACTATCTCTTCGTTACCGCAGGTGGTAGAGTCGAGGGTCTCTTGAGAAGTCCTGAATCGCACTTGACGGCACTCGTTCGGGGCTGCCGGGAATGCCGAGCGGGGGGTTGAGGTTCTTGGTATGGGTTGGTGTGTCGCGGAATCGATTACGATGAGTTTTGGAGGAAGGCTATTAGACGTTGGTATTCTGGATCTGGGTTCAGTAGAATTTGTAGGAGCATCCAATGTCAGAAGCCGTGGATTGTTAATGCCGGTTTTTGGGGATCGCTTTTTCCACCGCCGATGGGATGCGGAATCAGAAGATATTTGCAATTGAGCTTGTTGTAGAGATCAGCAAGGATGCTAGGTTGGGCCCGTGCTTTTGTGAACGATTCTAAGGACATCAGCTTCATGTAAGAGTGAGTAAGAGCCAAAAGATGTTTAGCAATCACCATAGGTTAACACGGTCGCATAGTGCCTGGATCACTTGGTTGACGAAAGGATATAGAGTGGGGAATAATCGACGATATATTCTTAACTCTGACAGTGTTAAACCATCGGGAAACCGGGAGAGCATACTCACTGCGCAGGACCAATTGTCCCGGGCACTCTGGGTTAGATCTGGTGAGGTCGTTTTGCTGGATGTTTATCTGAAGCTAAAGGATAATTGTCATCACATTGCTAGCTGGATGGGTCTGGTGCCTGGTTAGTTGATGAACCGCAAACATGCCATTGATTTATAGAGATTTCCGGGAGTGGCCCATAACGGTTTTTCCGTGGTCTATGCGGTGAAGCCGGACAACTGCTGAGCGGGTGGATCCTTGGCAACCACGATACCATAAATCTTGCGCAAACTCGACCCGCCACTATCACTTGTATGGTAGTTACTATCGCCAAAAAAGCGAATTCGCCACAAGGTTAGTCCTCAATAGGAATAGTGGCTATAATACCTTAAAAGGTATGGTGGTGGATCGAGTTTACCCAGAATTTAGGGTATTGTCGTAGATGGAGACGCGCCAGTTGAGGGCTTGGGTCAATGAACGGTCCTATTGTTGCTCCCCATGCGTTGTAATAGTTGACACTGCTGTCGCCGAGCATGACCGAGTGCCCATGTGTAGTCTAGGATACGATCTAAGTTAGCAAATCTTTTAGTTGAGAATAGAAATTGTTTGAAAGAGCAATAGGTAGGGTTAGTAGGGGAGTCTATAAAACTTTCTGTTGGCGAAGCTGAAGGAAAGCGGGGTGGTGCGGCTCCTCTCGTGGCAACCGCCGTCCAATCATTTACTCCCTAAGGCGATATTGTACCGTATCTCAGCATGCGGTACCCCGGCGCAAAATAAGTTATGGCGCACTTCCCAGTTATGGCTAGCAACATGTGGGGGTACAGGGATTAAGTTTTGTAGGTTACACAGGGCGCCCGGCAACACGGTAGATCCCCGGCCAAAGATCTTCTCTTTATCACACAAGACTACCGGTGTGGGCACAGTTTGGTACTAGGGTTGTTTGAAAGGGTTGAGCTTCTGTTTTTGGCTGCCCAGTTAAGGAGGCTTGGCAAGGATAGTGTATCCTATAAAAGGTCCCTCTCTCATGTATTTACCATAGATAACTGAACACACACAAAACACTTCCACAAGCAAGTCAGTTCCACATCAACCTATTGTTCAAGATATTCAGAGGTTACCACCTCACCACAGGAGAGGGATACGGCATGCGCAACACACCATCCAACTAAGGGAAGGTCACGTCATACTCCCACACCGCTGGATGTCATCATTCACAGGAGCTCCATGCTTCCCGAGTAGTGCTTGCCATGGGCCGGGCTAGGCCGGCCCACAAAAAGCCTGGCCCGGCCCACCAAATCATGGGCCTGGCCCACAAAAGCCCGGCCCGGCCTATAGGCCCATGGGCCTGCGCTAAATTATTATGCTGACTAAAACATAGCTTGTGACAAAAGCCCTAAGCTGCAAGCATCAAATTGTAAGATAGTATAATATTGATATAGTTAAGGTAAAGCTAGGTACTATGTCTTGAGATTTCATATCATACCAGAACCACAATAGGGTAGAGCAATTATTTTATATCTAGTTGATATCTGTAATTTCATTTTACTGAGAACAAGAAGACATACCAATAGTAGTGCTTAACTATAGTGGAGCTGGATCAGGAAGATTGTTCTTTTTGAAATTTAAGAATGAACAGATGGAAAGGTTTCTTGTATTGTAAAGTTGGTGTTTTGAGCCTTCTAGAAGGGATAATGAGACTTTTATTAGACTAGCTAATCGTGAATTGGAATAGATTCAAAGTTTTTGTTATACAATTATGATACATCTTTGTAGACAAACCCTTCTTCCTCAGCTAATATTTCTGTTTTTTTACCAGTTAGGGCAGGTATTTTCCAAAGGATAAAAGCCCATGGCAAGCACTGTTCCCAAGCTCCAGCTCCGGTTGCCCTAGCTTCCCCCCTCTTTACGATCACCCGTGTCACTATGGGCATGATTTTTTTTTTAGAATTCAACGGCTATAGCGATACGATGAACGATGAGTGACGAGCAGTGAAACGAAACGAAACGCCAAGCAACTCACGACAAAAATGATCGCACACTCAAATGCGGGGAAATTCTTCTCACTAATAACAACCACAGGCTCACGCTCAATGATTCCACGATGCTCGATGCTCTAAACTAACTAACGGCGACCACAGTAACATATATCATCCACGAAGACGTCCTATCCATCCCCGAGGTGCCATGCTACTCCATGTGAGTCTCCCCTTCTCCCGTGAGTACACCCGGGTTAACTAAAGGAAAACAAACACTTTCTCCCTCTAAGCCCCCAGCTCTTTCTGGCTGACCTTACGGTGCCTTTCTCTCACCTTTCCCGAAAGCTGCACGATCCCAAAACTATCGCGCATTCCTGCGTTCGCAATACTTTCCACAAACATGCCCGAAGTCGAAACGTATGCGAGGAGCCGAAGCGGGTCCCCGACGCCAAAGAGAATCCCCGAAACCAAAGCGAACCTTAGCGCATCTCCTAAGACGGACCAATGCCCGAAGCCGGAGCAATATGCCTTAATCCTCAGCGCATACCTGAAGACAAACAACTGCGCCCCGGGAATCTATCTGTACAACAAAAAAAGTATCATGAGAGTATGGCGAGCAGCACCTTTTGCAACATTGTTTTGTAGAATTGGTTGAGGTTGGCTGTTGGAGTATTTTTGGTGGGGAGTACCGGTTGGCATCCGACCGGGAGTGCACCCTAACTTATTTTGCGCGGGAGTAAATAGCAGAACATTTGTCCCCTCAACGTTCTACAGCGCCATATCGCAACCCTCCCCCTTCAACCTCACTCTCTCCCCCGGTCATGTCTTTACCATGACGGCAGATGAATGGTATGTATGATATTAATTACAAGTAGGATGATGTATTTATTTTTGGAATATTTTTTGGCTGTGGTTTTGGTAGTCACTTGTCGAAGAGTTGGGTATTAAGAAAGTGCCCTCCGTTGTATCGCAATGATCGACTAAGCTACCGAGGGAAAAACGAACCACACTACTAGTAATGGGGTTTCCTTGAGTACCGGTACTGTACAGGTACCGGTAGTCTTTGATGAATTCCGGGGATCTGACTCCCCATCGGCGATTAGCGTAAAACAAGGGACCACGCTCTGCCAACAGAGGCTACCTGTACTATACACTAGCCCCTTGGTGCCTTTCCGGAGTTGCTATACTTTTCAAGTTTTCATATTATCATCGTAATGCTTCTACATGTATACAAGATCAGGGCTACGCCGAAAGTCAACCCCATAGATACTCCCACCAAGACAGGCGAGCTCACCGCCTAATACGCTTATAGAATATAACTTAAATAGGCCACGCCAACGTTGGTTCCGCCCTTTAATTGTTCCTAGCATGACTATTTGCTAGTATTAAAATGATAGCTAGCCAGCTGAGCTCGGAAGTTAAGGTTGTATTCAGCAGTTTGGGACATCCCCCGATGTTAGATAGCACAACAAGTATTGGAGTACTATACGACGGTCTACAAAGGGAGCGGCAGGTGACCACCCCGCACCAGTGAAGGGAACCGCACGGAGTAGATAAACCAGCCGCTCGCGAATTCAAGACGGGCTTCAAATACACTATCCATCTATTCAACCAAATTGCTTGTCACGAGCTGTATCTTGATATACCCTACCATCCTCAAATGTGAGACAAATATTAATATTAAGTTAACGAAGAATGGGACACCAGGAATGAAGAGGGAGAATATGATAATAGGACAGTGTTCCCAATGGGCCAGGCCGATGGTAGGCCGGCCTATAGGCTGTAAGCCGGGCCGGGACGGGCCGCTCGGGAAGGTAGCCTAGGCCGATCTAGGCCGAATTCGATCGGCCTACGAAGCCTATCAGGCCTGATAGGCGCCTGCAGGCCCGGTAATTAGTATTGAGAACAGATCGCTTGCTCCCCAACCCCCTCCCCTCTTCAAGTTTTCTCGCATTCGGTTTTTGTCCTCTTTGCCTTCGATAATTGATTCCTAATTAATCATGAAACGAGTGATACACAACCAACTCAACAAAGTTTTAAAAACTCACCTCCAGAGCCACCAGTAGTCCTATCCTACAATCATTCCCCCACCCCACCTCCTTAGTAGGAATTACATTATATCCCAAAGGTAACAAATTCCAATTGTTGTATGTTTGATGTTATTTTGTAAACTATTTACACTTACTGTGAAGTTTTTCCGCTGATATGGTGTGGTGTGTTCGCTATGAGTGGGTCCGCCGTTGCAATATAGGCCGGCCTAGGCTATCTAGGCCAGGCCTGCCTATCAGGGAACTGGTACTGAAAAACATAAATATCGGGTACCGGTATATCTATTCTGCAGAGGGGGGAGTAACTACAAATCAGGATCTATCACTGACAAAAACTACACACAGAAAACAGATCACACAATTCACAATCGATTCAATTTGCCTAGCAAGTTCACGAACCTTCACCAAAGAAAATCCTGAGACAGAAAAAAAAGCGAAGAGAAAAGTCCAACCTATCCTAGTTGTCCGACTATCTATTCACAGGAGATCTACCTCTTGTGGTTTGCTATCTCAATTGACCGTTGACCGTCCTGGCTCTTTCCCGCCGTGCTGGTTTTGGTGGTTAAAGAAAAGAAATGAAAGAGCGGGTGAGAAACGACTACCTTACATAGACTCACCCTCCCCCCTGTCTGCCAAGCATCAACCCACCATCCTTGTAACGAAAATGATCTATGAGGCCCCCAGCGAATACAAGCTCCAGCCATCTTCTCCCCTAACTACAGGATGATCATCTACTTCACCGAATCAGCACTAGTTAGCTAAGAATATTGGAACTAAGCAAAGACAAAATTTATCCGAAACAATACCAAGCCTATACGGCCTATAGGCGGGCCCGGCCCGGCCAGGCTCAAGCCTTAACAAGTTTATAGGCTCGGGCCAGGCCCGTTGGGAACACTGTAATAGGACAAGTGGTAACTAGATTTCCAAAGCAAGAAAGAAGCGAAGAGAATTAAAATTTAGATAAATAATGATAACTAGAAGGAATCAGGAAAATACCCCCACAAATGTCTATTTACATCTAAAACTTTCCCACATCAACCCACCGCCCAGAAGGTGCTTATATAAAAGAAAGTAGCGGGCAGAGAGGAAGGAGGGATATGAAGGAGAAAGGGGAAAGGACGAAGAGAGGAGATGGCAGAATACAGGTCGAGGGCAAACAAGAGGATTGATTGGCTGTTGTTAGGGTGGGTCTTATGTTTCATTCGGCGGCGGAAGAGCTTTCAAGGCCGGATGGAAGTAGAAAATGTTAGGTGTCTGTATGAACGTCCTTTCGTTTTAAAAGCGCTTTTACCGTATCTTGATGACCCTCCCAAGCCGCCCAATTGAGTAGTGTCCTGCCAGATATGTCTACCCGGTTGGGATTGACGTCCTCTCGTTCCAAAAGCATACTTACAACCTCTTCATGCTTTCTCTTGGCCACCGACGAGAACCTCATCCGGCTGGCGCCTGCAGAATAGGAATTGGAGCCCCATTTTTTAGAACGAAGCTTTAGACTCTCCTCATGCGCTTCCCAAGCCGCCCAACCGAGTGGTGTCCTGCCAGATTTGTCTGCCCGGTCGGGGTTGACGTCCTCACGTTCCAAAAGCATCCTTACTACGGCCATATGCCCTCCCCCGGCCGCCCAAGAGAGTGGCGTCCGACCATATTCGGTGTCTACATGATCGGGATTGACGTCCTCAAGTTTCAAAAGCATCCATACTACGGCCATATGCCCTCCCCCGGCCGCCCAAGAGAGTGGCGTCCGGCCATATTCGGTATCTGCATGATCGGGATTGACGTCCTTACGTTCCAAAAGTACCCTTACTATCCCCTCGCGCCCATTCTGAGCTGACAACGAGAGTGGCGTCCGGCCATATTCCGTATCTGAATGATCGGGATTGACGTCCTTTCGTTCTAAAAGTATTTTCACTATCCCCTCATGCCCATTCCGAGCTGCCCACGAGAGTGGCGTCCGGCCATATTCCGTATCTGAATGATCGGGATTGACGTCCTCACGTTCCAAAAGCATCCTTACTATCCCCTCGTGCCCATTCTTAGCTGCCCATGAGAGAGGCGTCCGGCCATATTTGGTGTCTTCCAGGTTGGGATTGACGTCCTCACGTTCCAAAAGCATCTTTACTACCTCCTTATACCCTTCCTCGGCCGCCCACGAGAGTGGCATCTGGCCATATTCCGGATCTGAATGATCGGAATTGACGTCCTCACGTTCCAAACGCATCCTTACTACGGCCATATGCCCTCCCCCGGCCGCCCAAGAGAGTGGCGTCCGGCCATATTCGGTATCTGCATGATCGGGATTGACGTCCTTACGTTCCAAAAGTACCCTTACTATCCCCTCGCGCGCATTCTCAGCTGACAACAAGAGTGGCGTCCGGCCATATTCCGTATCTGAATGATTGGGATTGACGTCCTTTCGTTCTAAAAGTATTTTCACTATCCCCTCATGCCCATTCCGAGCTGCCCACGAGAGTGGCGTCCGGCCATATTCCGTATCTGAATGATCGGGATTGACGTGCTTACGTTCCAAAAGCATCCTCACTATTCCCTCACGCCCATTCTTAGCTGCCCACGAGAGTGGCGTCCGGCCATATTCGGTATCTGCATGATCGGGATTGACGTCCTTACGTTCCAAAAGTATCCTTACTATCCCCTCGCACCCATTCTCAGCTGACAACGAGAGTGGCGTCCGGCCATATTCCGTATCTGAATGATCGGGATTGACGTCCTTTCGTTCTAAAAGTATTTTCACTATCCCCTCATGCCC
>Ga0307509_10000595_pt1 | contig 61535 bp, 48 predicted proteins | sample 10_EM_MG_FD_202245 | JGI IMG/M metagenome (GOLD analysis project Ga0307509, IMG submission 202245) | Populus trichocarpa ectomycorrhiza microbial communities from riparian zone in the Pacific Northwest, United States - 10_EM | ecosystem: Host-associated > Plants > Roots > Unclassified | place...
GGGCTAACAGGATCAATATCCTACCCTATGGTGGATAGTGCCGCACTAGAGATGAGAGTTTGCTTGCATAGATATCAGGCGCATCCTATAGATAATGACCATATCTGGTTGATGACGGCCGGGCCCTATAGGTGACGGCCGGGCCCTGCAGGTGACGGCCGGGCCCTGCAGATGACGCTGGGGCCCTGCAGGGCCCTATAGGTGACGGCCGGGCCCTATAGGTGACGGCCGGGCCCTGCAGGTGACGGCCGGGCCCTATAGGTGACGGCCGGAACAACCCATTTTAACTAAACCTACAGGGCCCGGCCGTCAACACCCAGGACGGCCGTCTTACATGAATTAGGACGCTTTGCCCTGGCGTCCTTACCCACCCTGCCCGGGACGCCCGGGACTATAGGACTGCCGGGCCCTATAGGGCGCCCGGGACGGTTGGGAACACTGACGGAAAGTGGTTGAGCTGCTCCAGCCTCACGAGGCGGTGACCCACGGCGCACCCTCAGCCACAGGAGACACCGCGCATCACATATGATGGTCATTCCTGCCCTTTCGAAGCACGTTCCAAATTGAAGCTGTCCTTGGATACGGTCTTCTGCAGCTGAAGGAAATGTCATGTCATGAGAGCGTATATATATCAGCTGCTATTGCACTCGTCCGAACCCCTCTGTCTAACTTAGTCTAGTGTCGATACGAATTTTGGTTTACCGAGTTTAGTGGGGTCTAGACGGTGGTGAAAAACATCTGTATTGTCTTAGAGGGTTCCAGTTTATCGTTCGCAGCTTCTATTCTAATTTATTTAATTTTTCTCTAATCCCATAACCTTGCTTGCGTCCTTTTTTTATCCAGTCCTGTTCCCCCCCCCCAGTGTATGATAGAGCACGGATTCTTAAGGCAATTGTAAATGATATCCTGACCTTACCCACAACAGGGCACTGGTTACCACGTCTGATATGGATTGACTGGCGGTGCCGTCTTACACTCCTTTTTAAAAGGTCCTCGTGGCCATGCTGTGGTAGTACATCCAGGGTTGTGGCTGTTGCTCGGGTAGCACCAACATACTACACAATGCACATCACCCCTAATGTGCCTGCGTGGCTACTAGAACATCTCGAGCCGGAGTGTAGAAGCACTCATGTTGGTGGAAAAAGATATGTTGGTCTTAATCCCCTCCCCGCCCCCATGGGCAAAATGGGAAATCTTTTAGAGAATTAGCTGCATAAAGCGTTTTGACGAATATTAATACACCGGAAGTGGAAGAGTGATTAATTGAATTATGAAAAAGGGGTAAATGTAGGATCGTGGGTATCTAGTGGATGTGAAGAGCGTGGTTGATCAGTTCATGACATTGGTGGATCTTAAGAGAAATCGATCCCTTGGGGGGGTGTGAAACGCGAAAAATGGGTTGCCTGCTCACTAAGGGAAGTCGCGAGCTCAACTTGGCCAGGAAATAGCCTTTTTCCCACCTTTTTGGGTCTCAAATGACTCACGGATTCCGGTCAACTTGAATATTCCCCAAACTCAACCATAGTTTTAGTTTCCTTTTGCAGTCATCATGAATCAAAAGTGAAGGCAGGGAGATATCGTACCTATTTTGCATACTGGATGTGAGTATTTGGCATGCATGTCCGGAAGTGTGTCGGGAAAGCTGCCCCCGGAGGAAATGATCGCAATAGCGCAAAGGTGGACCGGAAAGCTTCCTTGTTTTATGTCTATTGAGGGAATAATTTTCGCAGGTTGGGAAGTTCCGCAAAAGGTGTTTGTATCCCCTGTATAAACGCTCAGTTTCGGCATACGCAGAATGGATAAGGAAGAAGCATACGAATCTGAAGAATGTACAGCTCTTTCCTCCATGACTTCATTGCTTTCATTTCCCACTCTCCTTCACCTGTCCGCTTGCCAGTCCCGCCACAGCCAGCAACTCATAACAACAGAAGTGTTCGGCTATTGATTAATGTAGACTTTAGGCAGTCATTTCAGGCGAAGGCCTTTTTTGCTGCGGATCATGAATGGGATGCTTGTTGGGCTGTTGGTCACCCACACCACATTTACAGAAGCTTTGCGGTGTCCGCTTTCCCAGTGAGGATTTTTGGTTGTTCTCTCAGCTGGTGTATTTCATTCTACCAAATTGGTGAAAAAAATGGGTGTCATAGGGGAGGGATTGCAAAGCGTGGCTGATTGGCCTGTCGCCCACCCTCTAGGTTGATATACTCACTCACTCGCCATTGCCATGAATACCCAATATGTGCGGAATATTTGGGGAGGACTCCAGCAAAATATAGGTTGGCTGAGGTATTCTGGGCAAAAAGACAAGCGAGTATAGCCAGGTGGCTACTGGGAACCCCAAGAGTGTGGCATCATATCATTTACAGGGCGGTGTCATTTGCGGTAACTATTCCTTTTTCATAAATAGGGTTTTTGTCCATTTTCTCGTTATCGGTTAAAAAATCTTAGGACCATTGTACGCTGCCTCCCTCGATATGAAAAACAGTAGTGTATTCGTGATTATAAATACAGGGGACAGGGTGATGGGAGAGTTAGGGAACAAAAAAAGAAATTGTACAGAAAACAAAGGCGTGGTCAAGAAATTATAGTATCATACCAGTTCCTGAGCTTGCCCTCTTGCATCAGCCCATTACCTTGTTACTTGCCACTCTTGGCTCAGCCCTCCTGTTCTTTGAATACCCCTCTTGTCAAGTCATTCAACCAAACACGCATGGAAACCGAAGTGACAGTAAGGTCCCCGCTTGACACACATAGAGGCCAAGTAGTATATTTTTTTACATGGGTATTTGCTCCAGCGATGTGTCACCTGCTTACTTAGAATACCGAAAACCCGTAAGTAGTGGATAAATTTACCCTCTGGGATCACGACAAAAATCAATGTGCAAACCACAAAAGGGCTAGTAAAGTAGATGAAAAGAAATACTGAACACTGGATACTGAGATCCAGTGAGCTCAGCCTCCTAAAATTAAACTCGATTAGGATAAGACTATATCTACCCCGGGTGTTGTATCACTAATCGTGGGATGAGGTGATGAATCCGATGCCTGATAGAGGATTTAGTCATCCGGGACGAAAATTAATCCTCAGACAAAGGGCGCAACCACGATCCCGCACAATTCAACTGTCATGGGAACCATAATGGCGATTACGATGCCAACTACAACTATAATGGTGCTTAATACTAAGATCTGAATATTTGAGCCCCTCGGTATCTCTCAAGGAGAATAGGATCCAGTAATACCAGTAATATGACCTTTCCATTTTACCGTGGCATCGATTTCACTTGACCTGGTATTGAGATAGATGCATGGAGTAGGATTGTGGATATAATGACACCTAGTTAAGCACTAGAGAGGAAATATTAAGGATTGTCAAGGAACACCCGGTGCTAGGGAATCTCCAAATTCTCGGGAGTCTTGTGAGTTTCACGGAGAGTTAATAGGTATCCCTCAAGTGTAGTGCCCAACTATTCATTTCACTATGCCATATGTAGCGATCGGTCCCACGGTGCACTTCTCACAATATTCCTACCCTTGAGCCATTATACGCCTATCATATTTTCCTTTTGTAAGGGAACTCCGTGTAAGTAGTTTTTTCACGGCCGAGGAGGGCTAGCGGGGAGGAGAGGAAAGGAAGATAGGAGAAAATGGTCTTCGGAATGGCTAACGGGTAGGGAAAGCACATACTATAGGAGGAGGAAAAAATGCTACACGGTATAAGTCAACTCTGTCACTGTAATATGGCTATTTCACCCCACAGATCGGACTCTCAGGCAATTGTGCCTTGAAAACAGAAATTCATCAATCGTTATTCAACTAAGTTGGACAAGGAGCTTTAGAGGAGGATAATAACAAATATGTGCATTTCCTATCTTAAGGAATTTCATTCACATATCCAACATGAATTCTGAGGGCAATCCACAAGACCAACATCATACCGAATCAAAGGAAGAGGAGGATTTCGATGAGGTGGTAGCCCGGGGGCCTCAAATAGCGCTGTGGGATACGGCTTGGTGACGCTGAAGCAGCGCCATCACACTCTTATGGCCATACCTATCTGCGAACATGAGTGGTGTTTGGCCGCATCTATCAGGCGTTTTAGGGTTGACATCTTCCCGCCCAAGGAGCATTTTTACCACCCCCACATGTCCCTTCTGAGCAGCGAAAGAGAGTGGGGTTCTGCCAGCACTATTTGGTTTGTCGGGGTTAATCACTTCCTGCTCGAGCAGCATTTTTACTACTTCGTCATATCCTCCGCGTGCAGCGTCCAAAAGGGGTGTGTCCCCATCACGATCTGGTTTGTCGGGGTTAACCTCTTTCCGCGCTAGCAGCATTTTCACCACATTTCCACTCCCACTCCATGCGGCATACGAAAGTGGTGTTCGACCGTCACTATCTGCCATGTCGGGATTGACCTCTTTCCGCCCAAGCAGGATTTTCACTACTTGTTCATGTCCGCTCGAAGCAGCACGTGAAAGCGGTGTTTGGCCGTCACTATCTGGCTTGTCGGGGTTGACCTCTTTCCGCCCAAGCAGGATTTTCACTACTTGGTCATGTCCGCTCGAAGCAGCACATGCAAGCGGTGTTTGGCCATCACTACCTGCCCTGTCGGGGTCGACATCTTTCCGATGGAGTAGTGTTTTAACAACTCCCTCATGCCCCTCCTCCGCCGCATATACAAGCGGTGCCCATCCGTCATTATCTGGTTGGTCAGGGTTGACTTCGACCCGTTCGAGGAGTATTTCCACAACTCCCTCATGCCCTCTGTAAGCGGCAAGCAAGAGCGGAGTTTGGCCTTGGCTATTAGGTTTATCAGGGATAATATCTTCCCGCTCGAGCAGCATTTCGACGACTCCACCGTGTCCGTTATGAGCCGCCCATGCAAGTGGTGTGTAACCCGCCAAATCTCCTTCGTTGATATCATAACATTCCATCTCTAGCAGAGCGTCTACAACATCGACAATTCCGAAGAACGATGCGCAGTGTAGTCCACTGAACCGGCGGCTGGTACTTGGATCGGTACTGAAATACGGAGGACCTAGGTCCTCTACCTGTTGCAAAAGTAGTTTGATGGATACGTGACGGTCGTATTCCTGGAAGAGCTGTAGTGCAAGTGATTTTGCGCAGGTCGAGAGCTCCCTTTCCGCGTGGACTCCCCAGTATATGGAACTATATTTCAGCAACGGTGTGTCGAGGGCGCTCGAAGCAGCATCAGGTGAAATTCTCTTGACCAATTCGGAATTTAGGTAGGTTAAGCAGGCCTCGGCTATTGTGGAGTGAGGATTACTGAAAATACGGGGATGGATGGAAAGATACTCTTTGAGAGTAAAATGGGTTAGTCGTACTGTTGATGTCTCCTTATCCACAGTAATAAGTCCTTGACAACAGCCCACCACTGTAGATATCGAAGGGACGTTGTCGGCATCGAAACCAGTCGAGCCGGGGTCGATAGCTAGGGCTTGGCAGAGCTCTTCCTCTGTCAAAGGTCGTTCCGCGTGACTGATCCACATCAAAGCATCCATCCCAAGTTTAGATTTACCCGCACCTTGCGCTTGTATCCGTTCGATCATGGTGCCGTAAGCATTGTCCGACTGTGATCCATCCGTGATTTTGCCGAGCCTCTCTCGTCTCCTATTGATCGTCGATTCTTGTAAAATTGCACTGACATTTAAAGAAACGAGTAGAAACCTAAATATATTTATTAGCCTATAGTGAACGGGGGGAGTATCGTTGCCCCTACGCACATTTCAGATATCATCTGGGGAATCTTCTCTAGAATATCTGCTTCTAGACACTCGTTCATGGCATCTCGTATTTCGTCCTCGCCCAGCCTGGCATGAAGGTATCCGATGATATCACTCTTGGCGGGAGTTATGGATAAACTAACCACTCTTTCCGCAAGAGCCCTTTCGACCTCGCCTCTGATATGGAATCTTCCCGAGATAAATATCCGACTGGCTGGCGACATGTCAAGGATTTGTTTTAGCGAACCAAGGACTTTGATCTGCTGCACTCCTGCGCATTCGTCTAGGCCGTCAATGCAGATGAATGTGGGCCTTGAAGATGTGGCGACCTGCAGCATTCCCACAATATCAACCAGCTGTGGCCCGCGTCCACCAATGACCTTCTTTTGTTCCTTAAAGGCGCTCAATATTTCCTCCGGAATCCTCTCCATTCCGCTCACCATCTGCTTCAGTAAGGAACCTAGCATACTGGTTGCGGACTGCTCTTTCCTGGCTGCCCAGTCAAAGTAGAAGCATGTAACGGCTGTATTTTGTCCTCTGGCCTGATCGCCCAACCGGTCTACTACTAGCGAACTGTGCTCTCAACTTGTTAGCACGGTCATATCATCTTCTCTCCCAGTAGAATAATAATCCTTCTTACCTGATAAATGTCTTGCCGACGCCCGGATCTCCGTAGAAAAACAGAATCGGCTTAGAATCTTCACACACCTCACCAAGTCCGCACCATTTCTTAAATTCCTCGGTTTCGAAAACCCATTGCCCGACATTGTCAACACGACGCTCCTGAATGTCACGATGCTGTAACCTTGGCTCTAAAGGAGATAGCCAAGTTAGGAGTTGAGAGCGGTCGTCGGCAACTCCGCCGTTTTTCCCCTCATTATCGAAAGAGTTCGTGATATTGAAGGAATTGTTACCGCCGTTGATGGTATATTGAGCCATGTTCTACCGTCGATTGCTTGCGCTTTTGAGGATGATGAGTTGCAGGTTATTGTCGGTTGGTGGTGTTTGTGGAAGCTAAACAAGTGAGAGGTGTTGCTGTGTCAAAGCAACTTTTGTAGAAGGCTCGACCATATGTGGAAGCAAACTTTGGCCAAGCCGCCCGGAATTAGAATGAGTGAAAGCTACGTCATTGCCGTGGTTACTGTGGGTACAGCCCGGCAAGCAAACCTGCTCAATGGGACATGAAGGGCCTATCGAATATCATGGAAATAACCCAGATATGGTACATTTGTTATAAGATTCTTTGCCGAAACATATAATACCATTAGCAACAGTTCAAAATTGGGCTCCCAACCAAATGTTTCCATATTTTCAATATTTTTTGACACCTGAAACAAGACGTAGAATTTTAAAAAAAATTACGGAAAAATAAGTGATTTTCCGAAGTATGCTCGCACTTTCCTAAATTCCCATAATCGTTTTCCACTAGTTGAGTTGCCTTTAGACAGACCAATGATAACAACGAACAAACGGCAAGCGCCTGAACACCAAAGCACAATTATCAGCGTACCACATTGGGGTGAATAGTGAAGTTCGCTCGTTCTCTATGTATCTCTCTCTATCCCGTTCTCTGGACTAACTAATGGTACAGGCAGGAGTATATTAAATAGATCACAACGAAGCTGTCTCGCTATCCTTCCGTCGATAATTATGCCCTTTCCCCCTCGTGCACGTATGTCTCCCTTTTCCTTTCGCGTACCCCCGTGCTAACGAACGAGGGACAAAGACTCCCGCTGTTCATACTCTCCTAGCATCCAGCTCTTTCCTTCTTGCCTCCGGCTCTTTCGACTTCCGCAGAATTTATCAAGTGCTTTCCGGAAACCTAAGAGCATTCCCGAAAACTCTCCAAGAAAAGCGACAATAACATGAGCATGCCGAGAAGCATCTCACAGTGACCAGAAACCTGGTATGATAATTGGAAGAACGGAAACAAATAGAATAATTGGAAAGGGAAGAAAAATGTAGCCATAGAAGCAAATAAAATAGTATAGTATGATATTTCCAACCTCGAAGGGTTTTTATAGACTGCTATTGCGTACCCTTTCGACCAGATTTGGGCGGTATGTAATAAGACTCTTTTTAAAAAATGCTTCAACATTGGGAGCACGGGTCCCCTTCTTTCCCGGCCTCTGAAGACTAAATTTTCACACAGCTCAGCGGAAGCTGGAAACTCCAATACGGGGTTCCTGCTATTTTTGCTTACTGAGACACAAATTTACAAGAAACGACTACCCGGATCCCTCATTTTCTAAAGTCCCAAATGAAAGCCGCACCTCCACCGCCCCGCATTCGATTCCCAAAGGCTTTCTTGCCATTGATAACCCTAACTTAAATGCATTTTCGCTAACAAAGAATCCAATCTCACCGGTGCCGTAGTTAATCGTGTGAGCCTCACTAATTCCTATATTTCCAGCATAACGCGACTCTAGAACAACCACCATTCATCTATCCCACTCCGCCCCATCGCACCCAATCAACTAGTAGATGGAACACTACGATGCTATGGGCTCTTTTGTCGCCCGTTTTTCAACCTAGATAGGGGTTTCGCGTTAAACGAGTCGAATAAGCTAGCATTTGAGAGTAGCTTCTCGGAGGATAACCTCACTATTTTTTCTGCCGAGATTGAGCTCCTATTGCCAAGCGGTGGAACGAACCAGTGTAGCACTATAATAGTTGGGAACCAGACGTCAGCATCAGGACCGCAAAGGATTGCAGAAGATGAGGGAAATCACGAATGGAGGACGAAACGTGAAGAAGGAAATTAGGGAATAAGAGTTTCGGGAAACTACTGAGGAGTTGTGTGGATGGAGCAAAGATACCGGAAGACGATGGCGGATGTTGCGGATGTTGCGGATGAAGAGATTTTTTGTAAAAGTCAGGTTTGCGTATCTAGAGAACATGTCCGGAGAAGTAGAAAGAATAAGGAGGCCAATACACTCTCTACTGAACATAGCCTAATTTTATGACTTACCCCCGCTGTGACTTATTTAATTCCTCTTTCCCTCATCCAGTATGGGAGTTGAAAGACCGGCCCTATCATCCACGGCAACCGAGTCACATTAAGTCGCCATAATCATTTCAAATCAAAGTCACTTTAACGCGCCCATTTGATATAACTAGAGGCCAAGTAGGATACCTTTTTACATGCGTAGTGCCTCCAGTGATGTGTCGCCTGCTTGCTTAGAGTACCGTAAATCCGTAAGTATTCGATAAATTTACCATTGGGGACCTCAATAAAAATCAATGTTCATACCACAAACCAGTTAGTAAAGTAGATTAAAAGAAATCTTGAATACTTGTTATTGAAATCCAGGCCTCCATAACCTAAACTCAATTCGGATAAGAGTATATCTTCTCTAATCGTGGGATGCGGGGATGAGTCCGATCCCTGATAGCGGATTTATCCATCCGGGACGAAAGTAATTCCGGGCACAACCACGATCCCTCAAAATTCAACCATCATGGAAACTACAATAGCGATTACGATCGCAACTACAAATATAATAGCTATTAAAACTCAGGCCCGCATATTGGAGCCCCTCGGGCGGACTCAGGGAGAATGGGAGTCTGGAATAGGACCTTTCCATTTTACAGTGGCATCGATGTGACTCTTCCTCGTATTGCGATGGATGCGTGGAGTAGGATTGGGGTTATAACAACAGAGAGTTAAGTTCGAGACAGGAAATATTAATGATTGATAGGGAACATTTGTTTGCTAGACACTCTCCAAACTCTCGGGACTCTTGTGTATGACATGAGGAGTTAATAGGTATCCCTCGAGCGCAGTGACCAACTATTAATTTGACGATGGCACATGCAGCGATCGGTCACTTGCTGCACTTCTCATAATATTGGCACCCTTGTCCCAATTTACGTCTGTAATATTTTCCTTTGTAAGGAAACTCCGTATATCTAGTTTTTTCATGGCCAGCGGGGAGGAGTGAAAAGGAAGGAAGGAGGAAAGGATCTTGGGAATGGTTTACGGATAGGGAAAGTACCTACGGTAAGAGGAAGAAAAAATGCTACACGGTAGAAATCCACTCTGCCATGGTAATATGGCTGATTCACCCCGAATATTGGACACTCAGGCTATTGTGCCTTGAAAACGGAAATTGATAAATAGTCATTCAACTAAGTTTGACAAGGAGCTTTAGACGAGGGTAATAACAAATAGCTACATTTCCTATCGTAAGGTATTTCATTCACCCATGCAGCATGAGCTCCGAGAGCAATCCCCATGGCCAACATCATACTAAATCGGGGGAAGAGGCCGATTCCGATGAGGTGGTGACCCAGGGTCCTCAAACAGCGTCGTGAGTTACCGGTCCGTGGGGTTGAAGCAGAGCCATCACACTCTGATGGCCGTACCTGGCTGCGAACATTAGTGGTGTTTGACCGCCTGTGTCGCATCTGTGCGGGTTGACATCCGCCCGTCTAAGCAGCATTTTTACAACTTCCACATATCCCCTTTGAGCAGCGAAAGAGAGTGGCGTTCTGCCAACATTATCCGACTTGTCGGGATTAACTCGATCCTCCTCCAGTAGAATCTTTACCACTCCCTCATGTCCTTTCTCAGCTGCCAAAGAGAGTGGCGCTCTGCCATAATTATCTGACCTGTCAGGGCTAACTCCTTCTTTCTCTAGTAGTATCTTTACCATTCCCTCACGTCCCTTTTCAGCGGCCCAAGAGAGCGGCGTTCGTCCATGCGTATCTGCCGTTTCGGGGTTAACACCTCCCATCTCAAGTAGTATTTTTACCACTTCCTCATTCCCCTTCGCAGCAGCACACAAGACCGGTGTATGACCGTCGCTATCAAACCTCGCGGGGTTCACCTCTTTCCTCCCGAGGAGTATTTTCACTACTCCAGCATGTCCGTTCAGAGCGGCGGAGGCGAGCGGAGTTCGACCAGCATTATTCGGCCTGTCAGGGCTAACGACTTCCTGCTCGAGCAGCAATTTTACTACCTCTTCATGTCCTCCGCAAGCGGCGCGTGAAAGGGGTGTGCTCCCATTACTATCTAGTTTGTCGGGGTTAACCTCCTTCCGCGCGAGAAGCATTTTCACCACATTTACGCTCCCACCGAAGGCAGCCCACGAAAGTGGTGTTCGGCCGTCACTATCTAGCTTGTCGGGGTTGACCTCTCTCCGCCCAAGCAGGAATTCCACGACTTCTTCATATCCACAGTAAGCAGCCCAGGAAAGAGGTGTTTGACCGCCACTATCTGCCCTGTCAGGGTCGACCTCTTGCCGACAGAGTAGTTTTTTCACTACTTCCTCATTCCCTTCCGTCGCTGCATGTAAGAGAGGTGTCCACCCGCCATTATCTAGCCTCTCCGGGTTGACTTCGGCCCGTCCAAGGAGTATTTCCACAACTCCCGCGTGTCCACGGCAAACGGCACGGAAGAGAGGAGTTTGACCTTCACTATCTGGCTTGTCAGGGATAATATCTTCCCGCTCGAGCAGCATTTCGACGACTCCACCGTGTCCGTTATGAGCCGCCCACGCAAGTGGTGTGTACCCCGCCAAATCGCCTTCGTTGATATCATAACACTCCATCTCTAGCAGAGCATCTACAACGTCGAAAATTCCAAAGAACGATGCGCAGTGTAGTCCACTGAACCGACGGCTAGTACTTAAATCGGTACTAAAATACGGAGGGCTTATGTCATCCACTTGTTCTAAAAGCAGTTTGATGGATACGTGGCAATCATATTCCTGAAAGAGCTGCAGTGCAAGTGATTGTGCGCAGGTCGAGAGCTCCCTTTCCGCATGGACTCCCCAGTATATGGAACTATATTTCAGCAAGGGTGTGTCGAGGACGCTCGGAGCGGCATCAGGTGGGATTCTCTTGACCAGTTGGGAATTTAGGTAGGTTAAGCAGGCCTCGGCTATTGTGGAGTGAGGTTTACCGAAAATATGGGGATGGGAGGAAAGATACTCTTTGAGAGTAAAATGGGTTAGTCGTACGGTTGATGCCTCCTTATCCACAGTAATAAGCCCTTGACAGCAGCCCACCACCGTGGATATCGAAGGGACGTTGTCGGCATCGAAACCAGTCGAGCCGGGGTCGATAGCTAGGGCTTGGCAGAGCTCTTCCTTCGTCAAAGGTCGTTCCGCGTGACTGATCCACATCAAAGCATCCATCCCAAGTTTAGATTTACCCGCACCTTGCGCTTGTATCCGTTTGATCATGGTGTCGTAAGCATTGCCCGACTGTGATCCATCGGTGATTTTGCCGAGCCTCTCTCGTCTCCTATTGATCGTCGATTCTTGTAAAATTGCACTGACATTTAAAGAAACGAGTAGAAACCTAAATATATTTATTAGCCTATAGTGAACGGGGGGAGTATCGTTGCCCCTACGCACATTTCAGATATCATCTGGGGAATCTTCTCTAGAATATCTGCTTCTAGACACTCGTTCATAGCATCTCGTATTTCGTCCTCGCCTAGCCTGGCATGAAGGTATCCGATGATATCACTCTTGGCTGGCGTTATGGATAGACTAACCACTCTTTCCGCAAGAGCCCTTTCGACCTCGTCTCTGATATGGAATCTTCCGGATATAAATATCCGAGTGGCCGGGGACTTGTCAAGGATTTGTTTTAGCGAACCAAGGACCCTGGTTTGCTGGACTCCTGCGCATTCGTCTAGGCCGTCAATGCAGATGAATGTGGGCCTTGAAGATGTGGCGACCTGCAGCATTCTCACAATATCAACCAGCTGTGGCCCGCGTCCACCAATGACCTTCTTTTGCTCTTTAAAGGCCCTAGATATTTCCTCCGGAATCCTCTCCATTCCGCTAACCATCTGTCTCAGCAAGGAACCTAGCATACTGGTTGCGGACTTCTCTTTTCTGGCTGCCCAATCAAAGTAGAAGCATGTAACGGCAACATTTTGTCCTCTGGCCTGATCGCCCAACCGGTCTACTACTAGCGAACTGTGCTCCCAACTTGTTAGCATGGCCTTATATTCTCTCCCGGGTGAATAATAATCCTTCTTACCTAATAAATGTCTTGCCGACTCCTGGATCTCCGTAGAAAAACAGAATCGGCTTGCAACCTTCACACTCTTCACCAAGTCCGCACCATTTCTTAAATTCCTCGGTTTCGAAAATCCATTCCCCGACATTGTCAACACGACGCTCCTGAATGTCACGATGCTGTAACCTTGGCTCTAAAGGGGATAGCCAAGTGAGGAGTTGAGAGCGGTCGTCGGCAACTCCGCCGTTTTTCCCCTCATTATCGAAAGAGTTCGTGATATTGAAGGAATTGTTACCGCCGTTGATGGTATATTGAGCCATGTTGTACCGTCGATTGCTTGCGCTTTTGAGGATGATGAGTTGTTGGGTAGTGTCGGTTGGTGGTGTTTGTGGAAGCTAAACAAGTGAGAGGTGTAGCTGTGTCAAAGCAACTTTTGTAGAAGGCTCGACCATATGTGGAAGCAAGCTCTGGCCAAGCCGCCCAGAATGAGAATGTGTGAAAGCTACGTCATTGCCGTGGTAATTGTGCCACCCCGCCAAGCAAACCTGCTCAATGGCACATCAAGGCCCTATCGAATATCATGGAAATAACACTGCAATGATATCATACTTTGGTTATCAGATCCTTGGCCCAAACACAGTTCTAAATTAGCCCCGCAACTAATTGTTTCCGTATTTTAAATATTTTCTGACACCTAAAACAAGACCAAGAAATTTTAAAAAAATTACAGCAAAATGGGCGATTTTCCGAAGTATGCTCTCACTTTCCTAAATCTCCCTAAGAATTTTCCACTCGAGGGGCTTTTAGGCAGAGCAATGATGACAACCGGCAGACGGCAAGAACTTAGGCAACAAAAGCCCAATCATCAGTGAGCGACATTGGGGTGAATAGGGAAGTTTTCTCGTTCTCTATGTATCGCTCTCTATCTCGCTCTCTTGACTACCTTATGGTACAGACAGGATGTGTTCAGATCACAACGAAGCTGTCTCCATTTCCTTTGATCGCTTGTTAAACCTTTTTTCCCTCGCCAACGTATGTCTCCCTTTCTCTTTCGCGTACCCCCGTGCTAACAAAAGAGGGGCAAAGACTCCCGCCCTTAGTACTGTCTTAGTATCCAGCTCTTTCAAGCTTGCCTCCGGCTCTTTGGACTTCGTTCCGGAGCATCTATCAAGCGCATTCCTTAAAACTCTCCGAGAAATGAGACAATAACCTGAGCACGCCGGGAAGCATCTCAGGGTGGCCAGACACCTGGCATGATAATTGGAAGAAAAAAAGAAATAGAATAATTGGAAAGGCAAGAAAAATGCAGCCAAAGAAGCAAAATAAAATAGTATAGCATTCGTAACTTCGAAGCGTTCTCATAAGATTGTAATTGCGACATTTTCGCCCCGATTTAGCCGGTATACAATAGGAGTCTTGTTTTAAATAATGCTTCAACATTGAGAGCACGGGCCCCCTTCTTTCCCGGCCTCCGAGGACTAAATATTCACAAAGAGAAGTGGAAGCTAGAAACTCCCATACAAAGTTCCAGCTATTTTTGCTGACTAAGACATACAAGAAACGATACCTTTGATCCATGTCCCCATTGAAGGCAGTACGGTACCTCTAACACCCCGGATTCGATTACCAAAGGCATTCTTTGCTATACCGATCCCGGATAGCCCTATCTTAAATGTATTTTCGTTAACAAGTAATCCAATCTCATCGGTGCCGTAGTCAGTCCTGAAGCGGTTCACTAATTCCCATCTTTCCAGCACCATTCCCGGCTAGAATAACCACCATTCATCTTCCCCACCCCCCCCTCCCCGCGCCCAGAAAACTAGTAGATGGGACGCTACGAGGCTATGGGCTCTTTCGGCGCCCGGTTTTTAACTTGGATAGGGGCTTCCCGTTACAGGAGTCGAAGAAGTTAGTATTTTTGAGTAGCCTCTCGAGAGATAGCCCCCTGTTTTTTTCTGCAGAGTTTGAGACTCCTATTACCAGGCGGTGGAATGAACCAGTGCAGCACTATGATGGTCAGGTAGCAGATGACAATATTAGGACTGCAAAGGATTGTAGAAGACGAGGGAAGCCATGTAAGAAGGACGAAATGGGAAGAAGGATATTAAGGGATAAGAGTTTCGGGAAACTTCAGAGGAGTTGTGTGGATGGAGCAGAAGATACGAGAAGACGATGGCAGATGTTGCGGGCGAAGAGTTCTTTTGTAAAGTCAGGTTTGCGTATATATAGAGGACATGTCCGGAGACGTAAAACCAATTTTCCAATCCAAAGAGACTATATGAGAAAAACACTAACTACGTGACAAAGAGAGAATAACGCAAGGAAAGCAAACAAGAGAAAAGAGAGTGTAACTAGGAAAGATGTTCTGCGCCTTGATCGTGCGGTTCCACTGCCGGAGGCGTTGGTGGGGAAGTCGCTGCCCTTGCCCGGGAAGATCGTTACCACCGATGTGTCCCAATTCAAGGCAGGCGCCACTTGTGAAGCCTGGGTTGGCCTGCCGTCCGGTGTGTAACGTCTCCCACCCTATGCGAGGCAGGCAGGCGTCTGTTGCTAGCTGACTGAGCCCTGGGAAACCTGGAAGTGTTTGGACAATGCTATTCGCTGCTGGTTTGAGTACTCTATGTATGTTTTATAGGCATCTGAGCGCCAACGGCCGAGGGTTTGGATATCGGTTTCGGAGATGCCCACTTCTGCGGCCCATGTTGCACCTCCCCTACGGAAACTGTGACTGTTCCACGTGTCATGTCCTAGGCCTGCTTGGAGGGCGAGTTGTTGTAGTTTTTGGACTACATAATCCTGGGTGAAGGCCTGCTGGGTGTCTCTTCCGATCCAGAATAAGGGTTGCTCATGGGATCTGTGGGTGTCCTAGGTTAGGAATCGTTTCATGGCATGAACCGGGCATGCCGGGTCCTGGCTAGCAGCAATGGTAAGTTGAATACCCTTCCGGAAGGGGTCTGTTTTCGATATGGGTAATGTCACTTCCATGTATCCCCGGCTCTCACGCGTTTTAATACTACTTTTCGTTAGGAACCAGTTGGGAAACGCTGGGCCCAGATCCCTATCTGCCTGTGTATATGTAAACTCTCCCACACGGAGAAACCCTGCAAATGCCAGTGTAAACGCAGCAGAGAGTACTATATCGTCATAGTTGGTGACTGACAGGAACTGGAGGATACGGAGAAGGAAAGGACGTGTTTGTGGTGTTCAGATTCGCTGCTCTGGCTCGCGATGGTCCCGTTTGATGCCCTGAATGGTGCGCTCGAGTCGGGGATCTGTAAAGGCTGCACATTCGATCACCAAGTCAAGCTGGTAAGACTTTATACCAGTGAGGTATAACTTCATGGTTTTTACTTTTACTGTTCCCGCTAACGAGCATAGCCATTCAATAAGCCAGGTGGCTTTTGCAGGAAAACATCCTCCATTAGGATGCTGAAAGTTGGACAATACGCAGAAGACAGTGAATCGTGACCTTGGGGTTTCGTAGTTGCACCGTGTTGCTGGTGCAAGTCCTCTCCACAAGTCGTGGCCTGCTACTGGTGATAATCCCGCTTGCTGTATGCTCGAAATCCACGATCTAGGAGGTTGCATGTGGGGGGCAGTAACTGTGGAGCTAGGTCAGCAATTCGGTTATATTCTAACCGCGAGAGTGCATCGGCCAGGGTGTTCTCCTTGGTGGACACCCATTGGGCTTCTAGTTCTAGGTCATATTCAGTAGCGAGTAGGAGGCATGGCCGAAGAACATGCATTGATCCTCCTCAAATGGTGCGATTCTTCAGGCCATGGACTACTGCCTTGTTGTCGATATGCATAACGAGCATTTTTCCCCTCCACTCTCTACCCCAATGGAGGAGCACCTGCTCCACTGCTCGCATTTCCTGGGTATTAATGTGCTCTTGGCCTTTAAGCAGGCTTCGTGGTAAGGGTATTGAAAATGCTGAGTCTGGTTGCGGCTGTACCTGGTTTTCTCTAAGATAGAATGCCCCGAGTCCTTTGGTGCTAGCAGCGTCTGACCATGCTCGAATCTTTTCATGTTCAGCATTCGAGATTGACCTCTCTGGCACTAGTGACAACACTTTAGCCCACCAAGCTAAGTCTTTCTTCGCCGCCCCTGATATTCGTCGTAGCTTGTGCCGACCGCCGATGGGAAAGTAGAGCTCCATATTGTAGAGCCGGCGGAGGAAGGTTCGTCCTAGTGGGATTACCGTGGAGATGAAGTTCAGATATCCGGTGATTTTCTGAAATTCTAGCATTGATAGAGATTGTCTTTTGCTAGCATGCTCGACCATAGTCCGGGCTTTGTGGAGCTTCTTTTCCGGCAGTCTAATTACCATATGCTTGGTGTCGAATTCGATTCCTGCGAAGCTTACTACTCTCCCCTCTTCATTCTTGGATTGCTTAATTGTAAGTCCCACTTCCTTGCATAGTAGGCTAAATATTTGGCTGTGTAGTTCCAGGTTAGCGCAGGGAGGAAGTACAAGAAGGAAATCATCGAGGTAGTAAATCACAAGCGCTGTACTGTTCTGGTCTCTAAACTGATCGACAAGTACTCAATGAAATACTTCAGCGAATAAGTTGAATATATATGGTGCTGTGCGAAGGCCAAATGGGAGAAAGCGCTCAGCATAGTGCTTCTCCTACCAACAGAATCCCAGGAGTGGAGTGTCTTCGGGTGAAATTGGTATATGGCGGAATGCGGATTCGAAGTGCCGCTTCATGAGTAGCCAGTTTTTCTCATGCTCTTGCACCGCCCTAATAGCCTCTTCTATACCGCTGTAGGTGATGCTTCCGTACTGTTCAGGAATACCACTGTTGATCGCTGTTGGTTCTCCTGTCGGGTATGATAGGTGATGAATGCGCCGCTTACTACCATCCGACTTATCTATCAGTCCTAGTCGTGAAGCAGTAAAGTGGGTTGGAAGATTGTACAGTCTGGGTAGACTTCTAATCGGGATTTACTCAATTCTGAGGTAATCTCAGAAGTAACCAAGTTGATATCATGTTCCGCTATGGCTAGGTTGGGATGAATCACGATGACACTCCGGTGTCCTTCGTACCCAATACGCGCGCCGCATTGACATATTCCCAGGATAGCCTTTATTACTTGCTGGTCCGGGAACGTTTGTGCAAGCTTAGCCCATCCTTCGCGTCTAAGCTGGCCTGCTGGCATAGGTATCGTATGGGCAATCAAGAGGGGGTAGTGAATTGAAGTATTTGGACGCGGTGGTTGTTTGCTAACAAATGTGCGAGCGGAGATGTTTTGAGTGCTAGGGTGTAGAGCTTTGCAACTTTCGCTAGTATTGGCAGAGGTCGCTAGAGTAGCGGTGAGCTTGAGATTTGACAATTATGAGAGAGGTAAACTGTGGTTGGGGTAGGGGTCGAGGTGAGGCTCGGGGTAAGGATAAGCTAGAGGTGGAGAAGAAAAGCTAGGAAGGAGATGTAGGAGTGCTAACGTCGGTTCAAGGGGTTGTAGGAAGTAGGGGGGAAGCGAGTAGTATTGCTAGTTGGGCAGTGCGAAGCTCGGTGGTTGCTACCACATGCAATACAAGTATGTTGATATCGGCACTGCGTTGACCGACACTCGCGGTAGATCCAATTGCGACAGGTTTGGGATGTTTGACCTGATGTGCGGTATTCCGGCCCAGTATATGGAACCATGCTACTTCCTGGTAGTGGGTATCCTTGGGCTTGAGTGTTCTCGCGGATTGGTAGTTCAGTCATTCTGCGGTCTGATGCTGGCAATAGCTTCTGGTTCGCAGTCCAAGTAGCTCTTGGTGCCGGGTGTGCAAACCATTTGGATGCGATTAGTTCGCTATCCAGCTGGCGCCATTCCACTGCGTGGTAAATGCTTTTACCCCTTGCTACTCGCTTTCGGTGGAATTGGAAGTGATACGCCTTCACCCCTTCCCAAGCGTATTGCTCGAGTAGGTCATTGAGGTTCATGGTGTAAATCGATAACGCGGTAGCCAGTTCTCCCTGTAAAGCTAGTAGTGCTTGCTTTATCAGGATTCCACAATAGGCGGCCCATGCTTTGAAGAATGCGCTCATTCTATATTCGCTCTCTCTCCCGTCTCGTTCAGCTTGCTCAAATTCAATTCCTCCAATGTTGATTGTACGCTGCGCCTCTGCTGTATCCTTCTCGCTGGCTAGTAATCGGTAGATGTTTGTTGGCTTGAAACGGTTTTCGATGATCTGTACGAACGTTGCTCTTTCGACACCGGGGAATAGTACTTCCACTAAGTCTGCGATACCGGATGCACTCTCACTGGCTTGGAGCGGAAGTGGTTGATTAGAATTATACATACCGATAGCCCTTTGGTCGTTGGATATTATTTGATTTTGCATATCTTGCTCACGCAACCTCGCTAGCTCACTCTCTAGTACGGCGATCCTGGCCAGCGTAGGGTTATTTTGAGATGGTCGATTGACCTAGATGGCCGGGTGCTGGGTAGGGATATTTGAAGTGGAGGCGTTTGGCTGAATTGAGTTCTGGGAGCCCAGCCTCTGAACAACTCTCTCCACAATATCCTCCTCGTGTGAGCGGAGAAGCTCCCGCATTGTGTTTAAGTTAATTGGCCGATCTGAGTAGTTAGAAGCCGGGGAGTTGCTATTCGGTTGGCTCTGGGATACCGAGGTTCTGGAGCGTCGTGATGGGGCATTTGCTGGCGGTAGTGGTGAGAGGCTTCTTGGGTCAATTGGTAGGGGAGAGTGGCTGTATTCGGAGGTGCTGGGTTCGTCATGCTCACTGCTACTGGCGGTATCGTTGGTGTCTATAGTGGTTTGGGTTCTCGGGGATTGGGTGGTTCTTTCCAAATGTTGGCCGTAGCGGGTAGGAGCTTGTCTGCTCCTTGTGTTCTTTCGAATTCCTCCCTGGGCTCTACCTCTCGTAGCTGCTGTAGCTCTACCACCGTGTGCTGAAGCTCTTCTTGGGGCCATTATATCCTATTATGAAGTCTGAAAGGACGGGAAAGGGTCTGGGAAGCTATTAGTGATAGGTCCTGATGCAAAAACGCGAGCAGACAATAAAGAATGCGATCTGAAGGAAGGATGAGGTTGTTGGCGTAAAGGAGGGTGGCCGCATGGTATCTCTCTAAGGGTCCACGGGCCCGGGATGGTGGAGCTATGACCCTGCACTGCCCTGGCAACCGGAAATACCTTTTTCCACCAAACTCCTGTGTGCCGGCCATTGATTCCGAAAAGCGTCGCATGTTCCTTGACCAATTGGCCACAGGTTGTACCAACCCAGCATAGAATAAGGAGCCCAATACACACTCTCCGAACATAGCCTAATTTTATTACTTACTCCGCTGTGACTTATTTAATTCCTCTTTCCCTCATCCAGTATGGGAGTTGAAAGACCGGCCCTATCATCCATGGCAACCGAGTCGCCATAATCATTTCAAATCAAAGTCACTTTAAAGCGCCCGTTTGACATAAATAGAGGTCAAGTAGGATACCTTTTTACATGCGTAGTGCCTCAAGTGATGTGTCGCCTGCTTGCTTAGAGTACCGTAAATCCGTAAGTATTCGATAGATTTACCATTGGGGATCTCAACAAAAATCAATGTTCATGCTACAAATCAGTTAGTAAAGTAGATTAAAAGAAATCTAGAATGCTTGTTATTGAAATCCAGGCCTCCATAACCTAAACTCAATTCAGATAAGAGTATATCTTCTCTAATCGTGGGATGCGGGGATGAGTCCGATCCCTGATAGCGAATTTATCCATCCGGGACGAAAGTAATTCCGGGCACAACCATGATCCCGCAAAATTCAACCATCATGGAAACTACAATAGCGATTACGATCGCAACTACAAATATAATAGCTATTAAAACTCAGGCCCGCATATTGGAGCCCCTCGGGCGGACTCAGGGAGAATGGGAGTCTGGAATAGGACCTTTCCATTTTACCGTGGCATCGATTTGACTCTTCCTCGTATTGCGATGGATGCGTGGAGTAGGATTGTGGTTATAAGAACACAGAGTTAAGCTCGAGACAGGAAGTATTAATGATTGATAGGGAACATCTGTATGCTAGACACTCTCCAAACTCTCGGGACTCTTGTGTGTGACATGAGGAGTTAATAGGTATCCCTCAAGTGCTGTGACCAAGTATTGATTTCACTATGGCAGATGTAGCGATCGGTCCCTTGCTGCACTTCTCATAATCTTCGTACCCTTGCGCCACTTTACGTCTATAATATTGTCCTTTTGTAAGGGAACTCCGGGTATGTAATTTTTTCATGGCCGAGGAGGGCTAGTGGGGAGGAGAGGAAAGGAAGAAAGGAGAATTAGGTGTTGGGAATGGCTTACGGGTAGGGAAAGAACAAACTATAGGAGGAAGAAAAAAGGCTACACGGTATAAAGTAACTCTGTCACGGTAATATGGCTATTTCACCCCACAGATCGCACTCTCAGGCTATCGTACCTTGAAAACAGAAATTCATATATTGTTATTCAACTAAGTTGGACAAGGAGCCTTAGACGAGGGTAATAACAAATAGGTGCATTTCCTATCTTAAGGTATTTCATTCACCCATGCAGCATGAGCTCCGAGAGCAATCCCCATGGCCAACATGATACTAAATTGGAGGAAGAGGCTGATTACGAAGAGGTGGTGGCCCAGGGGCCTCAAATAGCGCCATGAGATACCGGTTGGTGAAGTTGAAGCAGCGCCATCACCTTCTTATGGCCGTACCTAGCTGCGAATATTAGCGGTGTTTGACCGCCTGTATCGCATCTATGCGGGTTGACATCGGCCCGCCCAAGCAGCATGTTTACAACTTCCACATGTCCCTTTTGAGCGGCGAAAGAGAGTGGAGTTCTGCCAACATTATTGGCCGTGTCGGGGTCGGCTCCCTGCTGCTCCAGTAGAATCTGTACAACTCCCTCATGTCCCTTCTCAGCGGCCAAAGAGAGTGGCGTTCTACCAACATTATTTGGCCTAGCGGGGTTCACCTCTTTCCTCCCAAGGAGTATTTTCACAACTCCAGCATGTCCATTCTCAGCGGCAAAAGAGAGTGGCGTTCGACCAGTACCATTAAGCTTGTCAGGGCTAACAACTTTCTCCTCGAGTAGTAATTTTACCACATCTTCATGTCCTTGGCGTGCAGCGCGTGAAAGTGGTGTGTTCCCATTACTATCTGGTTTGTCGGGGTTAACCTCCTTCCGCGCGAGAAGCATTTTCACCACATTTACACTCCCACCCAAGGCAGCCCACGAAAGTGGTGTTCGGCCGTCACTATCTAGCTTGTCGGGGTTGACCTCTCTCCGCCCAAGCAGGAATTCCACGACTTCTTCATATCCACAGTAAGCAGCCCAGGAAAGAGGTGTTTGACCGCCACTATCTGCCCTGTCAGGGTCGACCTCTTGCCGACAGAGTAGTTTTTTCACTACTTCCTCATTCCCTTCCGTCGCTGCATGTAAGAGAGGTGTCCACCCGCCATTATCTAGCCTCTCCGGGTTGACTTCGGCCCGTCCAAGGAGTATTTCCACAACTCCCGCGTGTCCACGGCAAACGGCACGGAAGAGAGGAGTTTGACCTTCACTATCTGGCTTGTCAGGGATAATATCTTCCCGCTCGAGCAGCATTTCGACGACTCCACCGTGTCCGTTATGAGCCGCCCACGCAAGTGGTGTGTACCCCGCCAAATCGCCTTCGTTGATATCATAACACTCCATCTCTAGCAGAGCATCTACAACGTCGAAAATTCCAAAGAACGATGCGCAGTGTAGTCCACTGAACCGGCGGCTGGTACTTAAATCGGTACTAAAATACGGAGGGCTTATGTCATCCACTTGTTCTAAAAGCAGTTTGATGGATACGTGGCGATCGTATTCCTGAAAGAGCTGCAGTGCAAGTGATTGTGCGCAGGTCGAGAGGTCCCTTTCCGCATGGACTCCCCAGTATATGGAACTATATTTCAGCAACGGTGTGTCGAGGGCGCTCGAAGCAGCATCAGGCGAAATTCTCTTGACCAATTCGGAATTTAGGTAGGTTAAGCAGGCCTCGGCTATTGTGGAGTGAGGTTTACCGAAAATATGGGGATGGGAGGAAAGATACTCTTTGAGAGTAAAATGGGTTAGTCGTACTGTTGATGCCTCCTTATCCACAGTAATAAGCCCTTGACAGCAGAACACCACCGTAGATATCGAAGGGATGTTGTCGACCTCGAAAGTAGTTGAGCCGGGCACGATAGCAAGGGCTTGGCAGAGCTCTTCCTCGGTCAAAGGCCGTTCCGCGTGACTGATCCACATCAAAGCATTCATCCCAAGTCTCGATTTACCAGCAACCTGCGCTTCTATCCGTTCGATCATGGTTCCATAAGCATCTCCCAGCTCTAATCCATTGGTGATATTGCTGAGCCTCTCGCGTCTCCTATATATGGTCGATTCTTGTAAGATAGCATCGGTATTCAGTGCAACTAGTAGAAACCTATGTTTATTGATTAGCCGATAGTGCAGGGCAGAAATATTAGCATCGCTACTCTTACTCACATTTCAGATATCCTTTGGGGAATCTTCTCTAGAATGTCTGCTTCCAGACACTCGTTCATGGCATTTCGTATTTCGTCCTCGCCCAGCCTGGCATGAAGGTATCCGGTGATATCACTTTTGACCGGAGCTATGGATAGACTGGCCACACGTCCAGCAAGAGCTCTTTCGACCTCAGCTCTGATATGGAATCTTCCCGAGATAAATACCCGATTGGCTGGCGACATGTCAACGATTTGTTTTAGCGAACCAAGGACCTTGACCTGCTGCACTCCTGCGCATTCGTCTAGGCCGTCAATGCAGATGAATGTGGGCCGTGAGGATGTGGCGACCTGCAGCATTCCCACTATATCAACCAGCTGGGGTCCGCGCCCACCAATGACCTTCTTTTGTTCCTTAAAGGCGTTCAATATCTCCTCCGGAATCCTCTCCATTCCGCTAACCATCTGCTTCAGCAAGGAACCTAGCATACTGGTTGCGGAATGCTCTTTTCTGGCTGCCCAATCAAAGTAGAAGCATGTAACGGCAATATTTTGTCCTCTAGACTGATCGCACAACCGGTCTACTACTAGCGAGCTGTGCTCCCAACTTGTTAGCACATCCTTATCTGTCTCTCTCCCAGTAGAATAATAATCCTTCTTACCTGATAAATGTCTTGCCGACCCCTGGATCTCCGTAGAAAAACAGAATGGGCTTAGAACCTTCACACACCTCACCAAGTCCGCACCATTTCTTAAATTCCTCGGTTTCGAAAACCCATTTCCCGACATCGTCAACACGGCGTTCCTGAATGTCACGATGCTGTAACCTTGGCTCCAAAGGGGATAGCCAAGTTAGGAGTTGAGAGCGATCATCGACAACTCCCAAGTCTTTCCCTTGATTATCAAAAAAGTTCGTGTTATTGAAGCAATTGTTACCACAGTTGATGGTATATTGAGCCATGTCCCACCGTCGATTGCTTGCGGTTTTGAAGGTGATGAGTTGCTTTGTGTTGTCGGTTGGTGGTGTTTGTGGAAGCTAAACAAGTGCGAGGTGAATATGCGTTAGATGTGTGAATGCAAGGTCGCAGAACGACCGGCCTTGTGTGGGAGCAAAATTTGCCCAAGCCGCCCGGGATTAGAATGGCTGAAGCTACGTCGTTGCCCTGGCTACTGTACCAGTGCGGGTAAAACCCCGCAGGCAAACCTGCTCAAAGGAACCTGAGGGCCGTATCAAATATTGATATCATGATATAGAACACAGCAACGGTATCATACTTCTGTTACACGATTCTTGCCCGAAAGATACCATTAGCAACAGCTCAAAACTGGCCCCGAAACCAAATATTTCTATAATTTCAATATTTCCGGACACCTGGAACATGGCCAAACATTTTTTAAAACAATCACAGAAAAAATGGGAGATTTTCCTAAGTATTCTCACACTTTCCTCAATTTCCCTAACAACTTTCCACGAATCGAGTTGCTTTTAGATAGACCAATGATGACAACGAGCAAACGGCAAGAGCTTAAGCAACAAAAGCACAATCTCCTGCGTACGACATTGGGGTGAATAGAGAAGTTCGCTCTTTCTCTATATATCGCTCTCTATATCGCTCTCTTGACTACCTGATGGTACAGACAGGAGTATATATAGATCACAATGAAACCATCTCCCTACCCTTCCATCGATCATGATACCTTTTTTCCCTTGCCAACGCATGTCCCCCTTTTCCTTTGTTTACCCCCGGGAAAATACTTCCACCTGTTGTACTCTCCTAGCATGCAGCTCTTTCATGCTTCCAGCTGTTTCGACTTGCTTCCTGAGGATTTATCAACAGCATTCCCGAAGCCTAAGACCATTCCCGAAAACTCTCCGAGAAATGAGACAATAACCAGAGAATGCCGAAAAGCATCTCATGGTGACCAGGCACCTGGTACGATAATTGGAAGAAAGGAAACAAATAGAATAATTGGAAACGGTGGGAAAATGTAGTCAGAGAAGCAAATAAAATAGTCCAGCATTCGCAACTTGGCGGCATTTTTATAAAAGACTGCTATTGGCTACCTTTTCACCCAGATTTAGGCGGTATACATACAACAGGAGTCTCTTTTTAAAAATGTTTCAACATCGCGAGCACGTGTTCGTTTCTTTTCCGGTCTCTGGACTAAATATTGACATAACAAAGTGGGAGCTGGGAAACTCCCATTCAGAGTTCCTGCTAATTTAGCTTACTAAGACATGAAAGAAACCCCACCCCGGATTCGATTCTCAAAGGCCTTCTTTGCCCTACCGAACACTGATAACCCTATCTTAAATGCATTTTCGCTAACAAGAAATCCAATCTCAGCGGTGCCATAGATAATCGTGTCGCAGCTCACTAATTACCATACTTCCAGCACAGCGCGAAGCTAGGATAACCACCATTCATGTACCCCACTCCCCCCCCCCCGCGTCCAATCAATTATTAAACGGAATTCTAGGGCCAGCCTTTCAACTCCCATACTGGATGAGGGAAAGAGGAATTATATAAGTCACAGCGGGGTAAGTAATAAAATTAGGCTATGTTCGGAGAGCGTGTATTGGCCTCCTTATTATTTCTACCTCTCCGGACATGTCCTCTATATATCCGGAAACCTGACTTTACAACAAAACTCTCCATCCGCAACATCCTCCATCGTCTTCTCGTATCTTTGCTCCATCCACCCAACACCTCAGAAGTTTCCTGAAACTCTTATTCTCTGAATTTCGCTCATCTCCCACGATCCTTACGCATTCCTGATACTGTCGGCTGTTCCCTAACCACAATATTGCTAAACTTGTTCGTTCTACCCCCTAGTAATAGGCGACTCAAACTAGGTTGGAAAAGATATGTTACCATCTTCCGAGGGGCTACTGAAAAATACTGGCGGCGCTTGGCATGTAAGAAGGTATACTAGTAATCTTTTTGTATCAAGCCGGTACGTTAGTGTGACTTTGATTTGAGATGATTATGGCGACTTGAGGTGACTGCGTTGCCATGGATGATACGATGCTATGGGCTCTTTTGTGGTCGAAGAAGCTAGTGATGTGTCACCTGCTTGCTTAGAGTACCGTAAATCCGTAAGCAGTCGATAAATGTACCATCGTGGATCTCGAAAAAAATCAATGTTCAAACCACAAACAAGTTAGTAAAGTAGATTAAAAGATATCCTGAATGCTTGTTATTGAAACCCAGCCCTCCCTAACCTAAACTCGATTAGGATAGGACTATATATTTTCCGTGTTTTGTCTCCAATCGTGGGGTGAGGGGATGAGCCCGATCCCTGATAGCGGATTTATCAATCCGAGGCGAAAATAAGTCTTTAGACAAAGGGCGCAAACACGATCCCGCAAAATCCAACAGTCATGGAAACTACAATGGCGATTACGATAGCAACTACAAATATTCTAGCTATTAATACGCAAGCCCGCATATTTGAGCCCCTCAACCTCACTCAAGGAGAATGGGATTCTGGAATAGGACCTTTCCATTTTGCCATTGCCTCGATTTGACTCGTCCTCGTATTGCGACGGATGCGTGGAGTAGGATTGTGGTTATAATAACACCTAGTTAAGAACGAGACAGGAAATATTAATGATTGGTAGAGAACACCTGTTTGATAGGCACTCTCCAAACTCTCAGGACTCTTGTTTGTCACACGGAGAGTTAATAGGTAAGTTATCCCTCGAGTGCAGTGACCAACTATTCATTTCACTATGGCACATGTCGCGATCTTCCCCTTGCTGCACTTCTCACAATCTTCGTAGCCTTGCGTCAGTAATATTCTCCTTTTGTAAGAAAACTCCGTGTATCTAGTTTTTTCATGGCTGAGGAGGGCTAGCGGGGAGGAGAGGAAAGGAAGGAGAAAGAGGTCTTGGGAATGGCTTACGGGTAGGGAAAGTACAGTACATACTACGAGAGGAAGAAAAAAGGCTACATGGTATAAAGCAACTCTGTCACTGTAATATGGCTATTTCATTTTAGAGATCGGACTATCAGGCTATTGTACCTTGAAAACAGAAATTCATAAATCGTCATTCAACTAAGTTGAACAAGGAGCTTTAGACGAGAGTAATAGCAAATAGGTGCATTTCCTATCTTAAGGTATTTCATTTACCCATGCCGCATGAGCTCCGAGAGCAATTACCATGGCCAACATGATACAAAATCGGAGGAAGAGACTAATTAGAATGGGGTGTTGACATAGGGACCTCAAACAGCACCATGAGATACTGGTTGGTGAAGTTGAAGCAGCGCCATCACCCTGTTATGGCCGTACCTGGTTGCGAACATTAGCGGTGTTTGACCGCGAATATCCAATATGTGCGGGTTGGCATGGGCCCGCCCAAGCAGCATTTTTACAACTTCCACATGTCCCTTTTGAGCCGCAAAAGAGAGTGGCGTTCTGCCAACATTATTCCAAGTGTCGGGGTGGACTCCCTTCTGCTCCAGTAGAATATTTACCACTCCCACATGTCCCTTCTCAGCGGCCAAAGAGAGTGGTGTTCTGCCGACGTTATCTAACCTGTCGGGGTTAATGTCCTCCTGCTCTAGTAGGATCTTTATCACTCCCTCATTGCCCTTTTCAGCAGCTAAAGAGAGCGGTGTTCGTCCATGCTTATCTGCCATTTCGAGGTTAACATCTCCCCTCTCGAGTAGTATTTTTAACACTTCTTCCTTCCCATTTTCAGCAGCACACATGACCGGTGTTTTGCCGTGGATATCACACCTAGCGAGGTTCACCTCTTTCCTCCCAAGGAGTATTTTCACCACTCCAGCATGTCCCTTCTCAGCGGCGAAAGAGAGCGGCGTTCGACCAGCACAATTCGGCTTGTCAGGACTAACCATTTCCTGCTCGAGCAGCATTTTTACTACCTCCTCATCTCCTCCTCGTGCAGCACGTGAAAGTGGTGTGTCCCCATTACTATCTGGTTTGTCCGGGTTAACCTCCTTCCGCGCGAGCAGCATTTTGACCACATTTCCACTCCCACCCCAGGAAGCCCACCAAAGTGGGGTTTGGCCATCACTATCTGGCTTGTCGGGGTTGACCTCTTTCCCCCCAAGCAGTAATTTCACCACTTCTTCATGTCCACAGAAAGCAGCCCAATAAAGCGGTGTTTGGCAGTCACTATCTGCCCTGTCAGGGTCGACATTTTCCCGACAGAGTAGTCTTTTCACAACTCCCTCATGCCCTTCCGTCGCTGCATATAAGAGAGGTGTCCACCCGTGATTATCTAGCCTCTCATGGTTGACTTCAGCCCGTCCAAGGAGTATTTCTACAACACCCTCATTTCCACTGCGAACGGCACGGAAGAGCGGAGTTTGACCTTCACTATCTGGCTTGTCAGGGATAATCTCTTCCCGCCCGAGCAGCATTTCGACGACTCCACCGTGTCCGTTATGAGCAGCCCATGCAAGAGGTGTGTACCCCGCCAAATCGCCTTCGTTGACATCATAACACTCCATCTCTAGCAGAGCGTCTACAAGATCGACAATTCCGAAGAACGATGCGCAGTGCAGTCCACTGAACTTGCGGCTGGTAGTTAATTCGGCAGTGAAATACGGAGGGCTTAGGCCATCCACTAGTTCTAATAGCAGTTTGATGGATACGTGGCGATCGTATTCCTGAAAGAGCTGAAGTGCGAGTGACTGTGCTCGGGGCGAGAACTCCCTTTCCGCATGGACTCCCCAGTATAAGGAACTGTATTGTAGGAAAGGTGTGTCGAGGACGCCCAGAGCGGCATCAGGCGAAATTCTCTTGACCAGTTGGGAATTTAGGTAGGTTAAACAGATCTCTGCTATCGCGGAGTGAGGTTTATCGAAAATATAGGGATGGGAAGAAAGATACTCTTTGAGAATAAAATGGGTTAGTCGTACGGTTGATGTCTCCTTATCCACAGTAATAAGCCCTTGACAGCAGCACACCACCGTAGATATCGAAGGGATGTTGTCGACCTCGAAAGTAGTTGAGCCGGGCACGATAGCAAGGGCTTGGCAGAGCTCTTCCTCTGTCAAAGGCCGTTCCGCGTGAGTAATCCACATTAAAGCATTCATCCCAAGTCTCGATTTACCAGCACCCTGCGCTTGTATCCGTTCGATCATGGTTCCGTAAGCATCTCCCAAGTCTAATCCTTCGGTGATATTTCTGAGCATCTCTCGTCTTGTATATATCGTTGATTCTTGTAAGATAGCCTCGATATTCAAAGATACGAGTAGAAACCTAAATATATTTATTAGCCGATAGTGCAGGGCAAATATATTAGCATCGCTACCATTACTCACATTTTAGATATCCTTTGGGGAATCTTCTCTAGAATCTCTGCTTTCAAACACTCGTTCATTCCATCTCGTGTTTCGTCCTCGCGCAGCCTGGCATGAAGGTATCCGACGATATCACTCTTGGCGGTAGCTATGGATAGACCAACCACGCGTTCAGCAAGAGCCCTTTCGACCTCTGCACTGATATGGAATCTTCCAGATATCAATATCCGAGTGGCTGAGGACATGTCAACAATTTGTTTGAGCGAGCCAAGGACCTTGACCAGCTGCACTCCTGTGCATTCGTCTAGCCCGTCAATGCACATGAATGTGGGCCGTGAGGATGTGGCGACCTGCAGCATTCCCAAGATATCAACCAGCTGAGGCCCGCGTCCACCAATGACCTTCTCCTGCTCTTTAAAGGCTCTCAATATTTCCTCTGGAATCCTCTCCATTCCGCTAACTATCTGTTTTAGTAAGGAACCTAGCATACTGGTTGCGGACTGCTCTTTCCTGGCTGCCCAATCAAAGTAGAAGCATGTAATGGCAGTATTTTGTCCTTTGGCCTGATCGCACAACCGGTCTACGACTAGCGAACTGTGCACAGAGCTTGTCAACACGGCCCTATCTTCTCTCCCAGGTGAATAATAATCCTTCATACCTAATAAATGTCTTGCCGACCCCTGGATCTCCGTAGAAAAACAGAATCGGCTTAGAACCTTCATACTCCTCACCAAATCCGTACCATTTCTTAAATTCCTCGGTTTCGAAAACCCATTTCCCGACACCGTCAACACGGCGTTCCTGAATCTCGCGATGCTGCAACCCCGGCTCCAAAGGGGATAGCCAAGTTAGGAGTTGACAGCAATCATTGGCAGCACCGAAGTCTTTCCCCGTACTATCAAAAAGGTTCGTGTTATTGAAGGAATTGTTACCACCGTTGATGGTATATTGAGCCATGTTCCACGATCGGTTGCTTGTGCTTTTGAAGATGATGAGTTGCTGGGTGTTATCGGTTAGTGGTGTTTGTGGAAGCTAAACAAGTGCGAGGTGTATATAAGTTAGTTGTGTCAAAGCAACGTTGGAGAAGGCGCGACCTTATGTGGAAGCAAAATTGGGCCAAGCCCCCTGGAATGAGAACGAATGAAAGCTACGTCGTTGTCGTGGTTACTGTAATAGTGCGGATACAACCCGATAAGCAAACCTGCTCAAAGGAATCTGAAGACCCTAACAAATATCATGTATGATATCATATCTAACACAGCATGGGTACTTTTGTTATCTCATACCATTCTTGTCCGAAACATATCATACTATGAGAAAAAGCTCAAAATTAGCTCCGCAAGCAAGTGTTTCCCTAATTTCAATATTTCCGGACACCTAAAACAAGACCCAGGAAATTTAAAAAAATTGGCTCTTTTCCGAAGTATTCTCACATTTTCCTAAATTCCCCTATTTCCCACGAATTGAGTTGCTTTTAGACAGATCCATGCTGACAAACTAACGGCAAGAGCTTAGCAACAGAAGCAAAATCGCCAGGGTGTGATATTGGGGTGAATAGGGAAGTTCGCTCATTCTCTATGTATCGCTCTCTATCTCGCTCTCTGGACTAACTCATAGTACAGACAGGAGCATATTATATAGATCACAACGAAGCCGTCTCCCGATCCTTCCATTGATAATTATACCTTTTTTCCCTCTTCCACGTATGTCTCCCTTTCCTTTTCGCGTACCCCCGTGGTAACAAAATCGGGGCAAAGACTCCCGCTCTTCGTACTCTCCTAGCGTCCAGCTCTTTGATGCTTGCCTCCAGCTCTTTTGACTTCCTGCATAAGAGCATTCCCGAAAACTCTCCGAAAAATGAGACAACAACCTGAGCATGCCGAGAAGCATCTCACAGTGGCCAGGCACCTGGTATGATAATTGGAAGAAAAGAAACAAATAGAATAATTCGAAAGGGAAGAAAAATTTAGACAAGGAAGCAAATAAAATAGCATCATACAGTATTCGGAACTTTGAAGGGTATTTATAACATTGCTATTGCCTACCTTTTCGCCCAGATTTGGGCGGTATGCAATAGGAATCTTTTTTAAAAAAATGCTTTAATATTGCGAGTACGGGTTCCCTTCTTTCCCGGCCTCTGAGAACTAAATATTCACACAGCGAAGTGGAAGCTGGAAACTCCCATACAAAAGTTCGTGCTGTTTTGGCGTACTAAGAGATGAAAGAAACCACCTCCACACCCCGGATTCGATTCGCGAAGGCCTTCTTTGCTATACCGATCACGGATAACACTATCTTAAGTGCATTTTCGCCAATAACGAATCCAATCTCCCCGTTGCCGTAGTCAATCGTGTCGCGGCTCACTAATTCCCATATTTCCAGCACCACACGAGGCTAAGATAACCACCATTCATCTAACCCACTCCCCCCCCCGCGCCCAATCGATTATTAGATGGAACGATACGATGCTATGGGTTCTTTGGTCGCCCCGTTTTCAACCTAGATAGGGGCTTCCCGTTACAGGCGTCGAAGAAGTTAATATTTTTGAGTCGCCTCTCGGAAGATCGCCTGGTATATTTTCCTGCGGAGTTTGAGACGCATATTATCAGGGGCGGAATAGACCATGGTAGAACTGCGATAGTTGAGTAACAGCCGTCAGTATTAGCACTCCAAAGGATTGCAGAAGATGAGGGAAAGAATGTACGGAAGACGAAACGCAAAGAAGGAAATTCAGGAAATAAGAGTTTAGGGAAATTTTCTGAGTTGTGTGGGTGGAGCGAAGATATATGGAGAAGACGATGGGGGATGTTGCGGATGAGGAGTTTTTCTGTAAAGTCAAGTTTGTGTATATATACGACACGTCCGTAGCCGTAAAAAGAATAAGACATTAAAGTGGCGTTTACACTTCCCTCTTCCGAGATAGGATTCTTGGTTTCTTCTCAGCTGCTGTGTTTCATTCTACCAAATTTATCATGAAAAAAACAGGTGTCATGGTGGGGGGGGTGAAAATCCTGGCTTGTAGGCCTCCCCCGCCATCAATACTAACATATATTCACTGGTCTTTTCTACGAATACTTCTGTGACTAGAATATTTGGGGAGAACTCCTCAGACTCCGACTCTGGTGAAGAGGAAGGGCCTGTTACCAAGAAAACGGCTCCAATTAAGGCTATCGATGGCACCGAGACTACAAAGGTATGAAGTTCTACGATATCGATATGATGACATGGGGGTAACTCAAGACATGTGGCTGAATCCTAGTCTGAATCCTCATCCTCACCTTCTTCTGAATCGGATAGTGATGCCGACTCTTCGTCCGATTCCGATTCTGCTGCTAAGTGTCAGAAGAATGACTTCAATGTGATGGTTATGTACCCGATAGGGCACACTGGGGACTCATATTGTTGGCACAGTATATAGTGAGCTCGCACGGGTATAAGTACCACTGCCCGGTACTCACATAACTTAGTAATATTAAAGGACGTTGGAACAACTCTGATCCGCTTTCCTTGAACTTTACTCTCTGCACGTCTTCACTCTCTCTTCAAGCCTGCAACTCTCATACAGACATTCCGACGCTAAGGTAAGGTCTACCAAGAAGATGGCATCTAATTCAGAATCATCATCCGACTCCTCTGATTCCGAATCAGGTGCTAAGCTCAAGTCTAGCAAGAAGGCTGGCGATGATTCTGATTCTGATTGCGACCATGCCACACCCGATTCCAAGAAGCGTGAAGCCACAGCCGAGGCCGAAACCACTCCAAAGAAAGCCAAGACTGCGCCCTCTACTGAAGAGGATATCAAGAACCTTTTTTTGGGGGATTGTCATGGAATGTTGATACGGACTGGTTGAGGAGTGAATTTGAGCAATTCGGCGAGATCGCTGCCATGCGCATTGTCACTGATCGTGGCGGTGGCTGTTGTAAAGGGTCGGTTTTGAGCAATTCATTTATATACCACGCAATCTTATTTTAATCGTTCATAGGTTTGGTTACGTCGAATATACTACCCATGAAGCAGTTGAAAATCGCTGGCGGTCACTGCGTGCCCAAGTATTTTTTGTCTCTGTACCTTTCCTATTTTTCTTAGTAGTTAATTACTAGTTCCTTTGTCAGTCATTATCAATTGGGGATGAGGGACGAGTATACCTGGTTTGTATACTAGTAGAAGTATTCGTAGATATGGCTGGAAATGCGCGGAGAGCAAAGCGAGGAATGGGTCGGAACACAGTGCGTGTTGGGGAGTGACATTGTCTCCGGAAAGCTTCCCGCCAAGGAAGATGGATGGTGATGTTCTCTTTATTTAAACCCTCTGCTCCGACATAGATATACGGATAAGAAAGGCACGTCTCCGATCAATATATACACGTTTCCTCCTTGGCTTCTTTGTCCTTCATCTGTCCAGCCCGTCCTTCTCCTATCCAGATCTCATAACAACACAAGCTGCTAATAAGGCACTCGAGGAGATGAAAGGCAAGGACTTCGATTGTCGCACTGTCATTGTCGACTTCTCTACCCCCCCGCTCTCAGACACCTCGTCAAGACAGTTCTAAGTCAGTCATATGGTGACCAAAAGAGTCCCGAGTCTAACACCGTGTTTATTGCCAACTTGAGCTTTGAGGCAGACGAGCAAATCGTTCAGACCGAGTTTGAAGGATTTGGAAACCATTGATGGATTGAGAATCCCAGCCGATCAGTGAGCTCGCTGGGCATTGACATGGGTTTTGCAGAACCTAATCTTAGATTTTATAGCGAATATGGCCAACCTAAGGGCTCCTGTTATATCCTGTATGACACAGTTGATTCTGCATACGAAGCTCTTGAAGGAAATGGATGGTGCTCTTTTTGCTGGCAGTCATTCGCACTGACTTCTCCAGCAAAATATCAGATGGCAAAGGTATTCTAGGCGAAGAAGAGTGATATTTAACAATGGAGAGGGAGTCGGAATCCGCAAAGTGTGACATTAAATCATTCATTGGGCTGTGTCGTTGGTGGCAATCATACTTATATCCTAGATACAGTTTTTGTGCTGTTACTGGTGATAGGCCGTCAAATCGCTCCACTCTTGCACGCTGCCTCCTTCATTATAAAAGAAAATAGTTGATTCATGTTATCTGTATCATAAAGAAGAGTGTGATGGGAGAGTTAAGACACAAGGAAAAATAATTTGTACAAGAACAATCAAGCCGTGGACAAGAAATTAGAGCAAGAGAAAGGTCAAACACTGTAAGTAAAACTGAAACTTATTAACTGAACCTTCCCAGAACAGGAAAACTATTTAGCCCCACTGACTGGAGACTACGGTGCTTTGTAGATACAAGCTCAGAAATCTCCACATTGCAAGGTGAAAAAGGAAGTTTCGGACGGGGTTGATAACATATGTGCATTCGCGTCTTAGAAATATGCCATTGTACGGGGTTCCGGGCCCTTCCACCTCCGTTTTGGTTTGGCCGCTTCGAGTGGCTCTAGAAGCTCTATCACTCTCTTATGGCCCTTCATGTGTGCAGACATGAGAGCCGTTTGGCCGCGATCATCAAGTTTATCGGGGGTTACCTCTTGTCTTCCCAGCAGCATCTTCACCACACCGTCATGCCCCCGCGCTGCAGCAGCCATGAGTGGTGTTTGCCCTTCGTTATCTTGCTTGTCCGGGTTGACCTCTTCTCTCCCGAGGAGTATTTTCACCAGTCCCTCACGCCCATTCAAAGCGGCACACAGCAGAGGGGTTCGGCCGCGATTATCTTGCCTGTCGGGGTTGACCTCTTTGCGCTCAAGCAGTGCTCTCACAATTTCCACATGCCCAGGCCATGTAGCCTGCATGAGCGGTGTACTTCCGTAGTTACCTGGCTTGTCGGGGTCGACCTCTGCTCGGCTGAGCAGAATCTTTACCATCTCCGCATGTCCTTTCTTAGCTGCATGAGCGAGGGGCGTTTGGCCGGTATAATCTCTCGTGTCGGGATTGACCTCTTCTCGCCTAAGTAGCAGTTTCGCCACCCCCAGATGTCCTTCTTGAGCAGCATGTAAGAGGGGTGTTTTGGCGTGATTATCTGGCTTGTCGGGATCGACATCTTCCCTTTCGAGCAGTATTTTCACCACTCTCTCATGTCCTTTCTGAGCGGCATATGAGAGCGGTGTTTGGCCCTTATGACAAGGCTTGTTAGGGTCCACCCCTTCCCGTGTGAGAAGAATCTTGACCACTTCCTCATGCCCGCACCAAGCAGCATATGAGAGCGGCGTTCGTTCACTGTTATCTAGCTTGTCTGGGTTGACCTCATCCCGCTCGAGCAGTTTTTTCACCACCCCCGCATGTCCTTTCTCGGCAGCATAAGAGAGCGGTGTTCTGCAGTAGCTACGACATGGCTTGTCAGGGCAGACCTCTTGCCGCCGGAGTAGCATTTCCACCACTCCCTCATGCCCATTCCTGGCAGAATAAGAAAGCGGTCTTGTGCCTTGATCATCGGGCCTATCAGGGCTAACGTTCTTGCTCCTCAGTAGTACTTTGACAACTCCCTCGTGCCCAGCCCGGGCGGCACACGCCAGTGATGATTGGTCGTCGGGGTTGACATCCTCGCGCTTAAGGAGAGCTTTCACCACTCCCTTGTGCCCATTCTCAGCCGCATGTGAGAGTGGCCAGCTCCTGTAATTAAGCGAGTTAGAGTTATTAGGATCCACATTCTCCTGCGCGAGGAGTACTTTCACCACTCCTGTGTGCCCGTTGCGAGCAGCATGCGAAATCGGTGTTTCGCCGTCCTCATCTCCCTTTTCGGGATTAACTCGTCCTCGCTCAAGTAGTATTTTCACCACTTCCTCATGTCCATTTTGAGCAGCCCATATAAGCGGAGTATATCCCCCAAAACGCCCTGTGTGGATGCCAGGAGCACCCATCTCTATCAATGTAGTTACAAGCTCCACAATCCCGAAGAAAGAGGCACAGTCTAGTCCACTGAACGGCCAACCTCCATCCCAATGGACACATTGATACCTTGGTTGTCCTAAAAGCAATTTGACCGAAATATGTTCATCATACTCTTGAAACATCTGGAGCGCAAGTGACCTGCAGCGGTCCGAGAGTTCTCTTTTCACATGAATTCCCCAGTTTATAGAACAGTATTCCAGAAAGGGTGTCTTCTGGGCGCCGGGAGAAGGGTCAGCTGAAAGGGCTTTGATATGTTTGGAATTCAGGTAAGTCAAACATGACTCTCCTATAGCCGAGTGAGGTCTACCAAACATATCCGGTCGGAAGGAAAGATACTCTTGAAGAGTAAAGTGGATCAGTCGGATAGATGATGCTTCCTTATCCACGGTGATAAGCCCTTGACTGTAGCCAACCACTGCCGACATCGAAGGGACTTTGTCGGCATTGAAATCAGTAGCGCCGGGCTCGACTGCTAGGGCATAGCAGAGTTCATCCGCCAACAATGGCCTTTCCGCATGACTGACCCACATCAAAGCTTCCATCCCGAGTCTCGATTTGTCCCCACCTTGTGCCTTTATCCGTTCTATGGCCGAATCATAAGCATCTTCCAGCCCTAACCCGTTTGTCATTCTTATGAGCGTTTCTCGTCTTTGAGATACCGTCGATTCTTGCAGAATTGCTTCGATATTTAGGGAATTGAGGAGAAACCTAAATATATCTATTAGCGGATGACGAGGGGCCAGAGTCCCAGCATCGTTCGCTTGACTCACGTTTCAGATGTATTTCCCAGAGTATTTAGAATGTCTTCTTTCAAACACTCGTCCATGGAATTAGGAGATTTGTCGTTGGCTAGTCTAGCACGAATGTATGTGATAAAATCATCCTTGTTGGGGCCCACATATACACTTGCCACTCGTCCGGAAAGATGCCCTTCTATCTCAGCCCGAATATGGGGTCTCCCCGTGAGGAATATTCGAGTACGCGGGGACTTGTCGAGAACTTGTTTCAATGACTCGAGAACTCTAGCCAGCTGTACCCCCGTGCATTCGTCTAGGGCGTCAATACATATAAACGTTGGCTGTGAGGATGTAATGAGCTGCAGGATCTGCACGATTCCAACTAGTTGCTGCTTGTACCCCCCAAAAACGGAGTCTTTATGCTCTCGCAAGCCCCTCGATATTTCTTCGGGAACGATTTCCATTTCCCTAATAATCTGCTTCAGTAAGGAACCTAGTATATCGGTAACAGAGATCGCCTTTCGGGCGGTGAAGTCGAAGTAAAAACAGGTAACAATAGTATTTAGCTCCCTTGACTCATCACGCAGCCGGTCGACTACTAGCGAACTATCATGGCAGCCTGTTAGCACGATCTCTCTTCTATCCCCAATGAATAACCCCTGGTACCTGATAAATGTTTTTCCAACACCCGGATCTCCGTAGCAAAACAGAACAGAGCCATCACCTCCACCCTCCCCTCCCAATCCGCACCATCTTCTAAATTCCTCAGTTCGTATGAGCCATTCCCCGACCCCTTTGACACGGCGATCTTGAATGTTCTCATGCTGCAAGCCCTGCTCCAGGTCTGATAATATGTTGAGGAGCTGAGTTCGATCATCGGGGGTAGTGCTGTTGTTGCACGCAAAATTAGAAGAATTCGTAGCATTGAAACAGCAGTTTCCATCATTGGGGGCATACTAAGGCATCTTCCACCCTTTAATCTCTGGGAGAGTTAGAGAGGAGGCGTTATTGAGAATGGCTGTTTGATGCTGAGAGTGGAGGAAATCGAGGGGTTAAGAAGGAAGGAGGGGTTTTCTAGTGTTAGTGTGGAGTTGCTGGTATTGAGTTGTGTTGAGGGAGAAAAAAAAGATTAAGCGACCCGCGGAGTTGAAACTGGTGCTGCTCTGGTGGTTGTTGTGTGACTTGTGTCAGGACTGGAGTGTTGGGCCTACATACCAGTTTCTTAGCAAGCCTTATTACATAAGCCAAGTGCTTTGTTTCTAGCCACTCTTCTCTCGGCCCTCCTATGTCAGGGCATTCAACAAAACCCACGTGGTCACCGAGTCACCTTGCATACTTTTGATATGCCTGATTTCAACGCACGGTAAACCCGGAAACCGTCGGAAACCAAGGTTTAAACCACCAAAGGGTTAGTAATGTAGATTTCAAAAAAATATGGTACTCTATACCTGCTACTCAGATCCAGTGATCTCAGTCTCCTAAACTAAACTCAATTAACATAATACCATCTCTTCTCCATTTACTGTATTTCGTCTCAGGTCGTGGGGTGAGGGGAGAGCCCATCTCACACACTACCAATGGATTTATCCATCCGTGACGAAAACAAGTTCTCAGACGAGGGCTCCAGACCTCGATCCCTCAAAATTCAACCATCATGGGAACCACAATGGCGATTCCGATCGCAACTAAAAATATAATAGCTATTAATACTAAGGCTGGAATATATTTGCGCCCCTCCATCTCTCCCCCAAGGAGAATGGGATCCGGTAATATGACCTTTCCATTTTACCGTGGCATCGGGTTAAGTCGTCCTGGTATGATATTACGATTGTTGTATGAGGGAGAATTGTGGTTATAATAACACCCAGTTAAGTACAAGACAAGAAACACCTGCTAGCTAGGCACTCTCTAAACTCTCGGGACTCTCTGTGTATAACACGGGGATTTAATAGGCATCTCTCGAGCGCAGTACCCAACTATTGATTTCCTTATATCACATGTGGGGACCGGTCCGTTGCGACGCACCATATATTTGGATTCCTCTTACAATCTTCATACTGACCCTTGCACCACCTTGCACCTGTAATCTTTGCCTTGTGTAAGGAATCCACGTAGATGTAGACTCTTCAAAGCCAAGGAAGGTTAGTTGGCAGGAGAGGAAAGGAAGAAAGAAGGTACTAGTAGTAGTTTATGGGTAGGGGAAGTAAATACGATCAGAGGAAGAGAGGAGCTATACGGGATAACTCAACCCCGTCACGGTAATGTTACTACTTCACGATACAGACTGGGCCCTAATTTACTTTAAAAAATGAAATATGTAAACCGTCACTCAACTAAGTTGAACAAGTAGATTCAGAGGAGAGTAATAATATTTATCTGTATTGCCTATCTTAAGGGATTTTATTCAACTATGCAGCATGAGTTTCAGGGGCAATCCGCGCGAGCAACATTGTACCGAATCGGAAGGAGAGGATGAGTTCGATAAAGTAATCGCTCAGGCGCCTCAAATAACACCGTGGGATACCGGTTGGTGAAGTTGAAGCAGCGCCATCACCCTCTTATGGCCGTATCTGGCTGCGAACGTCAGCGGTGTTTGGCCGCCTGTATCGCATCTGTGCGGGTTGACATCAGCCCGCCCAAGAAGCATTTTTACAACTTCCACATGTCCCCTTTGAGCAGCGAAAGAGAGTGGCGATCTGCCGACATTATTCGACTTGTCGGGGTTGACTCCATCCTGCTCCAGTAGAATCTTTACCACTCCCTCATGTCCCTTCTCAGCTGCTAACGAGAGTGGCGTTCTTCCAACATTATTTGACCTGTCGGGGTTAACTCCCTCCTTCTCTAGTAGTATCTTTACCGTTCCCTCTTGTCCCTTTTCAGCCGCTAAAGAGAGCGGCGTTCGTCCACGCTTATCTGCCGTTTCGGGGTTAACACCTCCCACCTCGAGTAGTATTTTTAACACTTCTTCATTCCCATTTTCAGCAGCACACAAGACCGGTGTTTTGCCATCGCAGTCAGCCCTAGCGGGGTTCACCTCTTTCCTCCCAAGGAGTATTTTCACCACTCCAGCATGTCCCTTCTCAGCGGCAAATGAGAGCGGAGTTCGGCCGTCGCAATTCGGCTTGTCAGGGCTGACCACTTCCTGCTCAAGCAGTAATTTTATCACCTCTTCATATCCTCTGCGTGCAGCGTTTGAAAGTGGTGTGTCCCCATTACTATCGGGTTTGTCGGGGTTAACCTCTTTCCGCGCTAGAAGCATTTTCACCACATTTCCACTCCCACCCCAGGCAGCCAACGAAAGTGGCGTTTGACCGTCACTATCTGGCTTGTCGGGATCGATATTTTTCCGCTCAAGCAGTAATTTCACTACTTCTTCCTTTCCATCCAAAGCAGCACAGGAAAGCGGTGTTTGGCCGTCACTATCTGCCCTGTTGGCGTCGACCTCTTCTCGACAAAGTAGTCTTTTCACTACTCCCTCATGCCCCCGGCACGCCGCATCTAAGAGCGGTGTCCACCCGTCATTATCAACCTTGTCGGGGTTGACTTCGGCCCGTCCGAGGAGTATTTCCACAACACCCTCATTTCCATTGCGAACGGCACGGAAGAGCGGAGTTTGGCCTTCACTATCTGGCTTATCAGGGATAATCTCTTCCCGCTCAAGCAGCATTTCGACGACTCCACAGTGTCCGTTCTGAGCGGCCCATGCAAGAGGTGTGTACCCCGCCAAATCGCCTTCGTTGATATCATAACACTCCATCTCTAGCAGAGCGTCTACAAGATCGACAATTCCGAAGAACGATGCGCAGTGCAGTCCACTGAACTTGCGGCTGGTACTTGGATCGGTACTGAAATATGGAGGGCTTAGATCCTCTACTTGTTCTAAAAGCAGTTTAATAGATACGGGGCGATCGTATTCTTGAAAGAGCTGCAGTGCAAGTGATCGTCCGCGGGGCGAAAGCTCCTTTTCTACATGGACTCCCCAGTATATGGAACTATATTTCAGGAAAGGTGTGTCGAGAACGCTGGGAGCGGCATCAGGTGAAATTCCCTTGACCGCTTTGGAATTCAGGTAGGTTAAGCAGCTCTCGGCTATTGTTGAGTGAGGTTTACTGAAAATTTGGGGATGGGAGGAAAGATACTCTTTGAGAGTAAAATGGGTTAGTCGTACGGTTGATGCCTCCTTATCGACAGTAATAAGCCCTTGACAGCAGCCCACCACCGTAGATATCGAAGGAGCGTTGTCGGTATCGAAAGTAGTAGATCCGGGGTCGATAGCTAGGGCTTGGCACAGCTCTTCCTCCGTCAAAGGCCGTTCCGCGTGAGTAATCCACATCAAAGCATCCATCCCAAGTTTAGATTTACCCGCACCCTGCGCTTCTATCCGTTCGATCATGGCTCCGTAACCATCTCCCAGGTCTGATTCATTGGTGATATTGCTGAGCATCTCTCGTCTCCTATATATCGTTGATTCTTGTAGGATTGCATCGACATTCAATGACACGAGTAGAAACCTATGTTTATTGATTAGCCGATAGTACAAAGGCAAAAATATTAGCATCGCTACCCTAACTCACATTTCAGATATCCTTTGGGGAATTTTCTCTAGAATCTCTGCTTCCAAGCATTCGTTCATTGCATCTCGTGTTTCGTCCTCGCCGAGCCTGGCATGAAGGTATCCGGTGATATCACTTTTGGCGGGAGCTATGGATAGACTAACCACTCGTTCAGTAAGAGCTCTTTCGACCTCTGCTCTGATATGGAATCTTCCAGATATAAATATCCGCGTGGCTGGGGACTTGTCAAGGATCTGTTTGAGCGAGCCGAGGACCTTCACCTGCTGGACTCCTGCGCATTCGTCCAGGCCGTCAATGCACATAAATGTTGGCCGTAATGATGTGGCGACCTCCAGCATTCCCACGATATCAACCATCTGCGGCCCGCGTCCACCAATGACCTTCCTTTGCTCATTAAAGGCGCTCGATATTTCTTCTGGAATCCTCTCCATTCCTCTAACCATCTGTCTCAGCAAGGAACCTAGCATACTGGTTGCGGACTGCTCTTTTCTGGCTGCCCAGTCAAAGTAGAAGCATGTAACGGCAATATTTTGTCCTCTGGCCTGATCGCCCAACCAGTCTACTACTAGCGAACTGTGCTCCCAACCTCTTAGCATATCCTTATCTTCTTCTCTCCTAGGTGAATAATAATCCTTCTTACCTAATAAATGTCTTGCCGACCCCCGGATCTCCGTAGAAAAACAGAATGGGCTTAGAACCTTCACACTCTTCACCAAATCCGCACCATTTCTTGAATTCCTCAGTTTCAAATACCCATTTCCCGACATCGTCAACACGGCGTTCCTGAATGTCACGATGCTGTAACCTTGGCTCCAAAGGGGATAGCCAAGTTAGGAGTTGGGAGCGATCATCGGCAACACGGCAGTTTTTCTCCTCATTATCAAAAGAGTTCGTGATATTGAAGGAATTGTTACCCCCGTCGATGATATATTGAGCCATGTCCCACCGTCTATTAGTTCTGCTGTTGAGGATGAAGAATTGGTGGGTAAAGAAGCTTGATGGCGTTAGTGGAAGAGAAAGAAGTGCAATGTGTTCCGTGATTGTGTCAAAACAGCGTTGTCGAAACCAGCACCTTGTGCGGAAGAAAACTTTTCTTAAGCCATCCCGAATGAGTGAAAACTACGTCATTCCTGCCGTTGCTGCACCACTACCCCACAATCCAGTACACACAAAAAATTCCCAGAGGCAGAAAACCATTCAAGAAACCAAGGGTCTTGTCTTGAATTTAGCCTCTTCAACCCAACCACTCAACTTCCAAACCCACGTCCTGCACCTAACGCTTCTATCGCATGGGCGGGCTATTAGTTCCTCAGTTTCCGGCAACCTTGGGAGATGCAAAGAGACTTGATGGTAGGTGTCCGAACCCACATGAGGAGAAATTTAATTTACATTACGTGGTTTAGATAACGATATTATTACCATCCTGTCAAATTTGAGCTTAATGACAGATGGGGCATTTCACACTCATAAGGAACTCTTCTACAAGTACGTCAGACTGCTTCATCACGTATAAGGTATTAAGACACCTTAGTGTTAGTTGGCAATGTCTTCGCGCCTTCTATGAGCATGCTTTAGGAATTGGCGGGAAGCGCTACTTATGCCTCTTGCTCTAGTTCCCTCCTAAGTCAGTTCGTAAGTGTTTCTGGTGGTTTGCTATTTTTATGAACTCTCTCGATTCTTTTTACAAAAGTCCTCCCCACTTAATGCCACTCATAATCAATACTTTTAGGCCCCTTGGGCTTACCCCTATTCCGTGTTCCTAATCGTCCAGCCCATCCTAGTTGGAGGTAGAAGGGGACGGACTGTGGGCCGGTGTCGGTCTTTTCTTTTTTATGTGAGTGGAAGGTGAGTGGAATAACACGCTCGGCAGTCCAAGAGCCAGATCGACTGCAAGCCCGGGAGTCTCGTACGCTGCCATCTCTGATAACTGTATGATGCTTAAGCCCTCGCGGCAACCCCCCCCCCCCGGCCTTTATATTATGCGCCGAAAAGCACTTCAACGGCGGTACACCACTGCATTAACCCGCCACTTGTTAACCCGTTTAACCTAGGCATCCCCTATCAATGCGTGTTTCACTATCCCATACGCCGGGAGATGTGGTTACTGGCCCTTAAGTGCTCCATTAGGCCGTCGAATGCTCCTAAACATGTTATTAATAGAACATCAGCAGATAAAACCTGCAGATTCACACCCGAGCAGAAAACATATCTACAAACTTGACTTGGCGATTCCACCAGAGCTATTTATTCCACTTCCCCAATCACATTTCGGGGTAAAAACAGTCAGGTTCGAAATCACGAAATATCACTCATCTCGTCCCCCGCTGTCCAGGATCTCCCCCGGCCATTCCCTAACTTCTAAAATCGCCGTTTCACCCTATAGGACCTGCGACCCGAGCTAAAGACCGATATCCTGGGATTTCGCTACCCTAGGCGGGCTCTAAGTCGCAATCTCATCTTGTCCTATGTCCTTAGCCCTCTACCGAGGCAAGAAAATTGAGTGAGATGTGGTGGATGGCATGATCTTTTTCGGAATGCTCCTAGAAGAGTAGTTCTTGTTTTTGTGCTCAAGGATCCTTCTCACGGAAAAAGTGTTGAAGAAGAAAGTTAGCGAATATATAGCCCACCCCTTACACCCCTCATTCTCTCTCCTTGAAACGAGTATCCGGACCCACGATCGGTAATCAACCTCAATTTTCAGAATTTGGACTTTGGAGTTGCCTCTTCGAACAAGGTCTGTGGTTTTTCTTTCCGTGGCTTTTCTTTCTTTTTTTTGTCCACACAAAGAGTCAAAAGGGAACTCTGTGGCTGTGTTTCCATCACTTAATCCAGAGCAGGAGGTTGGGACGTCAAAGCTCCAGTCTCAATTATTCCAGCTTTCACGGTATTCAAACCCATTTGACCACTACATAACGGCCTTCCAAGCCAAGCTCTGCCAGCCCCTTAGGTTTACTAGAATTATGATTTCTGTCTTAAATAGTTTGTGAGGGTGGTGGGCGCAGAGAAGATCCGTACCACGGATTTGGAATTTCTCTTGCTTCCCAAGATTTAGATGCCTAACTTGGATGGGTTATACGCTAAATCTTTCCAGGACCCGCTCTGGATTCATTTTGGGCCTAATTCATGTGTAGGTGCAGTAGCCGTAGTGAATCTATTGGTTTCCTGCTCAGTCGCCAAGACAGCATGGAAGAAGTGCATTAAGAACTAATATCATGTAACCCACAACTCGGGATAACTGCAACCCCTCCTCTTGTTCCCGTCTCTCTCACCTGTCTTCCATAGAAACAGCAACGACGTTTATATATCATAGAAAATAAAAATACGCACAATGTGTTAAACTCTGTTTCTTAGCAGTATATTCCACTTCATATATGCCCCCATAAGCAACTAGCTAAGAACGGTTAGTATCCAGAACTGGACCACAAAACAAGAGCAATACTTGATTTTTAGCTAAAGTTAGCAAAAAAACCTGAGCCATCTTCCCTTTTTTTAAAAAGCTAAATCTGAAATTCATAACACACAACACGTATAGGCACGGCTAAACACCCTTTATTATGCTATTACAGAACCCCTCCATATTGATCTAGTGTAAATGTATGTGTGCATGGGAGATGTAATACACATCATGAAATATCACTCGGTGAGAGAAATCATAATTACAGCAGCATTTCAAAAGGTGATGCGGTCACTTACAAGAAAAAGAAATACAGGTCGCCTCAAGCATGGAATTTTATCGAACGATCCCCCTCAAGAATGCTCCCGTTATAAGTAGACCGCTTTGATTCTAATATTTGTTTTATAAAAAAACAAACACGATATGCAATATATCTATATTTCGGGCAAGTATGTGAGCCTAAGGGGAGGCGATTGAAGGAGAAAAAATAATTAGCCGCAGGAAGTTACAGCTGGATGTATGATAGAGGAGAAAAAAAACTGCGATATATAAGCCAAACTTTGTCGCAGTGAGAAAACAGTTTGACAGCAACCAGCAGACACTACCGTACTTTGTGAGTAAAAGGTATGAACCAAACAGGACAGAGGTAGACAGGGTGTTTCAGCAAGGTGTGATAACATGAATCCTGTTTCCCCTGCTCATAGGATGCCCTTCGCCCACTGGGGATGAGGTAGAGAGATGATTCAACAACTGGCGGGTTCGGAAAAAGAAACAATAACAGACGTTTTCATAAAGCGGTGTTTCCTGGATACAGGCAACGCGAACGGGGTTATCTGTTATTGAGGCTATACCCTCAAATGGACATGCCCAGCTGCAGGAACCAGTAGTTTTTGACAGCGGCAATTTGAGTTCTTGAGGTTAGCCGCCTCTCTTAGCTCGCTTAGTATTTTAACCACCCCGTCATGTTCCGCCGCGATGGCACTGGAGAGGGGCGTCCCCCCGTCGCAATCCACATTGTGAGGATTGACCTCTTCCCGCCCAAGAAGAATTTTCACCACTCCCTCATGTCCACCCCAAGCGGCACTCTGGAGCGGTGTGTGACCGGAATTGTCTGGCTTGTCTGGGTTAACTTCTTCCTGATCTAGTAGTATCTTCACCACCTCCTCGCGTCCAAGCGCAGCAGCTTACCAGAGGGGTGTTTGACCCCTATTGGATGGCTTATCCGGGTTGACGTCTTCCCGCTCGAGTAGGATTTTCACCACTCCCTGATGTCCACAGTAAGCGACACGCGAGAGAGGTGTTCGACCCAAATCATCTGGCTTGTCGGGGTTGACTTCTCCCCGCTCTAGTAATATATTCACCACTTCCTCATGTCCATGCGCAGCAGCATACAAGAGGGGTGTTCTGTCACGATCATCTGACTCGTTAGGGCTGACCTGTTCGAGCTGGAGCAGTATTTTGACAACTCCCTCATGTCCATACCGAGCGGCATACGAGAGCGGTGTTCTGCCCATATTACATGGCTTATCCGGGTTGACGTCTTTCCGCCGGAGTAGGATTTTCACCACTCCCTCATGTCCACCGCAAGCGGCACGCGCGAGTGGTGTTTGACCTGAATTATCTGGCTTGTCGGGGTTGACTTCTTCTCGATCTACTAGTATCTTCACCACTTCCTCATATCCGTGCACAGCAGCATACCAGAGGGGTGTTCTGCCTATATCGCATGGCTTATCCGGGTTCACATCTGCCCGCCGGAGTAGGATTTCCACCACTCCCTCATGTCCATACCGAGCAGCATCCGAGAGCGGTGTTCTGCCAATCCCGTCTGGCCTATCCGGGTTGACATCTTCGCAACCAAGTAGTATTTCCACCACTTCCTCATGTCCCGCCCTAGCAGCATACTGCAGGGGTGTTGTCTGATAATGATTTGGCTTATCAGGGTTGACCTGCTCCCTCTGGAGTAGGATTCTCACCACTTCCCCATGCCCATTTCTTGCGGCATACGAGAGCGGTGTTGTGCGTAGATTGTATGGCTCATCTGGGTTGACCTCTTCACGCTGCAGTAGGATTTTCACCACTCCCTCATGTCCACCGCAAGCGGCGTACGAGAGAGGTGTTTTACCGCAATTACTTGGCTTTTCGGGGTTGACTTCTTCCCTTCCAAGTAGGATATTCACAACCTCTTCATGTCCTCCTGCAGCTGCGTACGAGAGTGGCGTATTGCCCCACCTATTGGCCTCATCGGGTTTGACCCCCCCCAAGTCAAGTAACATCTTTACCACTTCACCATGTCCGTTATAGGCTGCCCATATCAGTGGTGTATGCCCCGCGAAATCACGTTCGTTAATATCATCACACTCCATCCCTATCAGGGCAGCAACCAGATCAACAATTCCAAAAAATGATGCGCAGTGCAGTCCACTGAACCGAAATCCTTCATCGGAACCCCTACCAATATCCCAACGTAGATGCTCTACCTGTTCTAAAAGCAATTTAGTGGATGGATGGGCATCATATTCTCGAAACAGCTCAAGCGCAAGTGATTTTGCGTGCGCCGAGAGTCCCTTCTTCGCGTGAACACCCCAGTCTATTGAACAATATTTTAGGAAAGAAGTGTCAGCGACGGTGGAAGAGGTATCGGCTGGCATGGCTTTGACGTGTTTGGAATTGAGATAGGTCAAGCAGATCTCTGCCATAGCCGCGTGAGGTTGACCGAAAATCTCGGGATTGGAGGAAAGATAGTTCTGGAGTGTGGAGTGGATAAGTCGCACGGTTGATGTCTCCTGATCAACAACAATAAGCCCTTGACAGCAGACCAGTAATGTCGTTACTGAAGGAATGTTGTCACTGCTGAACTCTTTGGAGCCCGGATGGACTGCTAGGGCGTGACAGAGCTCCTGCACTGTCAACCGCCGTTCCGCATAACTTATCCACATCAATGCTCCCATCCCGAGTCTCGATCTATTCCCACCCTGCGCCTTGATCTGTTCGATTGTCGCATCGTATGCGTCTCCTAACCCTAACCCATCTGTTATCTTGCTGAGCCTTTTCCTTCTCGCATATATTGTCGGTTCTTGCAAGATTGCTTCGACGTTTAAGGAAGCCAGGAGGAATCTAAATAAATCCATTAGCAAGTGATGTGGTATGGGATCCTGTCCACCATTCCTCTACCCACATTTCTGATATATTTTGGGGAATATTCTCCAGGATGTCCGCCTCGAGGCTCTCATCCATGGATTCTGATCTTTCGTCTTTGCCCAGCCTAGTACGGAGGTACTTGATGATATCATCCTTGGTGGGTCTGATAGATACACTTACTATATGGTGGGAAAGCCCTTTTTCGACCTCAGCTCGGATATGCGGCCTTCCCGTCAGAAATATCCGGGTGCGTAAGGACTTCTTCAGGATTGCTTGAAGCGAATCAAGGAGCTCGACTCGTTGCACTCCTCCGCATTCATCTACAGCATCAATGCAGATAAAGGTATGCTGTGAGGATGTGATGGTCTGCAGCATCTGCACAATATCACGCAGTTGCAGTCTCCTCTTCTCGCGAAAAGCCCGCACTATTCTTTCCGGAATCCTTTCCATTCCGCTAACGATCTGCCTCAGCAAGGAACCCAGCACATTGGTGGCAGACTGCTCTTTTTGGACCTCAAAGTCAAGGTATAAGTACGCTACGGTGGTGTTTTGTCCCCGGCTATTATTGGCCAGCCAGTCTACTACTACCGAACTGTCATTGTGGTATGTTAGCACAAGCCCAGCTCCCTCTCCAGGGGGAAACAAATCCATGATACCTGATAAATGTCTTCCCGACACCAGCATTCCCATAGCAAAATAGAACCGGATTGACGTCTTCACTTTCCCCACCTAATTTGCACCATCTCTTAAATTCCTCCGTTTGTAATAGCCATCCCCCGACATCATTAACGCGGCGGTCCTGAACTCCCCGATGTTGTATCTTTGGCTCAAGGGGTGATAGCCATGTCAGGATTTGAGATCGATCATCGGGGACACCAGAGTCTTTTGGCTCAGAATAAAAATTTCTCGTATGATAATAGTCGTTACGGTAACCACTAGTGGTATATGGATCCATTTTTGACTGTCTCTTGCGCTGTTGAAGTGTAGGGGTTATTTAGTATGGCCACCTGGTAATATCCTAGAAGCTGGACAATCACGGGGGTGTGCCTGTTTTTGTTGAGATGTGTGGGGTGAGATGTTCGTTAATGACTAGTCGTACAAGAGAGAAGACTACTTAAAGGGAAACGCCCATGCCAAGCCCACTCCCGCACAACCAATGATAGACCTAACCCGAACACATTCTGCCAGTCAAGCCACCCCGAATGCGTGCGGCTAACGTCATTCATACGGTTACCATGCAAATGTCGTGCTTTTTATCTAGCCCATAAAGATATGAACATCAAGGGCTAGGGCAACTCGAGTACCGTACTCGAATACCTCCACCTAGGCCCTCATGAGACAAATAAATGGCCTCATTACCACAGCAACCGAAACAACTAGCCAACATGTCAAATCACGCAATTCAGAGAGTGCCTAAGGGGCCTGTTTTTACCTAACCCTCACGTTTTTGACATTCGGATGGTAAAACTGTTAGAATATTCGCGAAGGTTCCCTCTCCCATACCCTTACCACGACCACAACTACGGATCACTTATTACGACAATGGATGTTTGACTTAAGGAAGTTATGTTTGGGAAAGTGTTGCGGAAGATGTTAGTTGAAGCGATGGTGGTTTGTACTAGAGGTTAGCTGCAGCGGAGATGTTTGGAAGGGTTTCGGAGTGGCACTACAAGGAGTTAGACGTTTGGGACAAAGGTACACTAAGAGGTGGAACCGGCGAGTGTCATACTAAGTTGTTAGTGAGACAAACAAAGGTATCAGGAAGGAAGACACTAGGAACATTTTGTAAGTAGACGAGACAAAAGGAAGGAATTAAGGGACGAAAGGTTTGGAAGAAGTTTGGGTGTGGTGTGGAAGGAAATGGAGGACGAGGGAAAAGAAAGAAAAAGACTTTGTCGAAGATGGGAAATGGCTTTCTTCTGTAGTTAGGATTTCTGTATATATAGGGCACCGCTGGCGGAGCAGAACGAATAAGAATCCTAAGGTACTCTCGACTGATCATAGCCCAATTAATTTGAAAAACTAGACGGTTTGTCATCTCAGCCGACATCCCAATCCGATGGCCGTGGCAAAACTGATTACCGAATTTTCCACCCTCCCTCATGCCCGAAATCTCAAGAATAACTTCCAATGAGCTCTGTTTTCCTTTCACAATCAGTGATTCAGTGTCTGATAATCTGCGGAAAGTTCAAGGACACATAATTCGCATTTTTCCATTCCCGAGGAGGCATTGTAGGTCGGTCTGGTATCTCAGTCGCCGGCCACTCTCAAGATTTGAATGCTGCATGGTTACACACCTCATTTTAGTTAATCAAGCCTTTCATACTAAGCTATAGTAGTCAGGTATATTGAGTAAACACGCACCCACCCATTCTGCCTATACACTCTCCACCGTGTAGCCGTGTATGGTCAATACCGTCTCTGATTGCTAGACGGCCATCTAGAGGTAAACGGGAGTTTATTTTGTTTAAAAAAAATATTCAATATGCAATGTATCTACTGCATATCTCGAGCAAGAGAGTGAGCCCAGGGGGAGGATGGAAGAAGAAAAATCATCAGGGACAGGAAGATACAGTTGGACGTATGATCGGAGAGGAAAATAAACAAAAAAACTACAATGTATAAACCGAACTTTGCCACCGAGAAAAACAGCTATGACTACAACCAGCATAGAGTGATTCAGTAAACAGCGCGTTCAGAAAAAGAAGGAATAAGTGGTTTTCATACGGTGTTTCCTTGGTACGAACAGTGCTACGGGTTATCTGTCATTGAGGCTATTTGACTTCTTGAGGTTAATCTCTCTAACCTCGCGTAGTATTTTAACCACCCCTTCATGTCCCTTCGCAATGGCACTGGACAGGGGTGTCCTGCCGTGACAATCGGCATTGTCAGGATTGACCTCTTCCCGCCCAAGAAGAATTTTCACCACTCCCTCATGTCCACCCCAAGCGGCAGTCTGGAGCGGTGTCTTGCCGCCAAAATCCGGCTTGTCTGGATTAACCTCGTCGCGCGCAAGTAGCATTTGCACGATTTCCTCATGCCCGTTCCGAGCGGCATGCCAGAGCGGTGTTTGGTCGTTCTCATCAGGCTTATCTGGGCTAACCTCATCCCGGGCAAGTAGTATCCTCACGATTTCCTCATGTCCTTCCCGAGCAGCGCATGCGAGTGGTGTTATGCCGATTGTTATGCCGTCAAAACCTGGCTCATCGGGGTTGACAGTTCCCCGCTCAAGTAGCATGTTCACCACTCCCTCATATCCATAGCGAGCGGCCTCCCAAAGTAGCGCCTCGCCGGGTATATATCTATCACCAATGTCGGGATGGATATCTGGCCGCCCGAGTAGCAGTTTCACTATGCCTGTGCGTCCATTATTAACCGCAAACCAGAGTGGTGTTGGGCCGCTATATTGTAGGCCGACCTCTTCCCTCTCCAAAAGGGCTTTTACCACTCCCTCGTGTCCACCCGCAGCGGCATACCCGAGCGGAGTCTTTCCGCGGTTATCTGGCTGGTCGGGGCTAGTTTCTCCATGCCCGAGTAGTATTTTCACCACCCCCTCATGTGCTCCTCCAGCAGCATAGGAGAGCGGTGTCCTGCCATGCGAGTCGAGCTTGTTGAGGTTGACTTCCCCCCGCTCAAGTAGTATTTTCACCACTTCCTCATGTCCGAACTCAGCAGCATACGCCAGGGGTGTTCCGTCCCAATCATCTGGCTCGTCGGGGCTGACCCGTTCCCGCTGGAGTAGTATTTTGACCACTTCCTCGTGTCCAAGCTGAGCGGCATACGAGAGCGGTGTTCTCTCCTTATTGCATGGCTTATCCGGGTTGACCTCTTCCCGCCGGAGTAGGATTTCTACGACTCCCTCATGTCCACCGTAGGCGGCATGCGAGAGTGGTGTTTGACCGCGATTGTTTGGCTTGTCTGGGTTGACTTCCCCCCTCTCTAATAGTATTTTCACCACTTCCTCATGTCCGTGCGCAGCAGCATACAAAAGGGCCGCCCGGCCACAATCATCTGGCTGGTCAGGGCTAACCTGTTTCCGCTGAAGTAGCATTTTGACCACTTCCCCATGTCCCTTCTTCGAGGCATACAAAAGTGCTGTTCTCCCATACCGCATGACCTATCCGGGTTGACCTCTTCCTGCCCGAGTAGTATTTTCACAACCTCTTCATGTCCCCCTGCAGCTGCGTACGAGAGGGGTGTATTGCCCCACCTATTGGCCTCATCGGGTTTGACCCCCCCCAAGTCAAGTAACATCTTTACCACTTCACCATGTCCGTTATAAGCTGCCCATATCAGTGGCGTATGCCCCGTGAAATCATGTTCGTTAATATCATCACACTCCATCCCTATCAGGGCAGCAACCAGATCAACAATTCCAAAAAATGATGCGCAGTGCAGTCCACTGAACCGAAATCCTTCATCGGAACCCCTACCAATATCCCAACGCAGATGCTGTACCCTGTTCTAAAAGCAATTTAGTGGATGGGTGGGCATCATATTCCCGAAACAGCTCAAGCGCAAGTGATTTTGCGTGCGCCGAGAGTCCCTTCTTCGCATGAACACCCCAGTATATTGAACAATATTCTAGAAAGGATGTGTCAGCCGCGGTGGAAGCGGCCTCGGTTGTCATGGCCTTGGTGGGTTTAGAATTGAGATAGGTCAAGCAGATCTCTGCCATTGCCGCGTGAGGTTGACCGAAAATATCGGGATTGGAGGAAAGATACTCCTGGAGAGTAAAATGGATCAGTTTCACAGTTGATTCCTCCCGATCGACAGTAATGAGCCCTTGACAGCAGACCACTAATGCTGTTGCTATAGGGATGCTGTCCACATTGAAAACTGCCAAGCCCAGATCGACTGCTAGAGCATGGCAGAGCTCGTCCGCCATCAAGGGCCGTTCCGCATGACTGATCCACATCAATGCTCCCATCCCGAGTCTCGATCGATTCCCACCCAGAGCCTTTATTCGTTCGATAGTCGCACCGTAGGCGTCCCCTAATTCTAATCCATCCGTGATCTGACTAAGCTTTTCTCGTCTCCCATCCATTGTCGGTTCTTGCAAGATTGCTTCGATATTTAAGGAAGCCAGTAGGAATCTAAATAAATCCATTAGTGAATGATGTGGTATGGGGTCCTGTCCACCATTTCCCTACCCACATTCCCGATATATTTTGGGGAATCTTCTCCAAGATGTCCGCCTCGAGACTCTCATCCATGGCATCTGGTCTTTCGTCTTTACCCAGCCTAGTACGGAGGTACCTGACGATATCATCCTTGGTGGGACTGATAGATACACTTACCACATGCTGAGAAAGATCCTTTTCGACATCTGCTCGGATATGTGGCCTTCCGGTAAGAAATATCCAGGTGCGTGGGGACTTCTCCAGGATTGCTTTAAGTGAATCAAGCAGCTCGGCTCGTTGCACTCCTCCGCATTCGTCCACAGCATCAATGCAGATAAAGGTGTGCTGTGAGGATGTGATGGCCTGCAGCATCTTCACAATATCGCGCAGTTGCAGTCCGCTCTTCTTGCGAAAAACCTCACCTATTCTTTCTGGGATCGTTTCCATTCCGCTAACGATCTGCCTCAGCAAGTAACCCAGCGCATTGGTGGCAGACTGCTCTTTTTGGACCTCAAAGTCAAGGTATAAGTACGCTACGGTGGTGTTTCGCCCCCGGCTATGATCTCCCAGCCAGTCTACTACTAGCGAACTGTCATTGCAGCATGTTAGCACAAGCCCAGCTCCCTCCCCCCGTGGAAACTAATCCAAGTTACCTGATAAATGTTTTCCCGACCCCCGCATTCCCATAGCAAAATAGAACTGAATTATCGCCTTCGCATTCCCCGCCTAATCCGCACCATCTCTTAAATTCCTCCCTTTCCAATAGCCATCCCCCTATACCATCAACGCGTTGCTCCTGAACCCCCCGATGTTGGACCCTTGGCTCCAGGGGTGATAACCAGGTTAGGATTCGAGGTCGCTCCTTGAGAAGATAAGATTTTTCCAGTACATAATAAAAAGGGCCCATATCATAATAGTCACTATTGGTACCATTGGCGGTATATCCAGTCATTTTGGTCTGTCTCTTGTGCTATGGAAGAGTAGGGGTTATTTGGTATGGCCACTTAGTGATATCCCTAGAAGTTGGATAATCACGGGGGTGTACTAGTGTTAAAGCAACGTTGCAGAGGCCACATAGTGCTAGAAGAAAGCACAGCTAAGCCACCCAACTACATGGGGCTAACGTCATTCCTGCGGTTACTCTGCGAGCGCCAAACTCGCGGCGAAGGTCCATTCTGGCAGTTACAATTGTGGAATCGCTCATCCTCAAATGTTTTAGCCTATGAGTCCATCGGAGAAGCATGCTTTCGATGTATAATAGCCCGTAAAGATCGGGACATCAAGGGCTAGGGCGGCTCGAATGCCGTACTCGAATATCGTACCTCCACCCCTCATGTGACAAATAAAGGGCTTCATTACCACAGCAACTGAAACACCTTGCCAACATGTCAAATCACACAATCGAGAGAGTTCCCTAAGGGCTAGTTTACCTCACCCTCTAGTTTTGACATTTTGATGGTAAAAAAACTAGACGGTGTCGTCTCAACCAACTTGTCAATCCGATAGACGTGGCAAAAGCTCATTACCGAACTTTCTATCAATCTTATATTTTTGGCCTTGTGGACCGTCAAAGCAGGATGTTTGCTCAACAGGTCATTCCGTAACCTCCGTCTATCAATGCCGCCCACAATCGTAAGGATAATTACCAATCAACTCTATTTTCCTTGCACAAGTTAGTGATTCCGTGTCTCATAATCCCGGGCAAGTTCAATCACACGAATTGCCATTTTTTCGTTCGCGAGGAGGCATTAGGGATGATCGGTTATGTGTGTGAACTTGAACTTGAACCTTGCTTGGTATTATAAATGGACTAGCTTGTTCGTGGAGGAAAAAGCTTCTACAAGGTTGGAGAAACATTCCAGCACCATAACCAGAGCATCCACGATAAAATTTATCGTCATCCAGAATAGTCACCTACCACTAGCCTGTATGGGATCGCTCTAAGACAAACAGCTACTACTGTATGTTTATACTCTTTAAATTCCGAAGTTTGCACTATTTGACACTAATTTATAAACTGTGCACACTGCCTGCTGAACATCTCCATTTGTAAGTCGGCGCGATATCTTAGTCGCTGAGCACTATCAAGAGTTGAACGATGCAACGGTCACACACCTCACACTGGTTAAAATCCAATATTTCACACCAAACCATACTAGACGGTATATTAGGTAAACACACACCCATCTCTTCTTCCTACACACCTTCAACCGTGTAGCCTTCATTGGCGGTCGATACTATTGTGTATAAATTTTGTTTTCACTTAGTTACAATATTCTTAGCTAACTAGAGCTGATTCGGTGGAGTTTATGATTGCGCTGTGCTTGGGCTGAAGCTTGTTTTTGCTGGGAGCCTCATGGACCATCGTTACAAGGATGGTGCGTTGAGGCTTGGCAGACGGGGGGGTGACGCCTGTGTAAGGCATCCGCTTCCCACCCTTCTTTCTTTTCTTTTCTTTCACGAGCGAGACCAACACAACGGGAAGAGCCAGGACGGTCAACGGTCAATTGGGATAACAAACCACAAGAGGTGGATCTCCCGTGAATAGATAGCCGGACAACAAGGATTGGTTGGACTCTTCTCTTCGCTTTTGTTCTTCGGTCTCAAGATTTTTCTTTGGTGAAGGTTCCCGAATTGGCTGGGTAACTTGAATCGATTGTGAATTGTGTGATTTGTTTTCTGTGTGTTGTTTGCGAGTGATAGATCGTGATTTGTAGTTACTTCCTTCCCTGCAGAATAGATACACCGATACCCGATATTTCTGTTTTTTAGTACCGCCTCTAGTTGCTAGACCGCTATCTATATGTAAACGGGACGTTATTTTGTTTACTAAAAAAATACTCAATATTCAATGTCTCTATATTTCGAGCAAGTGGGTGAGCCTAAGAGGGGGGAATTGAAGAAGAAGAAAATTCATCAGCGACAGGAAGTTACAGTTGGAGGTACGATAGGAGAGGCGGAAAAGAAACAAAATGTATTAATATAAACCAAACCGTGCCACTGTGAGAAAACAGCTTGATTACAACGAGCAGACACCACGGTACATTGTGAGTAAAACGCATGAACCATTCAAGACTATGGTATACAGGATGTTTCAACAAGGTGCGATAAAATAAATTCCCCCTTCCTTCTCATAGGATGTCCTTCGCCAAAGGGGGATGAAGTACAAGGGGGATTTCATAAGCGGCGCGTTCGGAAAAAAGGAGTAGCAGTGGTTTTCATGAAGCGGTGTTTGCTAGGCATGGACAGCGCGAACGGGGTTATCTGTTAGTGAGGCTATACCCTCCACTGGCCATGCCCAGCCGCAGGAACGAGCAGTGTTTGGCCGCTGCTATTTGGCTTCTTGGTGTTAACCTCGCTTGGCTTGAGTAACATTTTCACTACTCCCGTATGTCCCCTCGCAAGGGCACTGGACAGGGGTGTCCTGCCGTAACAATCCTCATTCTCAGGATGGACCCCTTCCCGCTCAAGAAGCATTTTCACCACTCCCTCATGCCCACCCCAAGCGGCATTCTGGAGGGGTGTTTTACCCTCATGGTCTGGCTTGCCTGTGTTAACCACGTCCCGGTCGAGCAGTAATTTCACAATTCCCTCATGTCCATTCCGAGCGGCGTGCAAAAGCGGTGTTTGGCCGTGATCATCTTGGCTGTCTGGGTGAACCTCATCCCGCGCGAGTAGCATTTTGACAATTCCCTCATGTCCCTTCCGAGCGGCATGCAAAAGCGGTGTTTGGCCGTGATCATCTTGGCTGTCTGGGTGAACCTCATCCCGCGCGAGTAGCATTTTGACAACTTCCTCATGTCCTCCCCGAGCAGCCCATGAGAGTGGTGTCATGCCGTCATAATCGCTCTCATTGGGGTTGACCACTTTGTACTTGAGTAGCATGTTCACCACTTCCTCATATCCATAGCGAGCGGCATCCACAAGTAGTGTCTCACCAGAACTACCACCCATGTCGGGATGGATATCTGGTCGGCCTAGTAGTATTTTCGCTATTCCAGTTCGTCCATTATTAATGGCAAGCCAGAGTGGAGTTGGGCCGGAATATTGGGGGCCGACATCTTCCCGCTCTAATAGGGCTTTTACCACTCCCTCATGTCCACCCCCAGCGGCATGTCCGAGCGGTGTTATTTCGTTATTATCTGGCATGTCGGGGCTAGTTTCTTCATGCCTGAGTAATATTTTCACAACCCCCTCGTGTCCTTCCATTGCAGCATACGAGAGAGGAGTCCTGCCACGCCAGTTTGGCTTGTCGGGGTTGACCTTTCCCCGCTCTAGTAGCAATTTCACCACTTCCTCATGTCCTTCCGCAGCAGCATACCAGAGGGGTGTTCCGTCACAATCATCAGACTTATCGGGGTTGACCTGTTCCCGCTGGAGTAGTATCTTGACCACTTCTCCATGTCCATTCTCAGCGGCATACGAGAGCGGTGTTCTGCCGACATTGCATGGCTTATCCGGGCTGACCTCTTCCCGCCGCAGTAGGATTTCCACCACTCCCTCATGTCCACAACCAGCGGCATGCGAGAGTGGCGTTTGACCGCAATTATTTGGCTTGTCGGGGTTGACTTCTTCACTCCCAAGTAGTCTTCTCACAACCTCTTCATGTCCACCTGCAGCTGCGTACGAGAGCGGCGTATTGCCCCACATATTAGGCTCATCTGGTTTGGCGTGTAGGGTAAGTAACAACCTTACCGCCTCATCATGTCCATTATACGCCGCCCATAGCAGTGGCGTATTCTCCGCAAAGTCACCTTCGTTAATACCATCAAGGTCCAAATATGCTATAAAATCATCCAAAATTCCAAAAAATGATACGCAGTGCAGTTCACTAAACCGAAATCCTTTGTCACAATCCCTACAAATATCCAAAAGATGCAGATGCTCTACCTGTTCTAAAAGCAATCTAGCGGATATGTGGCCATCATATTCCTCAAACAGCTCACGCGCGAGTGAATTTGCATGCTCCGAGAGTTCCTTTTTCGCATGAACACCCCAGTATATTGAACAATATTGTAGAAAAGATTTGTCAAGTTCGGTGGAAGGAGTATCGGCTGGCATGGCTTTAACTTGTTCGGAGGTCAAATATGTCAAGCAGATCTCTGCCATTGCGGCGTGAGTCTGACCGAAAATATCGGGATTGGAGGAAAGGTATCCCTGGAGTGTAGGGTGGATAAGTCGCACGGTTGATGTCTCCTGATCCACAACAATAAGCCCTTGACAGCAGACCACTAATGTTGTTACCGAAGGAATGTTGTCACTGTTGAACCATTTGGAGTCCAGATGAACTGCTAATGCGTAACAGAGCTCCTGCCCTGTCAACTGCCGTTCCGCATGACTGATCCACATCAAGGCTCCCATCCCGAGTCTCGATCGATTCCCACCCTGCGCCTTAATCCGTTCGATTGTCGAATCGTAGGCGTCTCCTAACCCTAACCCATCTGTTATCTTACTGAGCCTTTCCCTTCTCGCATATATTGTCGGTTCTTGCAAGATTGCTTCAATATTTAAAGAAGCGATTCGAAACCTAAATAAATCAATTAGCGGATGAGGGATGCATTATGGGATCCCCACCACCATTGCCCTACGCACATTTCCGATATATTCTTCGGAATCTTCTTTAGAATTTCCGCCTCCAACCACCTGTCCATGGCGTCTGGCGTTTCGTCTTTGCCCAGCCTAGTACGGAGGTAGCTGATGACATCGTCTTTGGTGGGACTGATAGATACATTTACCACATGCTGAGAAAGACCCCTTTCGACCTCGGCTCGGATATGCGGCCTTCCGGTCAGGAACATTCGCGTGTATGGGGACTTGTCGAGGATGTCTTTAAGCGAATCAAGAAGCTCGACTCGCTGCACTGCTCCGCATTCGTCAACAGCATCGATGCATACAAAGGCCCTCTGCGAGGATGTGATGGCCTGTATCATTTTCACAATATCAGCTCGTTGCGCTCCGCGTCCTCCAATAACCCTTTTCTGCTCGTGAAAAGCTCCCGATATTTCTTCGGGAATGCTTTCCATTCCGCTAACCATCTGCCTCAGCAAGGAACCCAGTACACTGGTGGCAGACTGTTCCTTTCGGGACTCGAAGTCAAAGTAGAAGCACGCTACTGGGGTGCTCTGTCCTCGGCTATGATCGCACAACCAGTCTACTACCAGCGAACTGTCATTGTAATATGTTAGCACAAGCCCAGCTCCCTCTTCCCATGGAAACCAATCAATGTTACCTGGCAAATGTTTTCCCGACCCCCGGATCTCCATAGCAAAATAGAACTGAATTATTGCCCTCACTTTCCCCACCCAATCCGTACCATCTCTTAAATTCCTCCCTTTGTATCAGCCATCCCCCGATGTCACCGACACGGCGCTCTTGAATCCTTCGATGCTGCAACCTTGGCTCCAGGGGTGATAGCCAAGTTAAGATTTGAGACCGATCATCAGAAACACTAGAGTTTTTCCGCGCATTATAAAAAGAGTCCGTAGTATTATAGCCGTTGTCGCTACGACTGAGGTTATATTGAACCATTTTCAACTGTCTGTTGAGCTGTTGGAGAGTAGGGGTCATTTAGTATGGCCGCCAGGTGATATCCCTAGAAGCTGGGTAAACGAGGCGGTCTGCCTGTTTTAAAGCAAAATTGCAGAGACCACATATTCCTAATGGAACTTCCGGTTCAGCCGGCCCGAATTTGTGAAGCTAACGTCATTCGTACGGTTGTTCTGCGAGTACCATACCCTATATAGTCATGGCGCTGTTTAGCTCCACCAGTTACTACTATTCAGAGCCTCCTGATTGCTGTCCATGTCCCTATTATGGAATCGCTCACCTCTCCGATACTTGAGCTAATAAAATCCACCAGGCACTCTTGGGCCAATGGCCAAATGGAGAAAGACACGTTAAAACAAGGCCATGACTCTGTCATCCACACGGTTGCTGTACTGTACTAGTGCGGGGTCCTGTTGGCAAACCCTCTAGCGTGGAAGACCCTATCTGAAGTCATGTTACATACACAGCAAGGGTAGTGTACTTTGCAATACCATTCTTGGCCGAAACATACCACCCGGAAGACTTCGGTATGGGATCCGCAACCAAACATTTTTCCTTACCTTCAATATCTTACATCTGAAAAAATACCAGGAATTTTCTTAAAAAAACAGATTCCGAAAGAAATCGGCCATAGCTCGAAGAATTCTTGCACTTTCCTGGAATATACCTAGTTAACCTCCAATGTCTTAAAATTGGGGGTGATATCGATCGCGGATCCGGATTCTCGTTTTAAGTGGAAAGAATGATGTATATAAAGGGGGAATATTTTCTGGCTTTTTCAATTCAACAATCGTCCTCACGAGGGACCTTTAATTACAAAAAAAAACAAGAATTACTCGTCCAGGAGGATTCTGAACACAATCATGCGATTTCCGCCCCTCATCGCCTTCCTCGTCGCACCATCTTCTTACCCCTCTCTCCTCTCTTTCCCTCTTTCCTCCTCTTTCCCCCTTTCCCCCCTTTCCCCCCTCTCTATCTCAATCAATTTATTGCTTAGTCTACCCAGCTTCTTGGACAATTCACAGGGTGCCAGACTTATCAGTACATCCTCCGGTATTCTCCCAGCATATTCTAACCAAGGAGGTGAGTACTCTTCAGCGCCGGGTAAGGTAGAGTGATAAATTTGGAGTGAGCGCTGGTGATTAACAATATAATAATCATGAGAGTAAAGAATGACACAAATGAAAAACCAAATAGCAATTACCAATTGCCCTCCTGCATGTGATTTTGCGTACCCCAAGAGTCCCTTTTTCATGTGAACATTCTTGTACATAGTGCAATATTCTAGAAAGGATGGGTCAAGGGCCCTGGGAGTGGTATCTGGTGGAATGGCCTTGACTTGGTGGGATTTCAAATAAGCCAAGCAGATCTCTGCCATTTCCGAGTGAGGTCTATCGAAAATGTCGGGATTTGGTGAGAGATATCTCTGAAGTGTAGAGTGGATAAGTCGCACGGAGGATGCCTCCTGATCCACAACAATAAGCCCTTGACAACAGACCACTAATGTTGTAACCTACTCCTAAGTATCTCGAGAATCCCAAGTGGAACTCTGGAGATACTAATAGGATAGGAGGGAAAGTCTCGGTGGAATATCTTCAAGAGATATAAGATAGATGAGGGACAAATAGAGTGA
>Ga0307509_10000596_pt1 | contig 61531 bp, 77 predicted proteins | sample 10_EM_MG_FD_202245 | JGI IMG/M metagenome (GOLD analysis project Ga0307509, IMG submission 202245) | Populus trichocarpa ectomycorrhiza microbial communities from riparian zone in the Pacific Northwest, United States - 10_EM | ecosystem: Host-associated > Plants > Roots > Unclassified | place...
CCCGCCCCCCCCCCCCGCCCGCCCCGGGCCCCCCGGGCCCGGCCCCCGCGCCCCCCGCCCCGCCGGCCCCGCGGATTGAGCTTGATTAGTGACTACTTGTAGTCTAACGATAGATGACTTGGAAGTACTGTGCCGGCATATTTTTGGGTGGTCGGGTGTGAGTGTCTGTGGTGAGAGAGAGAGAGAGAGAGGCTATTGGTGGAGATTTCCAGGAGCGGGGGGAAAGAAAATGGAATGTGTAAATAAATAAATAAGGTAAAGGAATTATCCGGGTTGGTATGATATTGGGGAATCGTCATTCGGTTCCATGCAGGTGGGGTGTGTTGTGTGCTACTACCGGTATGTTATTTATGAGTGGATTCGGGGGGCTTGGGGTTTTGCGCCTGGAGATGGAAAGGGTAGTCATTCACTGTATCATGGAAAATGAGAAGGTAATCTGTGGAAATCAAAAGGCAGAAACTATGAGTGCCTAGATAGATACACCAAGTACAGTACCTACCTACCACTTCCCTCCCTTCTTCTTCTTCTTCGGTTTATTCGCGTTAACCTTGAGCACGTCCACCCTCCCACCGCCCGCCAATTCCATGCTTTCTTCCCCTCCTGTTCCTCCTCCCCCACCCTGCGTGGCGCCACCGCCACCTGCCCTTCCCCTTCCCTTCTTCGCCTTCGGCTTATACCCACTCCGATCCCAAAGTGGCAACCATCGCTCGGGATCTGGCGTCTTGCTAGTATCGAATTTGTGTGCCTTCTTCTTCTTATATACTACTTTCGCCCCCGCTTTCCCACTTGTCCCCCCAACCTCCTCCACCAGACGTTTTCGTGGCGGCGGTTGGGCGACGCCTGCGGCTTCCAGGGCCGCCACGTCAATTGTCGAGATTATTTTTTCAAGGGGAGTTAGTTTTGGCTGGAGGTGCTGTGGAGAGGGGGTGGAGGGCGTGGAGGGCGTGAAGGGCGTGGAGGCAAGGAGGCCCGCGATTGCGAAGGGGTCACTGGGGGAATGGGTAAGTAGAAGAGCGAAGATTGAGTGTGCCGAGTGTAGGTCTATGTCTGTTGGGGTAGAGTTGTCGAGGTGGGCTTTTGCGGAGGCGCGGAGGAGGGGGTGGTTCTAGTTTTATTATTAGTGCTGCTAGGCTGGTCAAAGAAGGGATGGAGATGGATTTACGGGAGTCGGCGAGTTCTTCCAGTATTCACTGGCTTTCGAAAGGATTTCTTTGACGTGTTGACGCCTGCCTTGGTGTTGGTATAGTCCTACGAGCAGGCCGATCACACCCGGAAGGTACTTTTGGTCCTCTGGGGCGGCGGATATAACGTTTTCTACTGCGACAATAGCTCCAGTGATATTCCCGCTGCGCATACGCAATTGTGCGAGAGTTAGTGAGAGGCCGATGTCGCCGGGGCTTTTCTCGACTAGCTTCTCGACTTTGCCCTCGCGGGCGGCGGCCAAGATCACACTTGCTTCGCTATCGTGGGGGTAGTTCTGTAGGTGTGCCAGAGCCTGTTTCTTCGCAGCTTGGCTCTTTCCGGCTTCCAGTTCTAAGATTGCATGGTTTCTGTCAAGTATCCTTGACTGAAAGAGGAATGCTTTTGAGGAGACTGATGTAGTAGCTGATTCAGCCGATGTGACGAGTGATAAATGGGGATTGTAATCTGGCAGTCGGGAAGTTATGGCGATCTCGTTGTTGGTAGCAATGACTTTCAATGAAGTGTCGGTGATGCTAGTGCAACCCAGTCAGCCACCCAGCTTGGGCCTTGATCTTTGTGCAAATACAAACCTAGAAACATCCAGCTCCCTCGACCTCTCCAACGCCTCCTCCCATCTCCCCATTTTCGCTAGCACATAAGCCTCTTGGGCCAGAATCGGCGCAACCTCAACCTTCCTCTCCTCTTCACTAAGGTCCTCCAACAACAACCCCAACTCCCTCGCCCTCTTCAGCAAAACAAGTGCCTGTCCGAGAGCGCGCCGGGCAACAGCTCCACACGCAGAGTTGAATGCCGTCTCGAACGCATCTAGAGCGCTCCTGTCAACCTTATTATCATCTCCTCCCGTTGACCCGTTCGCCCAGACCAATTGTGCATTCGTGGCGCTAATATTGACGCTCATATCGTAGTCTTCGTTCTCCGCTTGGTACCCGCCCCTGGATAGTGTCGCGTATATTCCCGCCGCTTGGTCGAACTTTTCTAGTCTGTATGCCTATACATTGTATCCCTCCTCTATTAGCCGAGGAAAACCTATGGATGGGATTGACGGAACCCATACAGCCTGAGCCTCAACATGCTTCAACCCCCTCTCGTCCCTCCCACCGCCCCTAGCACCATCTACCGCAGCCGCCAACGCATCCTCCAACCTCCCCAACTTATAAAGACAATAAGCCCTCTCTAACACCGCCTCGCCCGCCAATTCTGGCAGCGAAAGTACAGAGAATGCATCATCGTAGCGGTCGAGGTTTATCAGTGCTACTGCCTTAATATGCAGTGCCCGCTTATGTGATTTCTCAGACTTGAGGACGTTATTCGCATGCTTTAGGATAGAGGCGTGGTCGGCTTCGCTGGTTATTGATATTAGAGATTCTAGTGTTGCCGGGGTGTATTGTGACATCTTCGGGTGGGTGGGAAAGTTTGTGGATGGATGGGTTTTGATACTGTGGTGGGATGGAGGGGTGAGGTTGGACACGTGTGGCTGGTGCTGGTGGTTTTGGGTTTGGTTACGAAAGCGGCAGAAATTAGAATGAGGGGACTCTACTTTGCACGAGCGTATGCCAAGAGGGAACTTACGACATAGAGTATCATACTCGAGTACCACTGGTATCGGACTCGCCAAACTCGCCGCCATCCAAGGCCTCAGTTCATATCATGCTTGAATTAGACGGACTGAAGTAAAAAAATCACACTGTACTTATGGTACTGACCGTTTGTGGCAGCCTTAGCCACACTGTTTATGGGGGAAGGGATTGCACAGTTTGTCACTCGGATAGGAGTTCCAATCGGGTCATTTGGTAACCAGACAGAGGTCAAAACACACCAACATTGCCGGTTTGCATTTACTTATGGAGGATGGGATTGCATTTGAGGTCTGAAGGATGCATTCTGGAACCGTGGCGGATGGCCTAGTCACCGAACAAAAAATTCCCTACAGGTTACGAAGGAAAGGAAACGAATAAACCGAATAAAGTATCATACTGGCGAAAGGAATATCATACTTGTGAAAGTGAAGAAGAAAAAAGCCTGTCCCGGGAATTGCCTTTGGGAATTTGCAACACCTAAAGTTCGACTCGACTGCCGGTAAACATACCTACTCTATTTAACCGTCAAGAAGGCGATACCTTCCCTGGCAATCTTTGTAGCGGCCTTCAACTCCTGATTCTCCGTGTCCGTCCATTTAACAGTAAGTTCGTCCCACCTCATCGCCATGTACTGCCTCTTGTGCTCCTTTTGCATATCCTGTAGCCTCCTCAATTCCCTAGGATCCCCGATACCGGAGTATACAATGAAAGCAGTGCAGGGTGGCAACGAGTCGTAAATCTCCTTAAGTTGAGCTGCAAGGTTCTTGACTCCCTGGGCAAGCACGGCATGGCTCGGCTCGATGTTTTCAATGGGGATGGGAGGACCTTCCTCTGGCGCGGCCGTCTTGTTCCATCCGCGGAGAGTCTCGAGAGCGTGCATACGACCCCAGACTAAGTCAAGCTTAGGATGTCCGTCGCGAGTACCGGGGGGATCACCACGGATAGATTTTACAATGCCTGTAGCTACCTCTGCGTCGTCATTTGCCTGGATCACTCTGGCGGCGGTAGGACCCCACCATTTGTCCGGCGTCCCATAATCGACGACTCCACCAGTGCGAGCCTTTCTAGATAGCCGCTTGAAGATGCTCTCGGCAGCCGCATTGCAAGTTCCATATTCGAGTCCTTTCTCCAGTTTGAGCTTTAAGAGGTCCAGACAAGCTTTTGCATCTTCTATCGAGTCATGGCCATTTGAGCCGCCCTTCTGAATCTCACGTTTAAGGTACTTTGTGGAGAGCCACTTTAACGAAGCCTTAAGTGGGGGTCCGCTGGGGTGATTGTAAATTACTGAGGTGTCTACGATATGCGGATGCGCTAATCTAATGACGCGAAGATCGGCGTTGAGAGATTGTCCAACGAGAATTGTGTCGTTATTGAGGAGCTTTAGGAGGCGATTTTGGACGTCTTTCAGGCGAGTAGTGACGGGGTCGAGCGTCGCCTTGGTCATGCCAGAATATCTATTACCTATATTAGCTTTATATCTTCTATATGAGGCAATGAGAGGCAACTTGCGGCGTCAAATAGTCTGTAACGGGATTGTCCGGTTTAACAAGGGTATCATAAACCGTTTCCCCATCCCAACCCACAAGACTAATTCTCGCCAGTTCCAAACCTTGCTTGGTCTGGACCATTTCGCAGTCCATAGCGTAAATCGTCTTTGCCTCCGTAACCGAACCACCCTCATTGTTTTTCTGACCATTCCCCCTCGAAAGATCCGTTTCAACCCATCCGACCTTAGTGACTTCGGCCAACAATGAAGCCGTAGCATGAAGAGAGTGGATAGGATACTCATTTTCAACCAATTCCCCGAAAGACATAACGAGTCGGGTGATACCTATCCTCTGGCTAGTTGTATACTTGTAAATTTCCTGCGGGGCCTTCCCTTTAGGAATAGGTGTATTTAAAAATCCGGTTATAGCAGAGTACACTCTCCCACGCTCATCCCCGGGAGCTTTGACAGGCCAAACATGAGAAAACATATCCGCAAATCCCTTCACACAGGCTTGTAACCGGGTCCTGTTAAGTTCCTGAGGATAAAACACACGCTTTCCCCAACCCAAACCTAGCTTTGAACGAGGGCCCGGGGATTGGGCCGGTTGGGGAGACGTGATCAGATCATTCCGAGCAGCAACTCCCAAATCCTCCCCTCCCCCATTCCGCTCTTCACCCGCAGTAGTAACATCAGAGGTGAGATCTAGATCACCATTGAACATCGCCATCTCCAGCCCAGGAACCATGACAACTACAACCCCGCGAATCTCATGCTTGTTCTTGACAAGCAGCCACTGGGGAGCAGCCCCGTCAGCCAGCAACCACAGAGCAAGAGATTGTATGTCGCTGAGCTTAACAGCGCCTTTTAGTTCGCTAGGTGATACTTCGAAAGACGGGTACTTGTATTTTGACTTCTTAGGTCGTTTGGCCATCTGCCAGTCGCCCCCACCGTCACCTTCCCCCACTTCTCTGCCCATCGAATTAGCTGGCGTGGCGATAGTAGTTGTGGTTTCGGTAGTGGCGGTTACAGGATTAGAGGTAAATGGGCCGGATATACTGGTTAGCTTGAATTCTCCGAAGTTTGTGAGAGGAAGTGGCGGCGGGGAGGGTGCGTCGTGGGCGTTCGAAGTCGAGGACGAAGCCTTGGGCGGGAAGGCCTTTCGGTGTTTGCGCTTTCCCATGACTGCTACAGTTCCTCGTGAGATCGATCCCGGGAACAAGGCCTTTAATGGTAGGGCTGCCCTTGAGAGTGCGCGGAAAATTGCGCGGAGGGGAGTTAAAGGAACTATGGTTGAGGCTTAGGTGGTAGGAAAGTTTCTCTGTGGTTTTTTTTAGAGTTTTTTTTTTTTTTTAAAAAAAAAAAAAGGAGGAGAGAAAAAGTGGATATAGGAGAGGTGAAGGAGATTTGAGAGCAATGGTGATAATTTTCTCTAAAGGGCGATGGCTTTGGGTCGTCTGGTAGACGAGAAGATGCTTCGTCGAGTTTTTTGCTTGTATGATACGCTGGAGTTTTCCCGGGGGGGCAAGTATTTAATTTTGACGCCTGAATGCCAAGATTCACTAGACCCACTCGGGACTGGTGTATAATAAAGTATCATATCGTATTATTTCTGGCTCATTGCTTGCTCTTCTTACAAGCCCTCTCTACAGTAAGTTAAAAGTTAATATCATGCCGTAGTCTAATTAAGGGCGTCCACTGGCTGCTAGTGAAACATGCATTTCTTCGTTTTGTGCAAAAATATCATACCTTACGAAAAGCGTCCGGCAACGATTGAGCATCATTTTTCATTTATTTATTTCGAATGAATTAAAACCACACAAAGCAATAACACAACAAGGCAGTCAAGGAAATAAATCGGAAGAGTACCCTAAGAAACTAAAGCTTTGTTTTTTTTTTTTTTTTTTTTTTTTTTAGGGAAAGAAACGCTACAAGCTGCTTCTCTAGTTAAAAAAGAAGTTTGTCATTTGATACAGCCAACCTATCGCCATTCCCACCAGAAACTAATAATCTAGTTCCTCGACTGACTTTTTGCCCTCTCCACCAGCTGCATCCAGGTCCATGTAACTCTTGACACTCCTTCCTAACACTGCCAATTCCGCCTCTCCCCCACCGCTGGTACCACTGCTAGTGGAAGCGGGCGCGGCGCTGGGGGTTCCTCCTCCAACAGGCCCAGATGCTCTATTAGCAGGAGCATTACCGGGCTGTCTCGTGAGCTCCCTCATCTCCCTATCGCGTCTCTCTCTCTCCCTCTCCCTGTCACCCCTCTCCCTCCTCGGATTGTAGGGGGCGAACCTCTCTCGCCCGGTACCTACGGCCATGGGAAGCCCCGCAGCGCCCATCGGAGGCATTCTATTCTCTCTCCGGCGCTGTGGACCAACCCCATTTCCACCATCCCTGCCTCTACCGGCGTCCGGGAGGCCGGGCCCAGCGGTCGGCATGAGATGATTCGGTACGTATTTATCCGCACCGTTACCATGGTGTCCTGCGAAGAATGGTGCACCGAAGTTGAATCCAGGGGGTGGTTGGAAAGTTCCAGGCGGGGGAGCAGGACCACCGAAAGTGCTCAAGGACATCATCGGCGCGAACCCACGGTTACCGCCGGTCTGAACGGTCTGGAACCCTCCCTGATTGTTTTGTTCGATCTTGGGAGGATGGACTCTGCACGGATCCAGGACATAGCTGTTGACTAGCTGAGCTTCTGTCTCCAAAAGTTGCAACCATTCGCCATGCTTTTTATCCAAATGCTTCCTCCAGAACTCCTCGGCTTTGAACAACTTGGTACACCCGGCGACTTTACACCGGTATTTACCTTCATCCTCCTGTTTCATGCTCCGCTGGACCTCGTCCTCGACTGCTTCGGGAACAGGCTTACCACCAACTTTCCTAAGCCTCTCTTTGTAGTCTTCATCATGTGGCTGTGGGGGGCTGACGAAAAACTCCAATTTGTCCTGCCAAGCTTTGGTCCAGTTGATGGTGCGGTTGTCCGGAGCAAAATCACTGGCCGGAGTGGGACGGCGCATATGACCGCCAGGGCATTTCCTAGTGAGTTCAACAATGGAGTCGGACGAGGAAACACAGTAGATACAAAACGAAAAGACCCGACGAAGGTATTCCACCCCCATGTCGACAGTCTTCTTGATGATCTTAAGTTCGACCTCACTCTCACCACTCTCCTCTCCTTCCTCCTCACTCCCCATCCTTTTCTCTCGCTCGCCACGACCCCATTCCTCAACTTTGTCCCTGATCATCTCCCAGCCATCATATTCTACCATTGAGTCTTCGCCGTCGCGATGAAGCTCCGCTTCCAGCTTCTTAATACATTTTTCGACCAATTTGGCTTCTTTCTTCAGATTCTCGGGTAGACTCATAGCTTCGTTTAGGACCTTCTTAGTTCTGGCACTGGTTGGTCCGTTATGGATTCCCACATGGCAAACAAAGTCGCCATGTATGTCATCGTGAATGCTTTTCCCATTGAGAAGTTCGACTATTGATTCATCAACCGGTGCAGGCTCGGATGTAGGATCACTAGGATCTGTAGGGGAAAGAAGGATAAAACCGATACGGTGAAATTTCTTCAGGGGGTTGGGGTCCGAGAGCGAGATATAGTGAAAGTTGGACAGATTTGTGGAGGCAAGCTATTCACAATCAGTCGCAGCCCAACAAGGAAATATGAAAACCTGATATTCAGAGTGGATGAGATATATTTACCTCTTCTAGTTGAGCTCTACTGACGGTAGGGCTGATAGTCTTGATCAACAACACTGGTTTCAAACCACCGTCTTCGAGGGTTCTATTTATTTCTTCAATCTCCTCACCAGGTTCAAGAGCATTGTCTTCAGACTTTGGGGCAGTCCCGGTGCCAGTTTCACGGTCAATGTTATCTAAAGTCCCACTCCGCATTTGAACCCTCCATCTCTCGAAGGCCCCTCTTCTATACTCCACTATCTTGGCCTTTGTGACCTCCTTCTCGCCAGGAACGTAGCGTTCTTTGAACCATTCATCATTCTTATGTGTGGTCACAAACAGCTTGGCGAGGCGCGCAGTGAGTTCATCCTTGTATTCATCATACTTCTGCTTTACCTCCTCCTTCATATTAGGACCAGCCCCACCCGGGTTTTCCTGATGATACCAATCAGAGAAGTAATTAAACGTGACTTGGTAGTCTAGCCTATGAGGGTCGAAGTACATGGGGGGGGCAGTCCCATTATGCGGTGGAACATAGCGATCAATTGCGCCAGGCTTCCCGACCATGGGAAGCTGGGGGACGCCATGCTGAGCATACTCAAAGCGCGAACGAGAAGGTGAACGAGAGCGACGGGGTTGAGGAGATCGAGGCACATAACGGTCGATATTCCCCCCGACAGGAGGAGGAGATCGCGAACGGCGAGGTGGTAAACGGCGCATGGGGCCTGTGGAAATCAACCCTGTCAGTAAAACCTTCTCCGTAAGGTAGTCTATGCGTAAAAAGATAGGGCGGCCCGAGAAAAACAAGATCACATGATGAGCTAAACTCATCCGCCGACCGGGCAGCAAAACGGGGAAGAAAAGAAAAAATCACTCGGGCGGAGAACAAAGGCAAACAACAGCCAGCACACGCGCCCAGAATGCGGCGCAAACAACCGTTATTACAGATAAAGGAGGTCACTTACCAGGACTTCTTCCTCGCCCTCTTCCGTAACCCCATTCAGCATCATTCAGCCGGCCATAGTCACTCTCCAATGTAGCGCGATCCCGACTGCCCCGACTTCTGTCCCTATCCCTGTCACCACCACCACTATAGCGGTCGTTTCCAAGGTAGGACATTGTGGTTATGGGAACGAAAGTCAAAAGCTCCTAGCTTCCTAGTTGAAGAATAATGAACGAATCGATGGTGTGGTACTGACTGACCACGGAGGAGTAGAAGGAGGAGGAAGTCCCTCGTAGGGGCGTGACGTAAACGTGGTAGGAGAGATTGAATAGGATCTGTTGTTGCGCCGAGCCATGACCCAAAGCGTTAAAATGAGGATCAAAAAAGAATAGAGGAGAGAGGAGAGAACAATAGGGAGTGAGGTTTGGTTTGTTTGGAAGAGAGAAAAAAGGAAAGAAAAGGGAAGGAAAAGGGAAAAAGAACAAGGGAACGAAGCGACGGAGGAGGAGGGCGGTGGAGGTAAAGGAGCAGGAGTACGGCAAGAGGAAGAGTAGAGGAGGGAAAAAAAGGAGGCAACACACAAGAAAAAGGAGAGAGATATGAGCGAAGCGGCTCCGATGGACGAGATGGTTAACGATAGAATTTCCCTGACCCGTAAGAAGTGATAGTAGCCCCTAGATTAAAGAGGAAGAATGATGAACAAAAGAGGTTCTGGATGAGCTATAGGTGTGTGTGGGTGTGTGGTGTGGGAAGGTGAGGGATTGAGAGGTTGAGCGAGAGTAAGATGTGGAGAGGGGGAAAGGAAAGGAAAAGGCCAGGCCAGGGCAAGGGGGAAATGGAGGGAAGCTGACCTTGCGGTACCTCACCAGGGGAAAAGTGATGTGAGGGACTGAGGGTGAGAGAGAAAGGGAAGAGCCAAGAGCCAATCCAACTTTAGAATGACCAGAACTCAAAACACCGAGGAGACACCAAGAAGAAAAAGCCGGTGAATTCACTGCTTGCATCAGTATAATAGCATATTACTTGTATATGCCGGCACTGGCTCTATCACCCGTTACTCATTGCTTTTCCCACGATGATAGGCCAACACCAAGACACCTAACCAAGATCTAAGGTGTGGCGCAACACGCTTTCCTAAAAAATGGCCCAGTTCCCAGTCTGGAAACTTCCGCATCTACGGTACCATACGTCATCACCAGACTTCAGATCCACTTCTATACTCGAGTAAGTCGTCCTCTACGGACTCTTGACTTAAAACACTAAGATACCGGCATTGCCGCACCTACCCCCTCTTGCCACACCCACACAACACCCTCCTTCTCCTCTCCCCTCTCATACCATTCATTCCCTACCCTCCTCTCTACTAAAACAAACAAACAAAAAACACCAATCCAACTCGATTTAAGCATTCCAAGATGTGTTCAATCTCTCACACCCCCTCAATCACCCTCCCAGCGTTCGTCTTTGCAAACCCTGCAGCCTCAATCCTCCTACCAATAACCCTAGGCTCTGCAGTCGGCTACTCAACCCAACGTTTGTTCCTCTCCCCACCAATTTAACAACCCAAACTAACCCCCCAAGCCGAGAAAACCAAGAAGATCGACAACACAATATCTCAACCCCCCCTCTGTCCCCCGACCTGGGTCTTTATACCAGTGTGGACCCTCCTCTACGGCACAATGGGCTACGCCTCTCACCGCGCAACAGCCCTTGGCCTTTGCTCCTCGAGCCCACGTATCCGCAACCTCGCCCTTACTGGAGCGACGCTCTACACCACGCAGCTTGTGCTCAACCTCGCGTGGATGCCTCTCTTCTTTGGTGCTAGGTGGCCCGCCGCGGCGCTTGTTGACATTGTCGCCTTGACAGGCAACGTTGGTTGTCTCGTATGTGTATGGAAGCAATGGGATCCATTCGCAGCGTGGCTTATGGTGCCGTATTTAGGGTGGTTGGGATTCGCTGCGTACTTGAATGCTGGGTTTGGGGTTTTGAATGGGTGGGGTATTGGTGGGGTTGGGAAGGTGGAGGAGGAGGGGGGGAAGGAAGCGAAGGAGGGGTAGGAAGGGTAGGAGGTGCAGGAGGGGTAGGAGTAGGGAGAGTAAGTAGGGGAGTAGACCCTTTGAAACAGTGGAGAGAAAAGGGGTGCGGGGTGGCAGAGATGTTCACTGCTTGTTTGGATTTAGCGTACCTACATGGTATTGCTACCCTGAAGCTCGATAATATTCGATTGATACTGTGGCTGAAAAAAACCCCAAAATTATCATTGAAAAATCAACATGTCCCAAAGATCCAAGCCCAACCCCTCCCTCTCCATCCCCACAACCAACAAACAAAAACTTCCACAATGCATAACTTCCCGGAAATGTTCCCAACATTCTTTCTCTCGCAGCATAGTTCGACTAGCTGCCTCGCTCGCATTCTTACCTCCACCGAAAAAAACAAAGACTACGGTTGGAAATTCCACGAATGAACTAAGCATTACCCCCCTGCGCACTGAATTCGTATAATACGGGTGGGCATATAACACCCGCTATGCCGCCCGAGGGTTAGAAAATTTACGCCTCTCGTACGGAAACCAAGCCATTATGCCTGTAAATTTCCGAGTGATAATTTATGGGTTCCCATCCTATTAAATTTTTGATTATTATTATAGCCTATCTCTATAGGATCGCCGGACCCACACAATATGTGCAGCGCTGTGGCATAATGTCTGTTATTATAGAGCAAGTGTGGTAATTTAGGTCACAAAGGGCAGCCCCAAGCCAAGAAAAAGTAATAAGAAGAAAAATACCCTATTCTACAGCACAGGCAGAGGAAAATAAGAAGCTATTCCATTACAAAAAAGAAAGAAGAAAAGCTAAAGTTCCCATTACACCCGGTAGCTAAAAACCTCCCCCCGTTTCCACTCAGTAATCTCATCATGGGTACAGCGGTAGCCTGGCTGGTCTACTCATTACCACTATTACTCCGCCAGCACATTCCTAAGCTGCAGTAGGAATTCCGTCTGCAACTTCAGTACCTCACTGACTTCCGGCTTTTCCGGCTCACCAGCGCTACGTCTTAAATGATCCTGCTTCTTCTTCCTCCGACGCTTCTCGGCCTCGATGGGGTCGGCCTGGTCATCGGATTCATCCTCGTCGCTGGAGTTGTCGTCGTCGTCGACGTTGTTTAGGTCGTCTAGGTCGGCCTTTCGCATTGTTAGCCTCGTTTCATGTATGGGAAGCAGGGGTGCGGAATTTACCTCGTTAAGACCAAAGTCAGACGTTGTAAATGCATTGTCAGGAGCAGTGTTGAGCCATCCGTTCATGTCACCTCCGCTGGCCATCTTTTGTCTGGTCTTGTCTTCATGCCACTTTCTTCTTCGGGCTTGCCATTTGATTAATTGATCGATCTCTTCTTTGGCTTTATCGCTGTCGATATCGCCACGCAGGGTGGCTTCTTCCACAAGGCGATTCATATCCAGTGGGCCTGATTTAGGCCCGTTGCGAAGGAATGACAGAATTCCTTCTAGCCAGCCCATGAGCTTCTCGAAAAGTCCATCGTCATGGATGTGGACCTCGTGAACGAATTTGTAAAAGTTATTTTCATGGCGAGCGCAAAGGTCGATGAAAGCCTGGACGGTTTGGTTAGGGTCCGAGGACATATCTGCGGATTAAACCATCAATATATTTCCTTCTGCTTTCAATCTTAGCGTTCAGGCTAGATGGATTGTCTTGCCTTGGCTCTGTGCCTTTTCCACTACTTCAACGATATCGTCGACAAACACGGCAAAGTCTGTTACACTGTTGTATACATTTGCTGATTTGTATACCCTGACCAGCGGCTCGTAGAAGACGGTGAAGAGGTCGCGGAAGAGCTGTAGTGTTACTGGCTGAACCCCCGAACAATCAGCGGACGATCCATACTTCTAAGGACTATGCTATACGCACCTCTCCGATTATAGCCAGCATCATGTCCTTGTCTCGCTGTCTGGTATACAGCTTCAACAATTGTTTTAGGTAAGCGAACAACTGTCCGCCCGCCCTCATATCGTCGATCTGCACCACCTACTGTCAGCACGGTACTCGTACTCAGCTGCTCGGAGGGACCCACGTTTTCCACTGCATTGTTCCAACCCACGTAAGCGTTGAATACAGTCTCCACCTGCTTTGGTTCAAGTTCTGGTTCTATCTTTTCCGATCTTAATATAGCGACAATCAGATCGACTTGGTCGAGAGCTGCGTCCCTTCTGATCTCCTCGCGGATGTCTTCATCGATTTCGGTATACTTCCTCAACTTGCTACAAAGCACCGGATCAGTGATTTTTGCGGTTAAAGAATCTATACTCTTTTGCAGCTGCTTGATGCCATCATTTATGGCCAGAGAAAGAATTCGTTGCATTAATGAGCGGGATCCAAATGGTGTTGCCAAAAATAGATCGAGTACCCCGGTCATCACAGCAGCTGGATTGGCAATGCGAATAACATTTTTGAGGATTGTATAAGGAATCAGAGAATGTATTCTCTTGGCTTGATGAAACAGCTCGGGCGAGTTATCTTCGGCGAGGAAAATATGATAGATAGTTGCAGCAATCTCTATCCTTAGCCATTCCGCAAACTTCTTATATTGCAATGAGAGGTCTTCAAGTTTGTCCTTCTCTCTTATTTCCGCAAAGAGTTTCGTCAACCCGTCTTTACAAATGTCAGTATCGACTCCAGAGAACGAATGGTCCACCTTTGAGAAACGGTACTCACTGTCTTCAACAATCTCCCTTCTAAAACTCTCCATGTAAACATCGAGCTCTCGAGCTCTCTGTCTCGCAATCTCATAGAACTTTTGTTGCTCTTCAATCCTAATATGATCCATTTCCCGTCTCCTCGCCTCATCGTTAAGCTCCTCCTCATACAAAGTAATAGGGTCTTTCAGTAGAAACTCATTCATCGCCCTAGATTTGGCAATTTGGGCATCACCAAGTAGAACCCTTAAGAATGCTCTTAAAGAGATCCTCTGGTTCTCACGCCAGAGAGAAACTGGCTCATTTATGCTACTAGCCAAAGAGTTTCGAGAGGCGTTGCGGCTAGGTTTGCTTATTCCCAAAGAAGCGCCTAATGATTGAGATCGTTTGTGGCCATTGCCACCCTTCTCGCCATTTGCATTCGCAGAGCTGCTAGAAGCTGTCGATGCAGAGTACACAGAAGACCGGTCATCAGCCAAGGGCATAGAGAGTAAACCCCCAGCCGGCGTCTGAGATGTATTAACCTTGCGAGGGAGAGCTGGGAGAACCTTCCCCGGAATCTCATTCCGAAGCTTTCAGACTAAAGTCAGCGGCCGCATCTCTCAACTTAGTTTCTTTCTAGGATTCCTTACATTCCGATGGAGCCGGGCGAATGCGCCATACCTTCTACCAACAATTACATCTGGCTGATCCATTCTCTTTGTGCGAATCAAGAACTCCTAAAAAGGGCGTGGTAAGAGAGTATCCAAGATTAAACTAGCTGTGCCCACTCACTGCATGTGTATGATACCGCACGGTTCTCTTGATGCTTGTCTGCCTCACTGAAGCGACATTGACATCCCAGCCATTAACCCAATGCCCCTCCGTCATGTTGACCAATATACCGTTCCCATTTGCAGCCCTGTCGGCCCCTCCGGCGGCCTCAATCTCATCAAACCCAACACGCTCCTCATAGCCCGATGCAGTAGGGATACCGGAGTTCATCATTAAGGCAACAACTTTTTCACATTTCAGGGCAAGTTTCCTCCGCTTGGTCTCTTCCAACCGATCTTCGGAGGAGGATATCCGTTTGTTCGCAAAGGATTCGAGAAACTAAAAACCATAAGCGCTGCCCATGCCAACCCTGAGAGCCGCAAACTCACTATTTGCAGTCTATCCTGCCAGAACTCCTTCTCCCTCGCCTGATCAAGAAAGGGGAAATTTCTGACATGGTGGACGAAGATGTATCTTAAAATTGGTAATTCACTATCGACAGGAGCGACCTCTCCGAGGGGTGAGCGGAAAGGAGCTCCGAAACGTTGTAAAGCTGTTGGGGAGTTGAGCTCTGAGATCTCGAACTGAACCTGGCGGGAAACAAGCTCCCTCTTGAGATCTGGGAGAAGTTAATATTTGCTCAACTCGTATACTCGTAGAAGATGTAAAGCGGGGTATTTCTCAAGGAGGGAAGATATTCCAACAAACATACAATGTTCCTGCTTCCCGGCCAAGACATTCTCCCTGTCAGAGCCAGACGATGAAGACAGATCTGATGGAGCTAGGGCAGTCATAACGAGAGAGGCCGAAATAAAGTTTGTTCCAAAGAATGCGATGTGGAGGATGAAAAGAAAAGTGAAAAGGCAAGTTAAGATGGACTGCTATCTACGGTGATTAAATCTATCGCCAAAGCCAGGGGGTTTCAAAGGAGGGGAGGGGGTGGGAAGCGGTCAAAGTAATATGATAACAAATAGGGTTTTGGGAACCCTCTTGAGAAGCTCTAGCGGGGCCAGGGGGGGGGTCGGAAAGCAGTATGAGGAATGCAAGGTCCTCCGGAAACACGAGGGCTCTTCCCTACCTACCTGGGCAGGCACGCAAACGCTCATATCACTTATGTGCAAGAAACCCGACCAGAAAAGGCCCTCAGGGATCGAGTAACGCTAATGACGTACTTGTACAAACGCTCCGCCCCCGGACGCGCAACCAAACCGCCAAGCCACGCACCTCTTCATCGATCTCCAACTTGGCCGAAACCCTGACTTATGGAGAATTAGCGTGGTGTACGGTACGAGTACTGCACTCACCCGCATCTGGGCAACAGTGCTGCAAGGTATTTTTCGGGGCCGAGCGCCCGAAATCAGCCACTGATAAACCGATTTCGCTTACATAACGCGCCCGGAGGGGGGAGGAGCCTGGAGGGGGCACGAGTGCCAAGTAGTGACTAACCAATTATATTCTTCACGGTGGTTAGAAATGTCATCGTCCGAATGAAGTGCATACCTTTCTGTTGATTATTTCCTACATCAGGTCTAGTAACCCGAATTTCCTGCCTGATTCTGCCCAGCAGTGCTTGGCACTCTCCTCCCCTCCAGGCTCCTCCCCCCTCCGGGCGCGTTAATTCACACTGGATCGAAATGGTGGGGCTCGGCTAACATAAGCTCAAAAAGGGCGATACGGGTGCATGGGCAGTTCAAAATTTTACTGTCTCCGCGAACATTGGTCGTGATTTGAGTTGGTTCCCGATTGATTTCAGGTGCCCAGCATGAACCACCAACAGAACCACCAACAGAATCCTAAATTTGCTAGGTAGAGGGGCTACAATACGGTACGATAGTGCACTGTGCAGTTCGTACAGTCCCGGTAGCGCCAAACCTATTCACGGTCCCCTCGACACTTCCAATGACAAAGGAAAATGTTTCCAATTCCAAGGCCTTTACTACCGTAGGTGAACATGGACCAAGACACCGCCTTGGTACTCCGTTGCCAATGTTCAAAAAACTCGTTATGCTGACCCACCTAAGTTAACTTACTCCGACTGAGACCAACAACGGTTCGGGAAACCACTGAGGACCCCCTCCTTTCCCACTTGGTGGTACAAGTACGGTATTGTGCATACCGTACTCGTACACAGTGTTGGGGGTAACTTATGTGCGAGTGCAGTAACTTTATTGATGAGTTCTTGATGGAAAATTCGGCCAACTTCTCCCGGCCCTGCCATGCATTCCCGTAACTCCACCACTCGGGTATTATACCTTGAGTTCCCACTTCCCACTCCTGCGATTAGTATGACAAATGAAGAAGGCCAAAATACAAATTCTGCCGCCCTTTGCGAGCTCCCATTTCACTTCGGAACCCCAGCGCAAGTCCGGTGCCTACGATAAAACCGGTGAACAGCTAATTCAGGCTCACCCGGAAAACAATCCCCGCCCCGTACGAAAACACTCCCCTCCGGCACTCGTGCAACGGCTTCAACCCCCACGTGAAACGCTGGACACCCAAGTTAGTTACAGAAATCCCCCTTCCAAATCTTTGGTGAACCAGTCAAAGGCTATCATACTCTCCCGAGTGTCATCCCCTTACTTACCTACACAGCCCACTAAAGCCTTAAATCCGACTCTCGGAGCTGCCGCGTAAGCATTCCCATTCCACCGCTTGGTATTCACCTAACCAGCGCTTATTTAGGTTATGAACTGTATGCCATCGCCATGCCCACTCCCGATTCAAAACTCATGCGATTATCGGTACTGTACCGTACCATGCTTTGAGCCCCGGTGAAGGAAAAAAATATATAACTAAAAATACCTGTACCGGTAGATGACGACAGCAGCACCTCCCCTGCTGCGGTTATCAGCACTGCACATCACCAATCTGTGAGGGAGCCCCGATTTCCCTCTTCGTTGCCAAGCGGGACAGTGTAATAAGGTTATTTGAACTCTGCACAGCGATTGACCCTGTAGCCGGGAGGGGAGGCTCTCGTGGGAGATAGTTGAGCACTAATAATACTAGTACTAGTACATTAACGGATTTTACAAGGGAGTTAGTGATTTGCGGGTAATTAGCCTGATTTGGAGTACGGTAGTTACTCGAGTACTTGGCCGCTTATAATGGATCCAGACACATTGGCTCTGCCAGTAGAATACCCTACCAAGATGGGTCTAATCCCCCAGACGGAAAGGTAGACTAAGTTAATCGACAGGCACAGTTTTGCAAAAGGTCCACACAGGGCCGCCCACGTGATGGATGGGCGGGATCGAAGAAAGGAGTTAACTTACAGCTCAATCCTTTGCCCAAGAAAAAGATTAGACTACACTAGCACCTCCATTGAGCACCTATTTTGGTTTAGGAGTGCAGCCGATTGGATGCTCACAAGAAAAGCAATAGGAACCGTTTTCCAAACGATTCACACAGAGCCATAAAGAGCAAAGAAAGGAGCAAAGAAGAAAGAAAGGCAAACCAACTCTTGTCGTAAGTCGTGTTCGCGTTCGTCGGCCCTCTCGCGCAGAAGGATGTCGATGTTTCGTCTCCGTTGCTGTTGTGTTCCTCTCCACTCTCGCTCTCTCTGAAGGGCTGGGTGGAGGAAAGACAGCCCTGTGAAAACTTTTCGCTATATATGATACACACCTGAATGAGTGTATTCGCCCAAAACCCTGTGAACCGAATTCTCCCCTCACAGTATGATACCCCTCCCGTCGCCAAGAGTCCGAATACTTTAACTCCTAGCCGAGTAATCATCATTCATCACTCGTGTTTTGAGGCTTCAAGGGGGTTGAAATGGTTCTGATATGTGCTTTCTACTTCTTCGAGTACGACAAAGCCCCACCAATATCGTTTAGTCTCGGTTTGAAGCTGTCCGAGTTCAACTTACCCTGTTTACCCTTTCTCCCATATCATTGCTCAGTCAACAAATATGAAATTGTGTTCTCACTTACTTTCTCCCGTATTCTGTACTGTTTCCTTGATCTCTTCCCCACTGCCACTACTAGTATACGTTCCTGTTTCACTACATAAATAGTGGGTCTCTCCTGCCCCCTCCGATGGAATGGAGTTCTCAAGTCTCGCTCCCTTGGAGTCTCTGGTATATTGTTCAACCGTTCCATCTTTGGTGTCTTTCGCCCCTTCTCCAGAGAAGAAATTTTTAGACCACCCAGCACACACCCACCCACCTAGGGGGGGTTACGGCATTCCAGCGCCAGGCGCTCCCACAGATGTCACGATAACTAATAATTCTAGATAACCAACCTCTATAATCGAGTAACCAAGTTTCCTGTAGGATACTGTTTCCGAAGATTGACGTAGTTTGACAAATAAAAAGACGCCATGGTTACAGTATGGATAACACGTACCGTATCATATGCTTAGGCACCTGTCAAGTGAACTACGGTAAAGTATCAGAAAAATATGGTGACTGCGCTTGGATCTTAGGGGAGTACTGTAGTCCTTACAGAGGCAGTGCCCTGTATGCACCATGCTCCGCCCCAAGAGTAGGAAGTTTGGGCAGTTATTCGCCCTGAATTACTTGCGCAATATTTGCCTATCAAGCACAATCCGTACCCTTGTTTTGCTGCTTTGTTTGGGTCTGTTTAGATCGTATCGCAGCTCTTAAAGCAAAAATACCGCCACCTCAAGGACCAATGCTGACACCGTACTGTATCATCCTATTAGACACGTTTCCAGGATATCCAAGTTTGTCCTCCAACCGTAGCGGGCTGTTTCCTTCCAAATACTCGTAAATGACACCCCACACTCTACAACAACCAAACAGAGGGCTCGGTGGCCTGTGTGCCTAATAAAATTATACTCGAGTATGGATGGAGCTCCGTATGATACTATACAAGTCTCGGTATGATACCGTATAACACAAACTCTCAAATAAAAGAAGCAAAAAGTAAACACACTTGACAATTCAGCCCTAGCATGGCGTCCTCCTGTCGCCATACATGGTAAGGGGTGAGGGGAAGTTGCAGAGTACGGTAGGCGAGAAACCTTAAAACAATTTATTTATTTGGATTTATCCCTATTATACTCGAGTACCTCAACCTCCGGATGACTGCTGCTGCATAATAGTCCCGTTCTATGGCATAAACCACAAAAATAGATGCCCCGCACCACACCACACTGTGCCCCTCCGATGCGATTTAGAAAGGGATTCGTTTTCGAGCAGCGTGGAGGTTTGGCTTTCCCACCCTGAGTTACTCGTATTTGTTTGGTTTGTGAGACATCCTTGGCAGCTTTCGAAACAGTGTTTCAAAGCAGGCGAACCAGCAAAGCTTGTCGCAAGTTGGGAAAACGTGCCTATTCCGTATCACAATTTGTCACTCGAAACCGGTTTACGCATTCGAGGATGTTGTTGAGAGAAAGGTTGCCAATATAGAGAGTGCTGAGAACGACCCTTTTGTAGGGAGCCGGGGATACAGTATACGGTATTTCTGCTGGCAATTGATCGCGTTACCGGTATTCATGGCTTTTGGTGGATCACAACAACCTCCTAGCGGTCCCCAGGCGTTACAACGGCACAAGCAGGGAGAGAATTGGATCAGGGCTGTCACTTTTGTCTTGGCTTTTCCCCGTTTTTCCTTCCATACTGAGTTGCCAGTAGATGAGCGAGGGGGGCTAGCTTATCGAACAGATTTACCAAATCCGAAATATATGACAACCAATCGAATTTAGTGAATTTAGAAGATATCTCGATATCTCCCTGCGAATATATTCCGTTGGTCACGGAAGGTGCGTCGTGCAGTGCTCTTCTCATTGTGGGCTGAGTTGATTCGGGTCTAATTAGCGACAAAGTGTGATGGTGCCTTTGAAATGAGATTCGTTGCACGGGGTCCTTTAGGGGGTACCTGCGTTCTCAAATATACCGGTACCGGCGCACTAAGCTTTACCAGCGGGGGAAGCCATATCTTTACGGTACTCGGTGCAGGGTCACTACTGGTGGACAGGCTGTGACCGAAAGCGGTTCTCATCACTGCATCGCTGCTACTTTCTCTTGTAGAATATGCGGCGCTAGCTAACACGGCACCTTGGCGTATCATCCCTAACCCTTCCCTCCATCACGGGCTTCCCTTGTGCTTGCTCACACTCTCCTTTTTGATTGTTTTCGTTTTCCTTCCCTTCCTATTTTCCTCCTCTTTCCACTCACTCCAATTCTTTTCATCACCCCCTAGTTGCTCCTTTCTGCTGCGTGCTCTTCGCTTCTTAGCCTAACAATCCTCGCTGTTAATTCACTTCTTATTGCTTTTCGCCTCTTTAGTCGCTTTCTACACACCCTATTTTCAGCCGGCCGGTCTTGCGCAAGTCAACAAACAAACTTCCTAATTCACGGAAGTCTCGTTGTCAGCAACCCCGCTGTTCCTCAAGCCTCTTATAGGCCTTGCTTGAGCTGTGATATCGTCTTCGAGAAAATATCCAAAGTTTCCTTTTCCCTCTTCTAAAACCATGTCCCTTCAACAAACCTACTCGAGGTTTCTCGCCTCTCCTTCGGCAGAGGCTTTTTCTGCTTCGCCTTCAATGCATTATATTACCACTCTTATCACACTTAGCTCTACGGAGATGATTATGAAGTACCTCAAACGTGAGCCAAATCTCCTTAAGAAGCGTATGGAAAAGGTCCTTTCGGCCGTCGAAACTTCTGATCGCTTGGTTCTTGAGGTCGAGACCGAGTTGGAGTTCGTTAAGAATGGTGGGAACTATCTCCCGGCAATGGACGATAATTTCTTGGCTGATCAAGTTGTCGCATTTCCAATTGTAAGTAGAGACCTCCCGCTAGAGTGGTTTTGGCATTAGCTCTCTGTCCTCCCTATTTGTCATTACCCTTCCATTGATCTTCCTGTGGTTGACACAAAATTAACCTTTCGTGTAGGTTCATTTCGTACACTTTGAAAATGGGCTTATCAAGCAAATCCGTATTCATTGGGACCAGTCTAATGTTCTCAAACAACTTGGGGTTATTGGTCGTAATGGGAGGAATTGGCCTATTAAAGACGGTCGTGAGCAATGCAGGCTCATTGCGACCTCGATGTCTGGTATCCTAGCCTCCGCGCCGCCCTCATCAGATAGCAACGGCAGTAGTGTTCAGACTCAGACCACGCGAAGCAGAGGTGGTTCAAACAGTAGCAAGATTGATCATCCTACCCGCGATCCCCATGCTAGTCTTGCTCTCTTCACCCCGCATGAATCTGATGACGAGCGCGAGGCGATTGATCATCCTAGGGTCTCGCCCCGTAGTTCTGCAAAGCCCCCTTCCCGTGATCTTGGGGAAATCCTTGCCGGAGAGCATTCTCATGATGTCGGCCCGCTTCCACCGAAGGCCCGTAGCGCTTTCACCCCTGGCCGAACATTTGAGATTGGTAATGGCGAATCGGTCGAGACAAACTATCCGACTCAGAAGAAGGTTGAGCGCAAGGTTTCTGTTGACTCGAAAAAGTATGAGCACTTTGAATTTTCCGATGAGCCTGCAGCATCTATTCCCCCTGCCAAGACGCCCCTCTCCAAACGCGGTCAGCATGAGTCTTCTTGGGCATTTGAGGATTTCGTAACCCCAGAGAAGAAGCCCCTAAAGATCCGCAAGGACGATGTGAGACACTTTGGATGGGGCGCAGATGAGCAACCGGAACAGCCCATCAGAAACAATAAGAACTTTGGTTCTCGGTCTCGCCAGAACACCGAAACCCACTTCACGATCAAAGATGAAGATACCCCAGAACCACGCTCAAAGGTCTCCGCCGCCCCTATTCCGGACAAGCGTGGCAATGTCTCCCAGTTTGAGATCACCGACAATTCTCCTGCAGGAAGTCACGCAGCAAGACAAAAAGAGCCTACTGCTAGCCGCAAGGCTGCCGTGAGACAAATGAATGCTCATTGGGGTGAACACGAGAGTGCCGATGAGGATGATGGTGATTTCTTTGCCGGATTTGGTGGTGAGGCTAAGCCTATGGGAATCAGAATTGCTGGTGATGGAATGGGTATCAGGAAGAGCACTGGGAGGAGCTGGGCGTACGATGAGCAGACTTCCGAGAAGCCACAAGGATCTACTATCAGAATCGCTGGTGACGGCATTGGTACGGCAAAGGCCGTTGGCAGACAGTGGCAATACGATGACCCCGATGCGGAGCGCAGGGAAAGACGATAGAGCTCCAAAACCAACCGTGATTGCTGGGACTACTAGTCATAAGGCGCTGAGGAGTTGAGGCGGTTCTTTCTCATGTTGAAATGCTTTAACGATCGCCGCGATGGTAGAAATAGCGAGGATATTGCCCTGGTGGTTTTCATTTTTCATCCTTTTTTACTGGGAGTCTTAGTGGCAGTGCTGGGGGGAGTCTTGTTTTCGAGGGGTTCTCGGTCATTAGTTGCCGTTTGCACCTGCATTGTTATACCTCTTTCTCGGCCTGTGTCATATCCCCTTTTTCGTTTTTGGAAAATTTCCCCTCTGTCCAGAGAGCCAGGCCTTTTCTTCATCAGTACATTCAGTACATCAAAAATCAAAAAACCATTTCATTCATTGGCACTGTATTCCTTTCCTTTATTTTGCCTAATGAGTTGATCCTTTAGTCAGCTCAGATGGCGAGGAGTTTCTGTAGTTGGGTGCACATCAAAACAAAATTATTTCCTTTCGTTATGCGGATTGTCGGCTTCCACATTCTATCTATGCTGTTTCTTTTCCCCATTTAACCCTGAGTGTGTACTGTCTCTATCATACACAGTGCCCTTGCGAACGGATTAAGCCGGGCTTTTTTTATACACGGGTGCTACCTGCATGGTACTGGCTGGGTCATAACCATTGTTTCCTTTTCAACAGCAGTATCAGATTAAGCCCCTTTCCTCGAAGTTATTGAAAAAAGAAAGGAAAATGTAAGGAAAATGTAAGAGTGAGTAACGAGCAATCATTTTTTTAAGTATCTTGATGGCAGGTCACGACAAAGCCCGCCCTCCCCAAAGCCTTATTCACAAAAATGAGCATAGGACTCCACATCCTTTCCTCATGATAATGTACTGAAAAGAACAAAGTCCACCTTTTTCCCAAGCGTTCCTCATACTTCTGGGCGTCCATCCATCTATCCCGAAAAGCCTACGCCAACCTAAACCGTCACCTCCGGGGTCGATAGGGTCGGCGGCGGTGGCGCAGGCGGTAGATTTTCCAAAAGCTCTGGCCGATTCTGCGCCATAACTCGTCCAATATACTCTAAGTCCGAATCCGACAACTGCGGCGGACCTAGTGCCTTCCTCTCCTTCCTTAACTTCCGATTGAGCTCTTGGACCGCGGTCAATATGCACTCTCCATCCTTGGCCCTCTGCGCCGCGTCCTCGGCCTCCTTCTTCGCGACCCACACGGGATCGTGACGGATCCTGAACTTGGAGTACTTGTTCCTAAGCTCATCGATGACCTCTAGCGGGAATGGCGGGACAAGCAGCGTGGGGAAGTAACTAGGCAGCTCCACGTCCATTATCCGCGTGTCCCCGGGGTGGTCGACGTATTTCGGTTTCTCCTTTGGCGGCCAGGGGATCACGACGCCCTCCATTCCCGGCACGAGGCGTTTCCAGGAGGAGGTCCTGTCCTTGCTGTGCCAGATTTTGGACATTTCGACGTTCGCTATTATGGTATCGCGGAGGGCGCCAGTGGCGGGGTCGGGGAGGGGATAGACGAGACGAACATCGTGGTAGCTTATGGGGAGTTCGGAATGGTAGATCCTCTGCTGCTTGGTATCCAATTTAAACACTGCATCTGGGATTTTCATTGGTGCCTAACTCCATCCGCCCAGCCGTTAGCCCTCCCCCCATGCGAGAGAAAAACCCAGACCAACCATATTAATCCCCTGAACCGTCAGCGTAGCCGTCGCCTTATCCACACTTTTGACAACCCCAATCCTATGCCTGTCCGCCCCAGTTAAGACAACGACCCTATCGCCCGCCACGATGTTCCAATACTTGACCCGCTGCTCCTTCCTGATGGGCAAAGCCCGCGCCCGCTCTCCCGCGACCGCACCCATCTCGTCCGCCTCCGCAGACGTCATCGCTCGCCGCGGCGCCAGCGGCCCCAGCATACGGTCCTCCTTTGCCTCCCGCCGCGACTGCTTCTGGTCTGTCCGCGCGATGCGTTGGATCTGCGTGCGAATCCCCATAGCCTCTTTTATCCGCATGCGCTTGTTTTCCTCCCGCACTCGGGCGAGCTTGCGCGTCGCCTGATTGCGCGCGCGGATTGCGCGGGAGGCGGCTTTTAGCATTGTCCTGTTTCTCGAGGCAGATTGTGGTAGTGATCGGACGGGAGGTATACTGGCGCTGGGTTTGATGCTGGAAAATTGGTCGAGGGGAGATATGTGATGGGGAGAGTTTTGCTGCAGGTAACTTTTAGCGGAGGTGTTACCCTGTCACACACACCATGGGAGGTATGATATAATGGGGGTAAAACGAGGGCTACTGTGGGGAAGGGGTATCTCTTTTTGTTTCTGGGAGAACGAAAGACCTTCCCGGCATGCTCTTCTCTGATATTGATGTTTTGCATTCCAATTTGGGGTGACATTATATCTCGGGTTCGTTGTGAGTTTTCATGAACAATCAATCGTTGATCAAGACCAGCTCCGCAGGAATTCAGGAGAAGGGTTTCACTGCTTCGAAGGACTATTATCAACACCCGTGAGTGGTTTCTGTAGTTTTTATACTCAATTGTAGAGGGCAATTGTCTTAATTCCATTGCCTACATAGCAAATATTATGATAAGAAAGCCAACCCAATTATATCCCTAACCCTTAGCAATGACCGATTAGATTAGATGAAATAGATGAAAGCGTACAAGTGCAAGGCCTCCAGCTCTCTCCCTTCCCAATCCACCCAGCAAGCAAGCTACCATATCGCCCCCCCACCCAAAGTCTGTACCACCATAAACCCTCAACCCCATTCACACACACCCAATTCCGCAAACCTGCCAGCAGCTGACCGAGTAATGGGTGACCCCCGAGCCGAAGCGGCTCTACTAACGCACTACCGACTCCAAAACCCCTTTCCCGAAACCTGGTCCGACCCGATCGAAGAGGCCCAAATCGTCCAGCGGCAGCAATCCCGTGCATCGACCTCTCGCTACTCTATCCTTCAGGAGGAGGGGGTAGCCGCCTCTCTGAGAGGCCTTGTGGGCGGCGATGTGTATTCTACCGGGATAGTACCGGAAGACGAACCAGACCCGCTAGGAACGGCCAGCTCGGTCGTGCGTGTGCTTGGGAAGAAGGGATTGCCGGTGAGGGATAATGTGCGGTTACGTTAGTTTCTCTCTACTCCTTTTGCTGGCTAAACTCCAATGATAGTAATGTATGATAGGTAATCGCTACCTCGTATCCTCAAAGACCTTCTCGCCGACTGCTTTCCTTCGCGATGTTCATGCTACTACCCCGTCTCCAGCTTTGCAGCAGGGCCTCAATTACCTGAGCACCTCCATCGCCCAGAAATCCGGCTCTCTAAAGCTTTTAGTCGAGTCGAATTTTGATCGCTTTGTTGCCGCAAAAGGTACTATCGAGGGTGTTTACAAAGAGATGAAGGAGAACTCGTTCCTGGATAAGGACAAGGAGAGCGAATGGGGTGTTGGGAAGATCAGGGGTTACCTGAACGACGCTGGGGCGAAGGCGGATGAGGTGTTCGGCCCGGCTATGAGGGGCCGGGGGAGAGAGGAGGGATTGAGATTAGCCCTGACTGTGCTAGAGAAGCACAGAGCAATGCTTGAGATGCCGGGCAATTTGTCGGAATGTATTAGGCGGAAGGATTATGAATCTCTGGTAGAGGAGTACCAAAAAGCTCGGAGCTTCCTTGAGGAGTCTAGGAAGCTTCTTCCCACGGGCAGTGCGGCACCTGCTAAAGAAGACCATATTCATCAATTGGTTATTGCGGAGACTATGTGGGCGGAGATAATGATTGTGATTGAGGGCTTCAAACGAGACACGTGGAAGCGGCTGATCGAGTGCCCGACCGAAGGCAATTTACATATGGAGCTTATCGGTATTCTGTTAGAATTGGGTGTTGACGATAACCCTGTTTGGCTTTGGCTCCTTGGCCGCTATGATTATCTCAAGAATAGGATTGCGACCATTTTTGAGAGGTCGAGGGTAGAGATAGAAGGTTTGCTACCACACTCCGTATATAAGGGGGCTATTCTAACGATTTTGTCTCTCTCAAGTTCTTCGCCGTAAGGTTGCGGAAGCCCCATCGCCGTCATCAAAGTCCGTTGTGCATCACCTCCAGTCTCCTTCCCGCCGGGCTTATGTTGATTCCCCAAAATCTCTGGACACTCACCTAATAGCATCCTTCTGGGAGCTAGTATACTCCTCCCTATCGACCCTCCTATCACCTTCATCTGGAATTGTAGGAGAACTTTTATCATTTCAAAAAACTGCGCAACCCTTTATTGACGGTGATAATCTTCTTCCTATCGGCATCGACGAACAATCCCGCAAGCACCATCGCCTCGAGCCTGACAATGTCAGAAAACTTCAGGAAGGGATCTGCGAGTTGGCTATAATGATTAAGGATTGCCTTGCCAAGTTTTACATGGAACCGCCTATAGAGGACATCAGCGCCATGTATTCCCCAATTCCAGCAACCCCAGTGTCTGCAAACGCCTCTGGGCAGGATCCTAACTTCCCACTGCCAGATCCCGCTCTGCCGGGGGCGCAAGTTCAGAAGGGCGAGGATGAGGCTTACGCCTTTGTGCCTCCGGGGACAAACAGTTTGAGTGGAGCGTACTACATGGGCAAGATACTAGTACTCACGGGAAATGCATCTGTGGCTATATGCGAGATGGTTGGTCGCTTTGGGCGAACTGACATTGCTGAACGATTCCGAGCGATTGTCTCCGGGAGTCGAGAACGGGCGGTCGTGGCAGTGTGTGCGGCATGGTTGAAAGACGCTGGGAATTGCAAGTTCTTGGAGGATTGGACGAGGGCAGGTGATAATAGGGATGTTACGAGAATGCCTGGGCTTTTTGGAGCATTCGAAAGGGAGGTCATCGGCGGTATGCAAGCTATCGTATACTTAGATAAGGTTGTGAGGAGTGATAGTAGTGTTATCGTATGTGCACCAGTCCCTACTCCCCTCATTGCCTGTTGACGTGACTTCTACAGCCTCCGCCATCTGCCAAACTTCTCTCACACGTTCGCGCACAATTTGTGAGATCGCTTTACAAGTCACTTCAAGGCATGGTTGAGAATGCTAAAAAGCCCCTCGATTTGGACACATGGGACGAGAATCAGACGGATCTTGCGAGTCCCGTCACTAGTGTCGCGCCGAGGAATTTGACGGCGTATTCTGTTGACTCAAAAGATAAAAATGTCCGAATTTTATTGACACTAAGCAATCTCCAATTGCTCAGGAACGACGTAGTGCCTGAATTAATAGGCGTTTTTGAAAACGCGTTTTCAGTCAAGTTGACTGATGAGAGCAAAGTACTTCTCCTTATTAAAACCATGAAGCACAAAACTAAGTACCAAAACAGACAATCCGAGACGCCCAATCCCAAATCGACGCCCAACTCTTCGAAGAATACACCAAGCCCCTCGTATCCTCCCTCTCAAACACCATCCGCCTCGGTGTCCTCTCCCCTTCCTGGTCCCCCCCACCGGGGGGACTCGCAACCTCCGTGCGCCCATACATCTACACGGCCCTGTTATCCCTAGTCCTCGTCCACTCGCAGATAACCACCACAGCGCCATCACTAACACACCCCATCCTCTCATACCTCCTCGAGTCCATATCCAAGGAACTCCTAGAAGCCTTCAAGCAGCGCCGCAAGTTCACCCTCGGCGAGCTCCTCCAGGCCGCGCTAGACGTAGAGTTTGTCAATCAGACGCTCAGCCAGTACAACACGCCGCGCGCTTCGGAGCTCCAACAGGGGGTTTATGTCGAGCTGGACCGCGGAAGTGATGCGGAGGCTAGGTTAGGGTTGAGAGAGGGATTAGGCGGGATGAAGAAGATTCTGGGAGAGTTGAGGGGGGGGTCAAGGGCTGAGTTGTGGGTCACCCTTCCTATTCCTATGATATCCGGTTTGTGAAGATGGGTTGGCTAATTCGTGATGGTGTAGTCTGTGTTTTAGGGCGAAGAAGAGCTCGTCGAAGAAGGCGGCGGCAACGGGGGCGGCGAATACCGAGGGGTAGAGGTAGGTTTTGCAGTTTTTTTGCTGCGGATTCACAACCGCCGGCGAAATGTGGGGCGTTCTGGGATGTTATGTCGTAAACTAATCTGCTCTTTCTTTCTTATATCCGTGGGTTGAGGATATGATGTCTGAGTTTACGACCTGTGAATATTTATTTATTTATTTATTCTTCTACTTTCACTTCTCCTTTCCTCTCTTTTCTCCTGTTTTGGCAGAGATTTCTGGGCTACTCGCGATATCCTTTCTATTTCATTCAATCATCATTAAATTTTCATCGTTCCACGGGACAAGAATATCCCATACTAGCATCAGTCATTCATAACCCGTACTGTACAGTATAATACCCTCTACATTCCGCGTGATGGATACAGAACAGCAGATAACCAGTCCCACCAGACGATTCAGTGAGGTTCACATCAAATATTTCACCCTCCCCCCCCCACCCGGGGCAAGCACTATATACATTCCCTTCCCCCTCCCTCCCTCCCTCCCTCCTTCCGTAACGAGCGCGAAGCGCAGGCACCAACTCATAACACCCCCCCTCTTCTTCATACCTGTCGTATAGATATTGATTATGTGGACTTGACGGCATTTGATTTAATGTGACCCAATCCAATTTCGTTTTACACCATGGGAATCCTCGTTTAGGAAGGGTGGGTGAAAGGGATGTGTTTCTCAGGTAGTGTGTGTGTATATATGGCGTGTTTGTATCAGGGTTAGTAACGCTATGGTTTGATGTCTTTTGCTATGATATCTACCAATCAAACGCAATTACTGGGAGGAAGGACTATATTCGCTGGGAGGAAGGGAGCTGTGGTATGATAGGTAAGTTGGGAGTTGATGATGATGGAGAGTCCGGGTGATACTCTGTGCTTTTGGCTCGCCTAGGGTTATCAAAAGTAGTAAATTGTAGTATTCATACTCCATAATCATACGCTTACCAATGCATTGGTATCATATCACACCTAACGATTTTAGGTCGTACTAGATGTACATCCATAACCTATGGCCAGCCTCCAAATCCTGTCTTTCTCACTACCTTTTTTTCGTCTTCAGTATTCTGGGTGTTTTCATCCTTCTTTTCTGGTGAGGATGTATGGTGTCCGGTCCGATAATGCGGCGGATGCCTGATAGTACAAAAGAAGTGCTTACCCCACAGTGGTTAGGCTGTCTAAGAGCCAATTTACCCCCACGCGAGAGGCCTATGGGTCCATTGAACTTTCCCCCTGACAATGAGTTTATTACCGAACAGCCCACCCATCCAGCACCCAGGATAGGGAGAACTTGATAAATCCTGCCCTGTGGGAAACGTGAGGCAGACTGAAGATATTGGCTTTCATCATCAGCAAGGCTGTAGATGAGACGTGTCATGATGTGAAGTAGTAGAATCCGACTCCAGGCCGTACACGTTCTATATCGTGGGGTTGAGCTCCGCGATCGGCGAGGTAGCAGAAGGAGGAGTGGAGAGGGAGGGGAAAAAAGGAGAGAAGAAAACAGCAACTTCCGAATGCTATACAGACTCTCTTCCTAGTATGATGCCAGCGAGGCAGAGCTCCTTGCCGCCCTTAGACCGCCACGAAGCATCATACTCCTAGGTGATTCCTCCCATACTGTATGAGCGATAAAACATCCATCTACGGCAGGCTACTCCAGTCATTGAGGAAGCACGACCAAAAATTAGCAAATGCGCCAACCGACTCTGAGCCAGTGTTAGTCCAGAAACATACCCACGCCGAAGCCGAGCCCCAAGCCCCGCTCCGCATCGTCTGTTCGTTTGTCCGCTGTTTCTCCATATCCAAGCCACAGCAGCACAATCCCCGGGAAAAGGCTACATGGGGCGGGTGCAACGTGACAGAATCCCGACCGCCAGCACCCGGTGCTTAATCCAAAATGATTCGGAGGAAAATATAGAGAAGGATAGAGTGAAACGGACCCTGGCCGAATGCCATAGCGCGAGACGAAATATGGGTGGGGTGGCTGAGTGGGGGGGGGGAATGTTTTTCAGTGTTTGCTAACCAGGAACGGAACACACCGTACGTTTGAGGGATTTCCCGAGCGGGGGGGTAGAAGGGGTACGGGGGCGTGGAAGGGGGTGAAGCGGGTGAAGTTAAATTTGCTGGGAATCTTTCCGGAGGTTTGGTTTGATGGAGTTGATGGCTTAGAGGTAAGTTGGGTTCCATCCATTGTGAGTGGGCCTAGTGATGCTTCCCGTGGGTGGGACCGCACAACACATCTCACCAGAGACGCTCAAAGGAAGGAAGGAAGGCTTGGAAGACTTGTATCGTAAGAGCTGTGATAGACCTGAAGAACATGATACCAGCACGTTCGATTAGAGGCCTTGAGCAAAAGGACTAGAGATCCAATGCCGAACATTCAGTAGAATGCTCGATGCGTAGCACGAGACAAGGCGTCAAACACGACACAGACACCCACTCGGGAAAATCCAAGAACCATATTATTCACCAAGTTAGCATCCATAACATCGCTCCAAATCCCTTGGTTTCCACGGAACTGCAAGGTAGGAAATCATTTCCGAGTGACCACCTATGATCAACTGATACCAAGCCGCCGCACAACCACTCACTCGCAAGCAGTGTAACATACGCAATCCCCCCCCACGGCACCCAGAAACTCCTAAAAAAAGGACCATTCCCCGCGGGCCCGCCCAGTCTCCCCCAGCCGCTCCCCCCCTCCCTATTTCCGGTATGCACATACCATAGTCATGCCTCCCACGTCACCCCACTGCACTCCAAGAGCTCTATCTATCACACCCAACCAACCACCAGTCAGTCAGTCAGTCAGTCAGTCGCCCGCCCCGCTCCCCCTCCCGCCCAAACCGAACCCAATACTTCCTACCGTATACGATTCCCGCGCTTGCCGTAACTGCAACAAAAAAACTCCCTCGACAGCCCCAAACACGGAACTTTGTTCAACCCCCAAAGATAAGGGAGCAAAAAAGCTCACCCATTCTTTCAGTCATTCATTCACTCCTACTTTAGTCCACTCGTCCGATGGGGCAGCACTTCCACAGCAGGGGTGCAGTGTACTCGTACTGTATGGCACACGAGTACAGCACGCTGCCTCGATAAACCCAGTAAAAACGGAGCAGAGTGGCCAATAAAAACTACCAGTCTATTATGTCTTAAGTTTAAGCGCGACTCTAAGTCGATCACTTTTTTTATTTTTTTATTTTTTTATTCCCCAACCGAGCCGTCAAAACGAAGAAGTGATTGTTTACCCTATCATTGAGTAATCGTATCGTACCGTAGCTTGGACTACAAGTATGATGTGATATTGTGAAGTACGGTACGGTACCTAGCACTACTACTAGCATGTCTTCCCCACAGACTAAAATAGAAACAGTAAACTCTCCCTTCTTTCCCTCCACAAGTGATCACTCCCCCCCCCCCCGGGTCAAAGGCGCCACTCCGACCGAAGACACACACACAAACACAACCCCACAATACAATACACACACGCACCGCCGATCATTCCTTCAAGTAGAAGCGCGGTAATCCATCGCTAAGCATGACACGGTACTGTACCGTACCGGCACAGCAGACCTCAAAAGCGGCCCCGCCCGGCCGAGAAAAACTGAGAAGCCCGTGCAAAACCGAGACCGAGCACCCGTGGTAATAGCCGAAACATAAAAAAATAAAAATGAAAATGGAAAAAGGGCAGATCATAAATGGCGAAGTCCCCGTTTCTCGGTTGGTCTGTCCTGCCTCTTTTGCTTTTCTCTTTTTTTTTTCTTTTTTCTTTTCAATCTTCTCTCTATCTTTCTCTCTCTCCAAGGCAGACGAGTTTGGGTATAATTACTTGTAATAATTATTATGTATGATAGGTTATATATAAAATCAATCCCTGCATTGAGTGGCACAGAACTCGTAGGAAGGGAGAAAGGGAAAAGTGGGGACAAGGAAAAAACCCGTTTTACATCATCATCGGTGCTTTTTGCTGGCTCGGTTAATTCTTTATCGGGGGATGGTGCCGTACTTGGACGGTACCGGTTGCCGGATGGGCATATCGTGCAACAAAGGGTGTTGAGTTAGGGTAGGGTTGGTTGGTGGAGTTTGTTGGTTGGTTTTTTGGACATGTCTAGGGCTTTGTTCCATCGTGCCTCGCTCGTATGATACATAGCAAGGCCGAAAAGAAAAAAAAACTCCCCCACTAAAATGGTAGACTAAGAGCAGTTCGAGTTCACCGTGACAGCACCCCATGAATTTCCCGTAAAATCCTGCATTAAGGCATGATAACCAAAAATCCAGGGAGAAACACTCTACCACTAACACCATTGATAACCTAGGAACCTCCTGCTATGGAATCACCAGTGTAGAAGAGTTTGGAAATTCAGTTTATATGCCTGAAACCTCGACAGCAGCCCACATAAAAAGTGCACAGTATGATACAATACAGTACATATTTCGAAAGGAATACTCAATTCCAGGAGTTCACACAGACACCAAAACCGCAACTATTCTTCTTCTCAAATCTTAAATGCTAGTCAGTCACAACACCCCAGTCAACAGTCAAATATTTCATCGAGGCAAAAATTACCTATGATTTGGCGACTCCCCGTTGTCTTGTATCATAAGCCTATGAAAGAGCATTATTTTTGATGTAAAACGCACTACCAGATATTAGATACCCGAAAAAATACCCTCGATAAATCCACCATCGGGTATCTCAACAGAAATCAATGCCTAAACCACAAGAGGCTTAGGAGAGTAGGTTAGGAAAGTAACGAATACCAGTTAATGAGATCCAGTATGCTCAGCCTCCCCAAGTTAGACTCCATCTGGGTAACACTATTCTTTCTCCGACTGTTTTGTTTCTGATCGGGAGGGGGCTTGAGTCCGATCCCAGATGGTGGATTAATCGAGAGTTTACGTACGGCATGCCACCGAACTTGCGCTAGATTGGGCCAGTATGATTCGTATGAGAGTCGAGCAATGTTAGAGTGTCTTTTTTTAAAAAAATAAAAAGAGCTACCAACGCTGACCACCCAGATCTAAAAGGGCCTAATTTCGATGGCACTTAATAGCAGTCCTTTCTTCTTTTCTTTTTAAAAAAGAAAAGGTTTCGATAACATTGCGAGTAGACTGCGCTATGGGACGTTTGCCATGATAGCCAGGGACAGACGGGGAGGGTAGACTAAACTACCGGTAGTGGACTGCTAGGGTTAGCTCCGGTTTTAGCTGTTTGAGTAGGCTCGAGTAAAGTTTCCTCAGGTCAATTATTTGACGAGGAGATTGATATTTCCAAAGGAGCCTTTAGTTTAGGTCGGCGACCCAGAGAGGGGACTATCGATTCGTCCTTACGTTCTGCAGGGAGAGAGAGAGAAATGGCATAGTAGGAGTTGAAGGCAGGAGGTAAACACACTTTACCAAACCCACTGTACTGTACTATATCAACTCCTTACGATATCACAGGATGTGATACCAATAACCCTGACAGCGGGGCCCTCCTATGAGCTTCAGGACTCATCTAGCATATCTGCCCACATCCCTTGAAAATATGCCTTACCCTTGCTTCCATACATATCATACCCTCCTGCCTCACATACTTCCTTTACCAGCACCACCCACACGGGACCAGCTTTACATCAGTATCACATAAAGCAAGGTAAACCCTTCCCTCCTCATCGAGCATCAAAATTCCGAGTGACGCGCGATGAAAGCTCCTTGCATCCATTCCATCGCCCCCTGTATTTTCTTTTGGTCGCCGATACCCAAAAGCGGTGACTCCTGCCACACCTTCCTTTTTTTCCCAGGTTCCAGTGGATTCCCTTAAGGCACGGTACCGAAACTCTGGTACCGAGGACTTAGGCTTCCTGTATCTGACAAAAAGCACTTAAAAATACTGCTATAGTTACACAACTGCCCACCAGCGAGGGAAAATCAGTTTCATTTTCAGATACTTTATGCCAGATACAAGTACTACACCGCAGAGAGTTAGTGGGAAATATATCACTCGAGTACAGCCCTCTAGCACAGCATCGTAACTCCCGGACTCGGGGAGGGAGAGAGGAGATAGGAATAGGTATAGTACGGGTACGATAGACCAAGTGCCGAGGACGAGAAGCAGGAAGAGGAAGTGAGTGTGAGTGAGGAGGAGGAGGACCACGACGGGGACGAAAGGAAAAAAAAGGGAGTTCATTGTGAAAGGGCGGCACGAAGGAATAGGAAAAGATAACCTAACTTGAAATAGAGAGGATAAGTCGTGGGGGGAACGATAAGCAAGGTTTGCGGGTGGGGTTTTTGTTTGGGATGGAGGGGGAGGGGAGACAGGAAGGCAGGGCTCCGGTTGCGTGTGCTGAGAGTTAGGGTCGTCTTCGAAGGTGAATTGGAGGATCTAAAGTTGAGAGAGGTTTTCTGTTCCTGGCCTGTCACTCGGAGGATCGAATTGGGTGGATAAATTGATACGCCTGTTTTGGTGGCAGTGTGCAGTACGGTAGTGATGAACCCTCATTGTTCTGTTTGCCATCTACCACTACCGATCAGCAGACATGCCCTCGCGACTCTAAGGCAGTCAATCGTAGCCTTACTCAAAGTCATGATCCCCATACCCATACCGTTCGCACCACAGCCATCCGGGCGTCGCCACCCACGATCCTCTTCTTGCAAATCTGGCAGTCAACCCCAGTCCTCTTCCACCGCCCCCCGGGGAACAACTCTATCTCTGATATCCAATGACAGTATCATAGGACCCTTCACACACACACATGGCTATGCCTCATACCCTCTCAATCCCTCCGATACATCCGTCCCTCCACTGTTTCTATCTCACAAACCCGTCTGTCCTCCTCCGGAAGGCGCGGGAACCACAGTAGAGAGGGGCACATGCGACGGGAAGGGCATCGCATCATATGATGGTTATCCTCCGATGACTCCTTTGCTCGCCGACCTGAAATGACGGATATGGCTCTACTGGCCCAAAAGCTCTCGATGGGGGAATGTTTACCAAAGTGTGTGAATCCGGATGGGCAGGATGTTTCATTCGGGAAACATTTTTTACTCTTTTTTTTTTGGTAGGATAATTATGGCCCCGTGCACAGTCGTTGTGACCCGGGATATTATGATAGGGAGAAATGCAGTGCTTGCGATAGATAGGGAGGGAAGGAAGGAGGGAAGGGGAAAGTATTACAATGCTATGATGGACTCCCGTTGAGAAAATAACGGTGCGATAGATTGATAGATGGCTTCAGCCCTCGTACTTGTACTCTCACTCTACCGGTGCCCGATTGTGCTCCATCATACATTCAGCTTCACCGGGAGTGGCTATCAGGGCGTACCGCATATATAATTTCCCGTACGGCAACAACCTTAACCTCCACCAAACATAAACTTAAAATAAACGAAGAAAGGGAAGAAAAGCAACAAATGCGAGGGCAAGCTGGGTTTTTCATTGCCTCGTTATTTCTTGGAGGGTTTCTGCCTTCTTTCTAACTGCCTTACCGGATCTTGCCTGCCTTGCCTCCGATTCCCACTGTCTGAGAAAAGCCCCCTCCCAAAAAGAACCCCCTCCCAAAAAGAAAAGAGAAAAATACGGTGCTGTACTCGTACGGGACTGCAGCGCACAACTGGTAAACCTACCCACCATCAATTGTTTTCTTTTTCTTTTTCCTTTCCTTTTTCCGCCTTCACAGTTGAAACAACGGGAGTATGTAAGTTACTTGTAGCTGAGTCAAAAAAAAAAGGGAAAGGAACACAAGAGAGGTAACACGGATGCCTGCAGACCTCCGTTCCGTACTTTGTAACCAATGTGGAAAAAAGGGGAGGAGCGAAGGGAAGGATGTGGTACAGTACCGTAGGCAAAGTGCCGATAGACGGAGAATAGCAAGATAATTGCGGACGGGGGTAAGGAAGGGAGGAAGGAAGGAAGCCAACCTCACCGAGCGAACATTTGTCATGAATTATAATATGAACCCATTACCAATTGCAAATGCTCCTGTTCTCTGAGTGTTATATTATGCTTAAAGAAAATTAGATGGGGTTACTAAGCAGGTCCTTCACGCCTCTATTGATATAATGCTTAAACATATCATTAAGGCAATTATAGCTGTCAATAGCGGGCATACCGGGTGGTAAACTTCTTTTTTATTTTTATAACTTTTATTCCTATTCACATCCCTGACATCTATCCCATCTGTGATCGCCACAAACATCTTGGCATGTCTTTCCTCTCTCTTTCCGGATGCTTGCAACTTTGTTTTTCATTTTCTCCACCGGTACTCGAGTACAGCTACAAGTAAACTACTCCACTTGCTTCTTGGCTGGGACAAGTACAGTAGTAAACGAGCACGGTATTTTCTGGGATGAGGAGAAACCCGTATGTCTATTCCGTGATCAACTGCAGGATCTGTCCGCAAATTTAACCTCTTCGATTGCTTACCAGATAGAGCATTTTCTCCTCCTCATCCCGACCGAAAACTCATTGGTTTACCTTACCTCCAATTCAGACCTTTTTTTTCCCTTCCTTTCTTCCCACTCCCCCCCTAGCAGGGTACTGTGCTATCACTATGCTAAGCTATCATACCAAGCTAAGTAATTGATCAGCCCTTACCTCTCCCCAACCCAAGTCACCCTCACCGCGGATAGCTGTAGTGGGAATAGGGAGGGGTGGTGACCGAACTTGCGTGGGAAGCATAACATATGCCGGGAACAAAGCGAGCGAAGCAATGAAGGATGCAACAAACTGGGCCAAAAAGCTATCCTATACCGTACGGCAATAAATTATATTAAATGACACTCCACTCAACTCCACCACCCCTTCTCCTGGTCGTCACCGCCGTCGTTTGATCAAGGGCTAACTACGCCCCAACCGTCGCGTTAGATCGGGGTTGGTGCTGTGCCCTCTACAAGTACGGTAATTATCTTACCAGGAGTCGTTCCACCTCCTGGAACCAACGCGTGCAGTAGGGGAAGCCTTGCACGAAGGCAACGCAACGCAAAGCAACGCAACGTTCGGCTGGCCAACGTTCGTTTTTGTGTGATATCATAACCGGAATGCAATAAGGAAGTGAGTGGGTGAGTGGGGACGCGTGATCTGGCGTAATAACGGTTGGAGTGTGTGTTCCGGGAGGTAGGATAATAATAATAATGATAATAATAATGATAATAATAATAATAATAATATATCTGCTGGTGGACTCCAGAGTTGGATTGTGTTATGAGAGCAAGTGCTGTCCTTCTTCGGTAGGGAGTACTCGTACTGGTATGATACATACAATACCGTAGGGGTTTATTTGGCTATTACCATTTTTGGATGGCCGCGTTACTGAGGAAACCCCTGGTCCCTATGCTAGGGCTAGCAGCCGATGCTCTAGGCTTTAGTGAGTATGATTCCATGCATAGCTTCCCGATTATTGGTACAGTTATCATACCAATTGGCTGGACAATTGTTTGCTTTTTGGGGGATTATTATCACTCCTTCTTCATGCCCACCGGTACTTGCTTTACTAGGATACCGGTATTGATTGTTTGATCCGGGGAGAAGTCAAGTGCTTTTCTTTTTCTCTTTTTCTTTTTCTTTCCCCTCGTCCAACAAACGACGGAGGTCAGGTACACTGCTTATACTTTCTATACCGTGCTGTGCTAATTGTAACTTGCATAATCATGGGCAGATCACATCCCGTTATATACAAGCAATGCAAGGGCCAGAAGCAACCTTACGGTAAAGTACACTGGTACTCGTGGACTACCGTACTACACAGCATAATGAAAAAGAAAAACGAAGACCCCCCTCTAACGAACTAGTAAACTACGAGTAAAGCTCGACTTGACGGGGCGTGGCGAAGGGGGAAAAAGAGAGATAAAAATTATTACCTGTGCCACTCATCCCTACCCATCACCCCTTGCCATCTCTCTCCTCAATAAGCTGGGTTTGCTTTTCTTTTTCAACCTCTCTCTCTCTCTCACCCTCACAACAAGAGTATCATAACTTATGGCAGCATGGCGCTGGCCTTGTTACCCTTTCTGTCATTTCCTTCGTCCTGGACTGTTCCTCCCCCTTCTCCCCCGCACCTTTTCCCTTTGTTGACTGCATAAGGACAGCTGTGCTCGAGCAAGAGTTGCGAGTACATATGAATAGCTGGCTTTACTATCATCGAGAGGACCTGAATGCGTCCGGGTTGTGATTCGCTGCTCATGCCGTACTGTGCCGTACTCCATTCATATCTGCCGTTCGTTACCGTTCCCTCTTGATCTTGGTTCTACCGTATTATTGCCTACCTCCCTTTTCCCTCCTCGCCCGCTCACTCGACATGAGAGGTGCTGTTCTGTGCAGTGCTTTGTACTCGCTCGATTGAGCTGACGTCTGCATCAAACACCTATCCTATCAAGAAGTACAAACAGACAGACAAGCAACGTCTTCTTCATTCTTTTTGTTATAATTCGCTCGTTTACGGTTCACCGCAACCCCCCCCCCCTGCTTTGCATTTTATAGGCAAGAGCGTGGTATCCACTTTCTCTCCATTCAGACCTCTGCCCTTCCCCCGTGCTCTCACTCTCTGTTGATCTCATATGCAACGGTCTCGGGTGAATTCAGGTTTCCAAGTTTTCGGGACACGAGACCAGGGGCCCAGCCAATCTTTTGGACTGATTTGCTTACGACTGAGCGGAAAAGTAAGTGCGCGGCCTGAAGGGTCTTTTTTTTTCTCCTTCCCTTTTCCATTTTCCCTTTTCTCTTTTCTTTTATGGACTCTCTATTTTTGCTCCCCTTTTTCGTGCTAACTCAAGACAAACTCAGGCAGGCAAGACAGACGGCATCCACCAATTGGGGAGTCTCTCCTTTACTAGGAATCATAATTTTTTTCTCCTAAACCCGCTCCCGATTTTTTTCCCACCTCCCGCAGTGTTTCTTTCATATCTCAATTGCGGACGTCTCGTTTTTTGGGTGTCCGTGAGCCATTAGCAGGCTGTAATTGGGTTTCATCAAAGAATCACGGGGGATACTAGTGAGGTTGGGGGTGGACGGTGGGGAGAAAAAAAAAGAAAAGAAAGATTGGGATAAAAATAAAGACCCAAAACCCAAAGAATCATCAGAACAGGGTGCGTTTTACAGTAAGCAAAGGAGATCTGGGATCCCAAAGAGAAAAAAATAAAAATTGGTTCATTCGGAGGACCCCCCACGTATCGGCACTCAGCTCTTTTGAGTTTTTATTTTGGAGTTAGGCCTTTTTGGAAGAGGATCCCAGGGTATTGGGAAACATCCGTGCGGGTTTCAGGCCTCTTTTTCTTGTTCGGCGCAGCACACACAGCGGGCAAGACCCAAGGGGTCCAAGGGGGCGAGAAAAGTGGCTGGCACTGTGTGGTACCCACTCTTATAATTTCGGGCCCGTTCCCACTATCCATTCTTACTCTTTCACCGTGGATAACTTCAATTCTCTCTCGTTTGGCGTTAAGAAGCCCTCACGACGGAAAGATTCGACAGCATCAGGTACGAGGCTGTTGGGACGGACCGACATTCCGACATCGCCATCATTGCTACCAAGGAAGCTTCTCGGTTTCTTCCATTCTTCCTCATCTTCTGGCCAGGCTGCCAACATGGCAATCTATTCAACGGGCCCACGTTCGGCTTTCTCTGACTCTTCATCTTCGTCACTCGTAGCTAGACCAACTGATAAGTCCTTCCTCAAAAGATGGTTCAATAGAGGTAAGCCCAGAGCTGCAACCATCCCAATTTCGCACTCAACCTTCGACCTATCCGAGAAATATGCACGTCATGAAAATAATTTCTTCGCTCTACCACCTTCCCCGCATACCCACCCTCTCCTCTCAAAGCCATATGCGCGAGACGAGCTGCGGCCTCGAAGCTCGACAAACCATTTACGCCCCGATGGAAGCATTGTAGCTGGCGGAGACGGCTCCGCCCATGCTCGTAAGGTTGCAGCTATGAGGCCAGCAGGGCGATCAGTAGATAGTGGGGTGAGCCCTGAGAGGGAGAGAGAGGTGAATGCGAGGGGCATCCGGGAACGAGAAAAGGCTGCGAGGGAGGCTGCAGTAGAGGGCAGATACGTTCAGGAGTGGGGCTTTTTCATCAAGTGTTATGCGGAGGGACGATTCAATGTATCGAATCCCCCAGACCCACCACCGAGGAGGCCTGACTTCGATCACCTTACTGCTCCACTACCGCCGAATGAGAAGCAAAGACTCGAGGTATGCATACTTGGTCAGCTGTAGTAGTGCGCTGATGACTAACATTCAATAGGCTGTTAATGCCTGTAACATCTCATTACCCCCAGATGCGAATCACAAATACCACCGCCTTGTTCACCTTGCCAAGGGAGTTTTTGATGTACGGATGGCTTCGATAAGCTTGATCGATGAAACCGTTGAGATCTTTAAAGCCGAGTACGCGTTCAATAGGAAATACGTTGATCGAAATGAAAGCATTGGTGCTCACGTGCTGTTGTCGGATGAACCGATGGTCGTACTAGATGTTACAAAGGTGTGTAACAATCAAAGTCATGTGTGTCCCAATGCTAATAACTGCCTAGGACTGGCGATTAAAAGGGAACCCTCTAGTTAAGAGCGCACCATATATTCGATTTTACGCTGGTGCCCCAATTGTCACTTTTGACGGGCGAATCATCGGAACTTTTTCAGTATTCGATGATAGGCCGCGGAGTTCCTTCGGCGTTGGCGAGAGGCGAAAGTTAATAGATTTCGCCAGACACGCCATGAGTGAGATCGACCGTGTTATGACAGAGCGTGATATGCTCAGTCGACGGACTCCTGCACCTGTTGATCTACGGGTATTACATGAGCAAGCCCAACAATCACTAGCGCATGCCAGGCCTAAGGGTTCAAGGGATGGGTCCCCTGTCTCCCCGAAGTCTTCTCCCAAGCTTGCTCAGAACCCAGCAAGTTCGAGAACCGCTCGAAAGCGTGATGCTCCGACACCAGTAAACCGACCAGTAGCCATTCGCCCTGGGGGAAGGCTCCCAACTGTCAACATCCCAGCGGAGCCTGAGCATGGCAGAAATAACAGGACTTCTGCTAAGATTTCTGATATGCCTACTCCCCCGCACACCCCTAGCAGACCTTTCTCTTTCACCAATAACTCGCGTCCTTTGAACCTTACCGCTCCCCCGAATACGGTTGGTGAGACTTCTTCTCGGGATGCCTTAGAGGAGGGGCCTGGTGACTACCAAGCACGTTACAAGCAGAAGCCTCTTCCCCCAATCCAGACACCTGGACCGCGAGAGGTTCCACTTCAGATACCTTTTTCTTCTGGGCCGATTACATCTTTGGCCGAACCTTCTTTTGCTACCTCCATCATTGCCCGATCATTAAACTACGATTTTGTCTATCTTCTTCGGGTGTCTCCTGTCACTTCACAAGAGCCTAAAATCCTTCCGTTCGAGCAAGAATACGTTGGTGATAACTTTCACACCAAAGTTCTTGTCGCGCATGGGCTTCCTAACCCTCTTCCTGTCTTTGACGCGAATCTGCATTTGCGGGCTCTTCGAAGTGTAGGCGGACTTGTTTACCAGAACCCTGCCAAATCGCAAGATGAGGATGATGTTGGATTCCGCTCGGGCATACTGCTGCCTCTATTGAGAGATGGGATTGACAATAACTCGGATGAAGGCTACTCCTCAGCCACCACTGCGACTGGAAAGGGACTCCAGCAGAGCGAGACTGCATGCACAGGTGGAATAGTATTAGCAGCATTCACGCGCAAAGACGAGAGGGGTTCCCTCCCGCCTTTCACAGCGGACGAGGTCCGATGTCTTCGGGAATTCGGAGAAGCAATGAAGGATATCCTCCTTCGAGTTGATCGAAAGTTTTAGATCCGTTTACCCGAACGAATTTTGTCTGATTTAGAGGCATGTACACAATACCGTTATCATTTTCCTTTGTCGATTGATTTTATCTTCTGGAATTCCTGGAGTTTGGTGGGGAATTGTGCTTTTTTGATTTTGATTTTGATTTGATGCCTTTCTTGTATAATTTTTGTTAACCCTCTGGCTCAATGCATATGCATATTCACTTATCATATTATTTACTTTCTTTTTTTTCGTGGATGGAAAAAGGAATGGGATTGGGGGGGTCTCATACGTGCATTAGGTTTCTTTTGTTGATGTCTTGCGTCTATCTGTCTGCCCGGTCTGGGACAATGGGGGGAACAGTTTCTTTTGTTTCGCGGACCCTCTCTATCTTAACTTTTACTTTCGGCAAAGAAAATGGATAGGGCCTCATTTTATTATTATTTTTAACCTGTCTATATTGTTTTTGAGTCCTGCGCGACTGGGGATGGATGGGTTGGTGGCGCAGTATAGTACAATCAAGCAAAGCACCCGTTGAGCAAACGGGTAGTACATCATATCGTCATTCTATTATGGATGTGAAGTGAGGAAGCCTCTCTTTTTTTTTTTTTGGAAGAAAATGGGTTGGAGATCGATCCGTAGAAAGAAAGGAATATAATGGGGGTAAGGTGAAGGACGAACAGTTTGGAAGGGAATGAGTTTAGAAGAAGGAAGAAAAGCAAAACACCCATACAAGCAAGAGAAAGAAGAAAAAAAATTTGGTCAGAACCGGAAGATTACCCCAATACCCGCCCCCCCCCAAGAACCCCCAGACCTTCGCACATTATCCTCCCCCAATCCATGCCAGATGCTCAAACAAACTGCCTCAACTTCGTAATCTCATCCAACAACTCCTGCAAATCCTCATCGTTCTTCTTCCCCTCAATACTGGGAATGAGCACCTTGGCCTCTTCAGCAGTATCACAGCAAAGAGTCCCCAACTGACTCTTCTCAAAGGCGACAAGATCGGTCTGCAGCGCCAGGATGCGCTCAACAGCCTGCACGCTCTCGCGCTGCTTGAAACGGGAAAATACCTCGAGGTATTGTTGAGTTTTAGTGACTACTCTTTTTGCGCAAACCACCACCACCACCCACCGTAGATCTCAGCGTTAGCTAGCCATTTCCACTCCGGAGGAAGAGAGAGAGAGAGAGAGAGAGAGGAACATACTCATTATCGGGAACCTTGAATTTCCCCTGCTCGCGCCTGTGATTGAACACGGCCGTCAGGACCTCCTTCGTCTCGCTGAGGGTCAGGCTCGAGACGTTTTGGAATTCGCCGAGTTTTAATTCTGTGCCTGCCTCTTCGTCGCCGTGGATTTGTTCCTTTGCGCGGGTGAGGGGGGAGTGGGTTGTGGTCATTTCTTTCTTTCCTTTTTCTTCCCTCTTTTGTTTCCCCTTTGTTTTTGGGTTTATTGTGTTGTGGGGGGAGGGAGGGAGGGGTTGTTGTTGGTGTTGATGGTTGAGGATGGAGTGTGGATGGTTAGGTGGTTAGATGAATACGATAGATGGATGGATGGATGGGTGGTGGTTTAAGCTTTTTGTAGATTACACTTTTACTTTATCGGTAAAGTTAGTCAGGGTAATGTTAGGTTACGGGTTATGTATTCCGATTGCGCGCCAAGCATTTTTGTGGCATGGCTGGAAACTTCCACTACCGTATGATATGCCTCTGATATGATACCTATCAACTATCTCTCAACCCTAACCATCAAACCAACCACCATCGCAACCCATCATATCATATCATACCAAAACAAAAACAAAAGCAGAGGAAAAGAAAGGAGAAGAAAAACAACAACAAAAAAAACAGAATGGTCATCCTCTCCCTCCTAATCCTAAACAAAGCCGGCGGCCTAATCTTCCAACGCGACTTCAACGAGGGCCTCAAGAAGCTGTCGTCCAATGACTACCTCGTCTTGGCCGGAACGTTCCACGGCGTGCACGCGATAACCTCGCGCATCTCGCCCGTGCGGGATTCGGGCGGGGGGCTGGAGGTGCTGGAGAGCGATCGGTTTAGAATGCAGTGCTTTCAGACTCTTACCGGTGTGTTGTGACTTGCTTTACTTGACTGCTATCTCCTCCTCCTCCACTTCCGGGAGGGAGGGAGGGGGGTAAGGGGCTGGCTGACTTGGGGAGGGGATTGTGTCTTTTTTTAGGAACAAAGTTTTTGATCTTTGCCGAACCGAATCAGCCGAATATTGATGTTGTGGTCAAGCGGGTTTACGAGCTCTATGCCGACTATGTTATGAAGAATCCGTTTTATCAGATTGAGATGCCGATTCGGTGTGAAGCTTTTGAGAGGAATTTGGTGGCTTATATTAAGCCGAAGCAGTAGGGTTGCTACAGGATGCTACATGGTCGGGGAGGTGTTGGGTGGATGAAAATAGAATGGCGGCGGCGGCAATGTCGGGGGAAAGGGTGCTTTGGATAGTACGCTTTTTGAAGAGGGGGTGGGGGGATTTTGTCCCTTGTCACGGTCTCTTTACTGGTCTTTTAGACTTCACTTCACGCATACCATGATAATGAACAGTCTGCATTAGGTGTTTACTTTTTTCCCGGGGAATATTATATATATATGTTGTACAATCGTTCCGATTATTGCTACCCTCCGCGTTGGTCCGCCCGTCATCGCGATAATAACGTGAGCGGTTCCATTTTGGCTTCCGAGAGAAAAGAAGAGAAAAAGAGAAAAAGGACTTTTGACCTCCCTTTTGTTTCTTTTTTTTTTGGTGCCCATCTTGTCAGTTTTTTTCTTCCTGTTTTTTCAATTCTCCCTTCGGCACCACGCGGCACCAAGTTTGTATGGTGCCTTCCACTTCTTTGTTCGATTTGCTTGTCCTGTCGAAAAATGAAATAGAGGGGAAAAAGAAGAGCAAGTGTTAAGGATGAAGGTGAGAAAAGGGGAGGAGGAAAAGAGGAAAAGGTAGAGGGCCCTCGGCGAGAAGGGATAGTAATAGAACTGAATACTTTTGTGAGAAAAGGGTCTAAAAATACCAACCCTTCCCACCCCCGTCCCCGTATGCAATGCTGTGAATATATCGCAAAAGGGATATTTGACAACCTCACCCGAGAAAGGAATTGGCTGAAGAAGTGAAAAGGGGAAATGAAAGACTAGCCTGCCGCCAGAACCGTAGACAGATAAAGAAACTGTTGATGGAAAAAAAACAAAAAAAACACCAATCATTCACAACGCCATTCCGTACTATCTGACCTGGAACAAAGGAGGTAAAACAAAAACCGAGCCCGATCCTAGCAATGACCCTTCACGAACAGTAAGAAAAAATTAGCAAGATAAGGGAAAATTGGAGTAAATGTCAACGATCGATCTTGGGAGAATCTCCAAGGGTCCCTCCAAGCTCGTTATTCCCTTCAGAGCTCTCTCCTTTGTCACTTTTGCTCCTCTTCATCTCAGGAACTACTCCTCCTCTTCTGGCCCGAGTAATTATTTCTGATATACTCTTGCTCTTACTCGGTCTCTTTCCACCAGCTGTGGAAAGTTCATCGTCAGCATCCGCATCCTCTGGCCTGAGGTGTTGGTTCTGTTGTTTCTCTTGTTTCTCCTTCTTTTTCTCCCATGATGTTCTCTTAGCCTTAACCTTGGACTCCGGAGAGGAAGGAGAGCTGTTCATCATCGATGGGCCAACCGATTCTTTGGCCTTTGTGGGAGAAGGCGGGTTAATCCGTGAGAAATTTTTGGGCGGCGATTTCTTAGCCAGCTCCTCGGAGGGGCTACGGGTTCTTCGGGGAGGGGAAGACCTCTTTGCTAGCATGTTCTTTAACCTTTCCATAGAGGGTGGAGGGGTTTTAGACTGTGCGGGCACAGAGGCAATTGATAACGGAGACCTGGAGCGATCAGCAGCGGGAGTGGAAAATATTGGCGTGGAAGCTAGAGATGGCGGGAGCGGAGTCATTTCTGGCGGCGATGGGAGTGGCGGAGGGATATTATCCAGCATTCCAGCACTTATGTGCGTCGACAGCGGGGAGGGCATCCGTTCAATGGAGCTTGAGTGTAGTCTAGGTGGTGCAGTTTCGTGGGGCGCAACGCCCGCCACCTGTGGAGCGTTCGAGGAGGTGGTAGAGGGTGGTGTGCTAGACCTTGGGATGGAGTTCTTCCCGATATATAACTTCTCCCACTCATTCGTTGTGGAACGTGAGATCATAATAGGTTCGGTACCACTTGCCACAGACGCAGTTTCATCTTCATCCATGGAAGAGAATTGCTCAGAAAAGCGGGGTCCCGCTCTCTGACTGGACATAAATTTCTCAACCGTTGGAGATACTCGCCCGGATTCCTCCCCGGAGCCGGATGGCTTCTTGGTGCTAAGGGATTCTTTCCTATCGGCAAGCGTTGGTCGCTCTGCATTTGGCGGCTTCCAATTGCAGTTCCTCTCCAAAACATCTATTAACTTTGCTGGTGTTGCAGGTTTTTCTATTAGCTCAGTGAAGTGGTGGGGGTCACTGAGGTCCTTGAGATATCCTGTCACTGCAACAATTGGGGTGTTCGAGTTGGGGTTCTTGCTTGAGCGAATCATCCTCGCCACATCTTCGCCATTGATCTGAGGAAGTTTAAATTCCATAAGAATAATATCAACTATGATTTATCAGTAATGGTGTTTCTTAGAAGGTTGGGGGATGCAACATTTTACTTCGCCCATGGCATAGCGCATAGCTTCTGCACCGTTGTCAACACAGATAGTTCTACATCTCAACTTTTCCAATAGCCTCTCCATAACTAGTTTGGAGACCGGATGATCCTCACACACTATTAGGATTAGTAGGGTCCGAGATGAGCCAGAGTGCGAATAGATACCTAAAACATCCAATGGCCGGAATATTGGGCCACCTTCTGTTAAACTAATATTAGACATCCTCCTAGAGCTTTGCCGTCGCCGCTGCACCCGCAAAAGAGCGGTGCTTTTAACATCTTCGTTATCGGAAGACGAGGGCGACATGTCAAAAACTTGGCTTCTTCGCTTCTGGTGCCTAAAGCTCTCCAACAAAGACCCTTGCTCACTATCTGTAGATCCGATAGTGAGCGACCTTACGCGAGGGTTAGCACTTCGTCTGTGAAGAGGATTCTTTGATGGAGATGGCTGTGACCCAGCGCTCCCTAGTAGCAACTTGTCGTGAGAGGATTTCGTAGGAGACGTAGAGGTGGATATCGGGGCTGGCATTTTTGGCTGAGTCTTTACGGGCGAGGATGCAGCAGAAGAATTTTGGGTCGACTTCGCTGTGGTGGACAAACGCGGGATATCAACAAAAGGGCCCGGTTGTGGAGTCATTGTAGGTTGTTGGCCTATAGAAGAAGGTTGGCTACTAGAATTTTGAGAAACACTAGACGATGCACTAGCATTAGAAGCTTTTCTTTTCTCACTAATCCCCGTCGCCGTGAATGACATTAAGAGCGGTGACGAAGGTTGTGAAGCACGAGCAGTGGAGGAGTTGGAGTGGTGCAAGTTTGATGGAGAAACCGGGCGTTTCCCACCGTTCTTGGAAGGATTGGATAGAGTCCTAGATAATGATTTGGAGGAGAGGATAGGGCTACCTTCTGCCGAAGGCGATGAGGGGTTTGACGTGGCGAGAGCCGGTGTAGACTTGAGCGCCTCTGTTCGAAGTTTCTGAATAACATCCTTATTGGCCTTCTCTAACACGGGTAAATTTTTGAATGCAAAGCTGCCGAAATCATCTTGAGCATTGGGTTCACTGAGTCGCCTATTCCTTCCTTCGCGGACATGGGGAGGAATGGAAAGAGGCATGAGTCCCCGCTTGTTAGAATTGACCTCTCTTCTCGTGCGGGATACTGCATCGTGTGGACGTTCCGGTAAATCTGCGCCGGGTGTTAAGGCCTGAGGTGAGGCAGATTGGTCTTCAAATTCCTCCACAAACGACTGCAGGGTTGCGCCTCTAGAATCAAAATATTCTGTATCCTCGGGATCTTGGGGCGTTGGGACAAATGATGGCTGCTCTTCAAGTAAAGTCTCCCAATTGAGGTTCGCGAACCACGGATGCTTTTTAACCTCCTCCGCGCCATTCGCACCCAGCCGTTGGTTTGGGTCGGTACACATGAGCCGATTCATCAAATGCTTTGCCTCATCTGAGATGTCGTCGTCCTCCGGATCTGGCCAGTCAATCCTCCGGTTCAATATGTTCTCAAACACCTTGTCATGAGTATCCGCATGAAAGGGTGGATACCCGTACAAAAATTCAAACAAAATGCAACCGAGAGACCACCAATCACTCATTTCGTCCTGCCCACTTCCTTTTATAGTTTCCGGAGCCAAATAGTCAGGGGTACCAACGAATTTTCGGTTATTATCCTCGGGGTCAAAGAGGGCTAGTTGAGGTGGCATCATTGGTTGAGGAGGATGTTGGATCTGGCTCTGGGCAGGGCTAGGATATGAGGTCATATGTTGGAGGCATAGGCCATTGCTGAAGTCGCTCGAGGTACTGCTCTCACTTTGAACGTCTTCGTCTCCCATAGGGGTCTTCCGATTGTGGAAAAGGGTGCTGTGCATATAGGGATCATTGAGGCTGAAGCTGCCCAGCATGGAGATCAGATGATCACTCCCACTGGTATCACTTCTCGGGTTAGATGATCTTCTCAAAGAGTTCTCTCGGCTAAGGGTATTTTCGCGACTGAGATTGAAATATGATGGAGTAACCAATTGGGCATTGGCATCCGGTGTTATAAGAGGGGTAGAAGAGGGCGAGTTATTGGGAGGGAAGTCAAAAGAAGTGGACCTCGAGGATGCCACTGACCTCGACCTGGCGAAAGGGCCTTGTTTCAACAGATCGGGGGTACTCTCGGAGGACTGAGTCTGGGCCCGCTTCTGTCTTCCCAATAATCCCATCCGGGATAACCCAAAGTCAGTGAGCTTGAGGTGCCCCTTTTGATCAATCAAAAGATTATCAGGCTTCAAGTCACGGTGAACTATTCCTCGACTATGAAGATGCTCCACCCCAAGAACTACTTCGGCAAGATATTTTTGAGCCCACTCTTCAGGAAGACCAGACAGCACCTTGATAAGAGCAGCACAATCACCTCCATTCAAATACTCCATCACCAAGTAAAGATAATCCTTGCTCGAAAATGTCCAGAATAACTTGGCAACAAAGTCGCTTTCTCCCTGTACCATCATTATGGCTCTCTCTGCCCTAACATTTGTAACCTGATTCTTCGCAATCATATCTGCTTTTTTCAACACCTTGATGGCAAAATAATCACCCGTGGACTTCTTCTTAGACAAATAAACACTGCCAAAGGCACCCTTGCTGATAGGTTTGATGATCTCGAAATCTTTGATTGAAGGCGGCACGGCACGGTTTTGCTGTGTGGGGTTCACACCGGAGAGCCGAGGGGAAACTGGTGGCTTGCCAAACTGGTCTGATGAGGTCACAGACGACTGCCGCTTATGATGATGATGATGATGATGGAAGGCGTCAAGAGCGGGAGAAAAATCGCCGGTAGAAAGCAAAGGGGAGGTTATTGGTGTGGGCATACTGTCATACAAGACAGACCGGGGCTTTTGGATTCTAAGCGGAGATGACGAAGGCGCGATCCTAGCAGGCGATGCCTGACGCCTTGGGGAGTTACCACCTGTCATAGAGGGATAATTTTGCCTTTTCTTATCCCTGGCGGCGTAAACCCTACTCACTGTTGTTAGTTCGTGATCAGAGACAGGGCTCTCTGTCTGTGGATGCCCCATGGCAGCGGCGAGCGATGATCTGCCACTTGTATCACTATCTGCTCCTTCATTCTCAAAATGCATGCTAGTACGATGCCCCGCCTTTTGCCGTCTGCTATTTATCCTCTTCAGGCTCTGCTGGGATTTGGGTGTAGAACATTCCATTGGGCTCGTAGAACCCGACTCAGCGGGCGAAGAATGCCTTCTAAGACGTCCTCGTGGGGGGCCAAGCGAGCTATTACTTCTCTGTAAGGCTGGTCCGAACGAGGCTGCAAAAAAGGGTGTATCATCTTCAATGTCTGAGCCATCGCTATACTCCTCATCCGGAACATCACTTGCCAACTCAGAAGCCTTTCGCAATGCCTCGTCAATACAATCTTGAACAAGCATGCTAAATTCTAGCCGTATACGTTCAGAGTATTCGATCGTGTTTCGGTGACGGAATACAGCTTCTACTTTTGCCTTGGCAACAGCCTCTGAATCCTGACATAGTAAGGCCAATCCTTTTTCCTCATCCAAAGTATTCGCAGTGGGTGATGACCACTGAAGAACTTGATTGATACGTGCTTCCGATTGCGGGGATTGGGTGCGGAAAGTTCCTAATTCAACAGCTCCATAGGACTCCTTAATAGCTGGTGTGCTAATCTCCATTGCAGTATCACACAAATCGAGTAGTAGTTCTACAATTCGTACTAACGGTCGCCGTGCAGGGAAGGAGCGGGAACGGCCTAGCCCTCCAGCGGAGGAGTCGCGAGGCCTTGAAGGTGGTGTTCCCGGGGAGGCAGTACCGGAGGATGGAGTTGACGACGAAGGACCTATAGGTAACCCCCGGTATTCGATTGGCGAAGGCGCAACGCTGATCTCGCCGGAAACTGGTCGAGAAGAACGCCGCTCCATTGCGTCCAGAATCTTGACAATTGCATGTCTATGCATGCCCAAGTTCTCCTGGCATAATTGAACATCGCTCTCCGCTTTGTGTTCCAACATGCAAAGTTCCGAATGTTTCTCAAACCACCAAGGCTGGATTTGTCGCTCACAAATACGACAAAGTACGGGCATTGGTGGAGGGTTGTTGGCTGGGTCCACGGCACCTTGTTCCGCCAGACTAGTCAGGTAACGAGCCAGCATCCCAGCTCCAACACCAAGCGACTCGACAAGAACTTGGGGGAGGTCGATGGTGATTTCGTTAGGCTCCACAAAGGGTCTAATCACCCACATTGTCTAATGAGAGTCAATGATAAAGTCCAAACATCCGGATTCTGTTGTGGTACTCACATGACTAGCTTCGCCAGATGTTTTGTCGTAGATCAAAATACCTTGACCCTCTAAGGTCAATATATTCTCTTCCTCTTTTACTCCTTCCATTGGGAATGCCTCTTCCTCGGATGTCAAAGCTGCGGCCGCAGCAGGGTCTCTAGCCAATTTGGACTTGGGTCCCACAAGCACCGAAAAGCGAACCTTAAAGCTCCTAGAATCATCATTTTGCATAGTCTCAACTGCATTCTTGAATGCCTCTTTGTCGTCTAGAAGAATGGCTGCAATGGGCCTGTCTTGAACCGATTCACGGGTGGTCCTGAGCTGTGTGTCAGTAATTGGACGTCGTAAGCACCTCCCAATAAGGGCAAATTTAAACTTACCCGATAACATCCTCCCATGAAGGACTAACCCATCGCACATTGCCATCCAAATTTAGATCCAGGATAACATTGAAGCTGTCTTCCGCTGCCTCCTTCAAATCCTCTTTCTCAGCTCTAATGGCCATGCTAGGTGTTCTCTCCATAGGCCTTCGCATAGATAAGTCATTGTTTACCGGGGGAGCGAGGGTTGCATTTCCGGTGTGGACCACACGGGGTCCTGCCTCTGATGCCATTTTCGAGTTTAAAGAAATTTCACAAAGAGTGACCGGAAATTTTGGGGGAACTCAGGTCTCGGGCCTCGTTCTTGTTTGCGGGGGGGTAAGGGGGTATCTCTGCTTTCCTTTTTTTTCTTGCCGCTTCGAAAAAATTTGACGAATTATAGTCTTTATCCCGAGTTCTCGAATTCCGACACCAAGATGGTTTGTCGGATCCGAGAGATCGATGTCTTTGGTTTGTTGTAGGGTCCGGCTAGGGCGAGTGTTGCAAGACGGCCATTGCTGCAAGAGTAATAACCTTGGGGAAATAAATAAATAAATAAAAAAGCCCTCGACGTTGTTTGGCAGTAGGTTAGAGGTCGGGTCGCCGCTGGTGTCAAAAATGCGGGAGGTGGATGAAGAAAGAGAGAGAGGGAGGGTAGTGTTGAGTGGAGCGACGAGTGGTCTCACGAAAGCGTGTGTATGGCAGTATGGCAGTCTATGGATGTATGGATGTATGTATGTGTATGTATGCTGGCCTGGTATGTATGTACGGTAGTATGGTAGTGGATAGGTGGGGGGGGGGGGTGGGCAGAGAAACCGGGCGGAGCGCAAGAGCAAAAAAAAAAAAAAAGTGTGGTCGGTTACAAAAGATCACAGTGGTGCTATGTAAAGGCGATGATTCGGTGAGACTGTAGTTTTGAGTGAATGGTAGAGATCTGCCGGATTTTGCTGGAGCCAGAAATCTGGCCCAGCCAACAGGAAAGAAGAAGAAAATTATCGCAGGAAAAATCGATGAGGGATAAGACTCGAATGTTGGCAAATTTTTGGTAGAAAGCAGTATGCAATGACGGAGGAGGGGAGAGGAACTTGAGGAATGAAAGAAACGAGTGAGAGGGTGAGTGTAGGGTAATGGTACAGGTATGTATTTGGAGGGAGGGAGCGGGAGTGCTGGGGAGAGAGAGTGCGGGAAAGGGAGGAATGGCCGGATCGTAGGGCCATAGAACGAAAGACAAGATGCGGCCTGTACACTCTCTCCGTGGGCAAGGCAGAAGGGGAAGGCAGTAAAATATTATTGCGATATTCTAGGAAGCTATCTTGGCCCAGACAATCAATGTTTTCTCTTCCTTTCTATTTGGGCACGGTGCTATCGGTACCCCGTAGGCTACTCACTAGTATGGTACTCGAGTAACCGATATATCCTCGAAGGGGTCGTACCAAGCCTTCAATACGATGGTACCGATACCCCAAGATGGCCCCCATCAGCTTCCACACACCGTTCTCTCTGTTTGTTTTGGTATTATTATTATTATTATTATTATTACCATTGTTATTATTATTTTACGTGGTTGGAAACGATTTGGATGGCTGGCTGATTGTCTACCGGTAGTGATGACAAGGGAGCAGTTGCTGGGGGCTTCAGAATTGGCAAGGTCTGTTATCGGTATCGCTACTCCCCGCTGCGGCAGTATGGAGTGCCGTATCATACTTGCACCCACTCAACCTACTTAAAGCAACAAGAGGCTACGGAAGAGGTCATGGGCCCTATCCCAAAATTCAATAGCAGCCAGTTGACCCGCCAGTCATACCGGTACTGTACTCACCATTGGTGTCCGTGCAGAAGGTATGCTCGAGCAGTAGCCCCATACAGGTATACAAGACCGAGATGGTACCCCATTGTAGATCGCACCGGTAGGCTCTGTCTTTCTGGTCTGATTTGTGGTCGATATGGCCCGTTGGAGAATTCTGGAACAGGACTTCACCGTTTATCATATGGGGAAACTCGAGTTTGGAGGAGGGGTTTGGACTCGAGTAGGCTAGTCTCGCAGTTTGCAGTTGCAGGACAGGAACCCGTCGAAGGGGTCGTTGCCAGCCCAACAAATCAATTTTTCGTTCGGAACCCCCCCCCCCCAGAAAAAAAAAAACAGAAAAAAAACAAATTTTGGATAAATGAATGAATGGCCTCAAGCACTCATGCAGCTCGTAAAATTTCCCCTCTTCAGAAATACCAACTACAAAAGCAATACTGCCTTTATTGGCCTCCTTCTAATCCTTATGCTCCAATAATATCATGGCTCCGCCATGCCACCGTAAGCTTGCATATATCTTTTTTATTTTTATTCTATTTCTCTCGGTGGTCCGAACTTAAATCTTTTTAGCTGGGCTGTTATTGTGATACCTATTTGCTTTTCTTCCGATGCCAATGTTCTGTGTGGCCCCTTCTCACTCACCCGCGTAACTTTCCATAAAAAGGCACCAGGGAATGGGTCACGTTCGTCCGCCTGATTGGAACCAGATTTTAGGGGAAAGCTAACGCTCAAGGCAGGGCCGGTACTTTGGTGCCGGCAAAAATGTGTGACAGAATAATAGCCACGATGGTGCTTCTCGTTTCTCACCCACTCTGACTCGCTACTCGATACTCTCTTATCCTATGGTCATGTGGGGTTCCCACTGTTTTTTTGGCGCTGCTCTCTCCATACCCATATCATAAACCATCCTTGCAGCATCGGCTCGTTGCCACATTGCCGTCACTCAACCAAATCATTCTATCGCTCCCATCCCGTTGGTGACCGGGCTTCGGTTATCGGAGCTCAGGCCAACCGTGATTCTTGAGATTCAGTGCTTCAGCCTCTTAGATACCGTACATTCCTTCATATCGTCGCCCGGGGCACCCCGTAGGACACCACTGTCATTGATGAGCACGAAGGCCCGTGTGCATGGAGGATGGCCACGCGGTCCGAACCCCGAAGTTTCTTTCGGTGACGTGCAAACTCCCCCTCCTTGAGCTCCCGGTACCCGTACCAAGCAGCCGGAATGGTGGAAGTTCTGTTGGCTCCGAAGGAACACATGGGAATCGTGGGTGGTTGAATTACGAAATAGGTTCAAAACGGCCTGATCCTAGCGAAACAGACAAAGGATCTTGAACCCTCCTTCTCTTCACACTAGGTTCACTACACACACACACACCCACGAGCACCCTCATGGGCGCGCACACTCACTGTGAAGCATTCCCTCTGCACACATGCACGAGAAGAGCTAACGGTAGATGAACTCTCCGCGGCCACGACACCTTCGAAATAGTTCAATATCAGTATCATAGCTTGGTATATGCATCTGTTTGATGGAGACACCCTTCAAAGTTCGTGGTCATTCTCGCATGCCAATCCGCTCACCGGAAATATGAAGAGACGTGTGCAGCTGAATAATTTCGTAGCCAGCACAAATTTGTCCATCCTGGGCCCCAATTTATCAGAAGCTCGCATGGTCCCCAGTGATGCAAAGAAAAAGTAAATCAAAAGTCGCCCTGGCTGCACACCCCACCCACTTCACTCTTTTTTATCGGATCCGGAAGGAATGTGTTTTGATCTCATTCTCGCTGCTCAGCCAAGCAGCGTTGGGGTTTGGCTGGATTGTTGGTGCTGGGTGTGCCGCTTTTGAAATTCTGCAAGAAATCGATCGGAAACTTGGGGCTTCATGACTCGGGCGCCGCTCGAATGGGTTGAACCGGCCCGGGAGCCTGCTCTCTCTCCCTCTCTCTCCGCGTCCCCTATCGTCAAAGGCCTAAACTCCTAGTGAAACATCAGGCACGAGGAATAGTTGAGTTCTATGGTAGAAACATATTTTGCCTGCAGTACACAAGCTTATCATTGCATGAGGCAAACATTGGATAATATGTACGGGTACCTTTATAAGTACCTCAGTCTCAGGGCCGGCCCATATTGATTTAATAGATTGGCGGATAAAAATTTGCCGCATCAGACGGCAAGGACAAGGCCCGCAGCCCGTAGGCTATGTATGTATGTCAGCAATGAGCATCAATCATTGCTGGGATGGGTGATGCCTGTTGACTCCAGAGATAAATGGAGGGGCTGCCTTTTTTTTCTTTCTTTTTTTCCTGTGTGACCCGGTTGCTCTCTATTGTATTTGGCTCATTGTTCTCCGTTGCTGAGCCGGTTAATCACAAGAACCTCCCCTCTACGCGTATGATAGGGCACGGCTGACGGTACTACCGGTACTGGCATCTTTACTGCGAGTGATAGGCAAGTTATCGTAGACAAACGAGGATTGGTGGGCCCTTGCTGTTACGTTTTCCCCGGGCAGGTGTGGTAGGAAACAAACGTGTCCCAGAGGAATTGAGGATACCGGTATGGCTCAAAGGTTTATAGGTGGAGTACCGATAACTGGTATGGTGCTTTTTGGTGGGGGTCTGAGCAGCACAATAGTAAGGGCTGACAGAGCTCGTGATCATTAGCACTTCGGGAGCTCTTGCATCCCTATTTGAGTAGCGGCATTTCCAGAAACAAGGGAAAAACACGGGCTTCCTCGAAGCCAGATCCTCACACTGATTTTTTTTCCTTCTCGTGGTCTCTTGGTGCCTGGGCTGAAAACCCTAAACCGCCCGGTCTCAGCCGGAATCCTGGCGGACTGATATCGGACTAAGAAGCCTCTTAAGCAAAGAGGAAAAGGGGGATACCGGTAGAGGGTTTTAGTCTATCGCTCGTCTTGGGGTGTTCTCGTGCCACCACTATGTCTGCTGGTATGGTTGATTACTCCATTCATCAAAAAATTGGTGTTGCTTCTAGGAAACAACAGTACTCGACCTCGAGTACGTTTTCCCAAATATGCAGATTGACGTCTGGACCCCTGGAGAGAGAAAAACGAGAAGTGGTAGCTAATCCAAAGCCTTAGGCAGACTTGGGAATTGGTAGAGCGTCACATTCGTCGATCTTTCATTTAGGCCTTGAATGTGGCTGCTTCATATCGTCATGGGGAATGACAATGGAAGATGTGATCTTCACGGTACGTACGATTCATCAATTTGCACAGTAGCTAGGAAGCTCTTTCATAGCTCTTCCACCTTGCAACCAGAAAAAAATGACCAGCACCCAATGGCTCTTGCTTCAAGGAATTTAGCTAGAGCATTGATCAGCTCTGGAGCTCGTTTAGACGGAGCTGCAGCTCCGTAGGGCCCCTTCTGCCGCAAAGGCCATCACCATTATCCTCCCTGCTCTACCTCACCACCACCACCATCACAGTCAAAGATCTCAAAAAAAGATTAGGGTGTGGTCGAAACGACACTGGACTTCCCTTTTATTTTACCCCGCAATATCGACTCTGCCAGAGGCGCCACAACACCACCTATCTATCATATCTATCTTTTTCCCATACCTTTTTCTTCTTTTCTTCTCACAGACATGTGTGCGTGAAGCAGGTGGAGGGCCGTCTGGTGCCCTGATAGGGCGAATTCTTATTCATTTTTCAACTATCCCCGCACACACCCATCTGCTCTCTTATCGATTAGTTATGAAATTCAGACTCTCCGGTCCCCAAAGACTCCTGCAGCAGCCATCCTTTTTTCTTTTTCTTTTTCTTTCACCCCTTCCTTTCCCCAGTCCAGTCAAGTCCTCAGACGTCAGATGGATGTGGTAAAACCTGGCTTGAAGTCGATCCTCAAGCTTTTCTCGTTCTGATACTATTCTGGACTTCTGCTTTTGTGATGGGCTCGTCTCCCCACCACCCATCAATCCATGCAGCAGGGTACTGCGCGATAGTGTAATGTTCTACGCTACTCCGCCTTCTCTTCTTCACTTTCCCCTGCCCTTTCCTCTTCTTGCGCAAACATATGCCAAAAAAACCTCCAAAACGAAAAAAAGCTCGGTCATTCAACCGAATCACAGTCCAACCCAGCCCTGGTAACAACAAATCTTACAACCTTCAAGCACGCTATTCTACTTGTACGTCGCAAGCACCGCCTTGCCTTTCACAAGAAACCAAGTACCGTCCCTCGTTACCTCCATCCGCAATTTATCTATTCCTATACTTACAACGCTCGTTTCCCCACTCATCCATCCCTAGACATACCCTACTATTTTCTCCAACATATCCCATACTGTAGGAGATTGAACTGCTATCTATCGTGCGTGTATATGCCCATGTATGTGCGTACTCGAGTAGATATACTAAGCACTCGTAGAAAAAGAGGTCATTATCCGGGTTACCTATATCTCCCTCTCACCCCCAAGGAGAAGGGAAAAGCTAAAACTAAACCTAAAACCAAAACCAAAACCGGAAACAAAAAAGCAATAAGCAATAAGCATAATCAAAAAACTGACGCACGCACTCAAGCATTGTGTGGGGAGAGAAAGGAGGGTTTTGCCTAAATCCACTGTGAAACAGAAAAGAAAACAAAAATTTGGAAACCACGATAGAAAGAAAGAAAAGAAAAACGACCATGAAGGTGCAGTCCTCGTACGATAGTGTAAAGATAGAATGCCTTGGGTAACTTGAATCAATTACGATACCAGCACTCGAGTACTGCGAGATAGATAGATTAGAGTTGGTATGATAAAAGACCCCGTGGTCGGCAGGGGGTTGAACGTCGATGAAATTTAATAAAGGCGAGGGGGGGGGACTAAAACTAAGGCGAACTAATCTGAGCCTCGGAAAATTCTTTATCAATACCGTATTATACTCGATCGATGTAACAGCGCCTCTCTAAAGTTACGCATGATAGATGAATTGATATATTTGCCCGAGTGTAAAATGGCGTAATATATATATATATACGGGAGATTCCGCGACGCCCTCTCTCTCTCTCTCTTTCACTCCCTGTAAACCTTACCTTACCTGCAACAAAGTGTGAGATACTGCCAACTGTGACTATGGTCCCAATGCCGATATCTGAGAACAAAGAAGTCTGGTAATGTAGAGCATGTGATAATTAACTTACTTCCTGAGTGTGACATTGGTGGTGGTGTTCGAGTACATTCACTACTTGTATATACAGCTGCAGTGTGTACAGTACAGCACTAATCCAATAACCCTTCATACGTGCATCATACGGTAGTACTCGCACACTAAGTCCTAGTCTAAGCAAGCAAGTGTCGGGATTGTGAAACTTGAGTTTTGAAAGTTTATATATATTTTTATTATCGTGCAGTGGATTAATGATGGGTGGTTTTGGGATGATGATGATGATGATGCGGGGGAGGGGTTGGGCATTGCATAGGTGAGTGTTACTCGTAAATAGACAGCATCCCATGTACCGTACTGTAGGTGTTATGTATCATGCCAAAACTGCTGTGCTGCACTGCACTGTACCTTACTCCGAGACACTAATGGACGATAACCAACCAAGTTCGACATCGAAATTTTTTGTTGCAACGTTGATCATTGTGCTTTGTGGCAGCTCGAAATCTACCTACCTACCTACCTACCTACAGGGTACGGACAGTGCTCGGGTATGGATGAATTATTTTTATTTTTATTTTTATTTTTTTAATAGAAAAATTCATGGTAGTGCCATTGTAAGAATCTATACCCGTACCGGGATTGATCAACAAACAAAACTTCCCCGTAGGGAAAGAAAGAAAGAAAGAAAGAAAGAAAGAAAGAGGCACGGGCTCGTTGAAACTAGATCAGAACCGGTATCATTAGTGCCTGCTATATAAAAGATGAATTCTGGAGATCTTTTCCGGGAGTTTCGAGTTCCTTTATCGAAATCTCCAATATAATAATTATAATAATAAAAGCCAAATCCGTGATTGGGAATAGATTTTATTTTATTTTTGAAAAAAAACCCCCATTGGCTTGGGATTTTATCTCTGTCGAGGGATGATGCGCTCTGCTCAGTATCGTACGGTATGATACCTTGTATCCACTCCGAGTTGTGTTTGTGTCCGTCGGAGCTTATTATTTCAACTTTTATTTTTATTTTTTGCCTTTTTATTTTACTCATAATATTTTCCTTGTTTATAGGTAAGTTGCTCGTACAAGAATGTTGCATGCAGCGTTCGTCAGAGCTTATTGTTATTATTTTCTATTTATGTTGACTACTTGCTCACTCCCTTCATCTTGCTGATCCTTTTTTTCTCTCTTCCGATTCTTTCGCCCTTGGACTACCGATACACGGCGAGTGCTGCTGATGGTTTATTGGATAAAACTTGATTGGTATTAGTAAGGTGTGGAGTAGCTTCTATGATAGTGTAGCATTGTTGTGCGGCGCTTCTTTTTCTTCGACGTTGTGTTATAGTGCAAATTGTGTCAAACCGGACCCTCCGAACAGGCCAAACGCCATTCTGAACTAGTCAACCACAACATAGAATTTTTATAAAAAACAAGCACTGAGATGAACCTATTGGAAAGGAGAAGAGGCTAGTCCTTGTTTTTTTTTGATTAAAGGCTGTAGAAAAATGTAGTTCCAGATTAAAAAGTGAAAATTTTGGTGAGAGTGAAACAAGTGATAGAATCTACCTAGTACCATGCCCAAAAGTACTATGAAGTGTAGATGACTAAGCCATAGTGATAATGGACAAAAACCAAAATATAAGCACCAAACTTTGTTTTGCTCGCAAGACAATCTTAAAATACATAAAGTAGACTGTTTGAACAATTTCCACCCCAACCATTATACTACTTGCGGTCAAGAGGTGTACCATTTGACTTTGCCTGTGGTGTCTTGGCAATTATTGGCCCAATTCCGATCAGTTGCCACGGGATTGCTGTTCCACCGGAGGGTCGACCTTTAGAGGCTTTGCACCGTAGTCATTGGGGTGGTGGTCGTGGTCGTGGTTGTATCGGGATTGGCAAGAGAAGAGAATGGTGGGTAGGGTGGATTTTGTCGGGTGTGGTAAGGGAGAACTTTTCTTTAGTAACTTTATCATACCGGTATGGTGTATCTTAAATCTTGGGCAAGGGTTGGAGTATGATACCATTTGTGGTGAGGTGAAGGTGTTTTGTGCTAGACCTAGAAGTAGGTTTGTGGCATTGGATAGGTGCGGTATGATACCTGGACTACGGGTAGCATACTGTGACAACCTACCTACTCAGCGGCATACAATCACCTACCTGCTGAGTAGTTCTGCGAACATAAACGGAAGCGAGTTCTGGTACTGCAAAGTAGAGACGGACACCCATCGCCTCCTTCAAGCCCTCGCGTTCACTGCCGGTATACAATCCCTCAACCTATTTCAGGCGCTACCTCTTGTTCCACCCCCCGAAAGACAAGCGGTGGCTTATCTTGAACCACGGGAAAGGTCAAGTTCGTTGATTGGCTAGGTCAACTTTCTGGAAGTGAACCTATTCCTCCAGTTCGAACCAGGGGATACCAGTACGGTAGCTTTCCCTATAACCGCGCCGAAAGTGCGTGAAAGTGAGCGTCATATAGGGGAAGGGAGGCTGGTAACACATAATCTCCGCCAAACAAGTGACAACCGAGTGACACAAAATGACCCACCAGCCAATCCGGTATCCACCGCCATCCACCCTCTCATCCTCCTCCTTCCCTTCCCCACAACATCAACCACCCCCCCCCCCGCTGACCATCCTTCCGCCACTCAAAAACTGAAATGAAGTTCCTGAAACCCCCCACCTGGTCCGTCCGCGCCCTCCTCCCTACCCCTTCCTCCCGCACGGTAGCAGCCACGGAGCAAGCCATGCAGCAGGCCACAATCGCACACCTACACCGGCTTTCGGCATTGCCTATGAGTGCCAGTGACGGGGCGGACTTGCGCGATCACTTGCACTTCGTGCGGGCTCTTGCGACGGTGGATACGAAGGGGGTGGAGCCGCTAAGAGGGATACGGGATGAGGTTGGCGGTCGGGAGGAGGGGGTCGTTCGTTTGGAGGATCTTCAAGTGGGAGGGAGGAAGGGGGAGGGGGAGGCGAAGTGGGACGTTATGCAGCTGGCGGCGAAGAAGGAGGGGGGTTTTTTCGTTGTTG
>Ga0307509_10000597_pt1 | contig 61489 bp, 76 predicted proteins | sample 10_EM_MG_FD_202245 | JGI IMG/M metagenome (GOLD analysis project Ga0307509, IMG submission 202245) | Populus trichocarpa ectomycorrhiza microbial communities from riparian zone in the Pacific Northwest, United States - 10_EM | ecosystem: Host-associated > Plants > Roots > Unclassified | place...
TCGGGTATTCAACCCTCCTCAGGTAAACTTGCAGAATAACTTCAATTGCTAAGTCAAGTCCAGCCTGACGAAATCAACACAAAACCCAACCAAATTCAATCCAGAATTCCAAACAATATGAGATAAACAAATATCACCTTCGCAAAATCACATAAGAAATAAAACAAAAGCGTAAAACAAAGTATCGCAACTATTCCCAATATAACAAAAGAAACCCAAACAATCTCGCTATCCCTATAGCCAGATATTAGTTTCAATGTGTTGTACCTCTGGTGGGAACATTACTGCTTCGCTTCCGTCATCCCTCTCATCAGCCTTTCTAGGCTCTAGAGTAGAGTTAGCTTTTGCATTCCTATCACCTCTTGGAATAGATCTTACCTAGCCGTCCATATCGGTATCAATCTCCAAGATATCCAAATCTGGAGGTAGTGCTCCGCGGACCTCGGGTACAACTTGCTTAACAGCAAGTTTCGGAGCAGCTTCAATGGGGCGCCATTTCGGGACTTGGGTGGCTTCGTATCCAGCTTCACTGGCCCCTCTTTTTTGATTAATTCGAGAGGAGGCAACAACTGGAGTAGCCGAAGGAAACTTTGCCCAATAGTGACCGGCTTGTCCACATCGCGAGCATTGGTTCAACCGTTTACGTTTGTCAATTAGAGTCTGAGGAATATCACGAAGCATTTTCGTGTTCTCTGTTTCTTGAGGTCATGAAGACACAGACGCATGGTTGCGGGGTTTCTGTTGACATGGCCCCGAGGTTTTCCTATCCTTTCGCGGACTCTTAGCGGACGATTGCCTATCATCGGTCTTTTCCGGTCGGAATGATGTTTTTCCTTTGTAACCTTACGGTTAAAGGAAGTAACGTCTTCCAACTAATGTCCGGTTAGACAGAGGAGATTGATATATTCGACGTATTCGTCCAGAAGCGGGGTTTTTAAAGGCCATGCATTGTGAAGGTCTGTAGTTATACCTACGCGGGCTTTGTCCTTGACAAAATTGCCGCTATATCCCAACTCTAAAGCCAGTCTTATCAGTTTGTCACAAAAGTGATCGATTTTACCAGACTTCATAGTCAAATCGTTCCACTCCCTAAGAGCGCGATCCCGATCGGCGTGTCCACCAAAGCTTGACACCAGCCGTTGCTGAAAACATTCCCAAGTGCGAAGGACATTTTTCGGGTCGAAGGGAATACCTTCTCAACGGGCACCCTCTTCAGTAACGTAAGGGTGTATGCTCTGGTCCCATTTTTTGGCAGGACCTTGGAGAAAGGGGATTACTCAACTGACTTTATCCGAGTCGTTGCGGAGGGATTTTCAAAAGTAGTCCAGTTTGATTTCGCAATCCTGTATGAAGTGTTGAGTATCGGTAGAGTCACCTTTGAACGGATCGAGAGCTAATTTCTCATGTTTCTTCGGGCGATGCGCTGACTTCTTTCCCTTGCGTTGTTTCTGAAGATACTCCGCAAGCTCATGACACCCCCTATCATACATTTCCTTCCTCACATCATTCCAGTGTGACTTGCGTCTTCCTAGGAATTTTCGCGGATCGGGAAGGCAGGAGTCAGAATCACCCCGATCTCCACCACCTCCGGCGTTTCCACCACGTGGAGGAAGATTTGCTCCACTGCCACCAGCGTTGCCACTGGGGCCTCCCCTAGGGGAATCATACCCACTAAAATCATCTTCGTCCGACACGTCTTAATCCATTCTCTCAGGTAATGGGTTAGACGGTGGGGGAGCAGGTTGTTGGCTAGCGGCACGAGTGTTAACCGCAAAGTCTCTTAAAAAATCCGGGCAGTCACTATGTCTAGTGTGCCTTACACTCTCGCAGTACCCACATTGGTTCTGTTTTGACTTTGGCTGAGAAGCGTCGTTCCTAGGTCTCGACCAAATATTGATCGCCTCAAAGTCACTCTTGAGACATGGAAACCTATGCGCATAACGAATATCGCTTCCTTCAGCCACAACCCTACAGTCAGGAGAACAAGCACCCGTAGTGCCTAGCGCTTCTGACCTTTGGGTAGGACGGGGAGGTCTAACATTACCCGAAGGGTTTGCTGGTGCGGGTGGTGCGATTGCCGAAACATATGAACCTGGGACTTCTGGAGTGGTGGGTAGAGGGGTTTGCACTACTACCGCCATGGGTCGTTCTCGTTCGATACGGATCGCCGGCGTATTTTGTTCCACTGCCTGAGGGGCAGGAACCGTCGACGATCATGGTAAGGGGGAGGGTGTTGCGGGAACAGCCTCCGGAGGTGGCGGCTGAGGAGAATTCTGTCTGGATGATCTCCCCGACAAAATGGACCTAGATTTGGTAACCCCCAGAGGACGTGACGAGGGCCGGAGGTTTTTGACCAAAGGAGTTGTTCCCTGTGATCAGACAACCTCACTGAAGGCCACTTCGAGAGGGGTTCGACGTTCATGTGCTTCGGCCACCTGCTTTGGCAATTCCGCAAGCTGCTCCTGCTGTGCGATGAATTGTCTACCAATCTCATTCAACCAAGGTTGATATTTCTCATTAATCATTCAGGCTGCGACTTCAGCAGCATAATGAGGAGGGAGTTCTATTGCCAAGGGCAGGGCAGGGGCAGTGTTCATAACCACGTCATTCTCCACGTCAATCGATTCCCCCTGGGCAGCAGCCTGCTCCAAGGGTTCTACCCTTTTCCGAATCATCTGATTGGACATAGCTAGCTTGTGGAAGTTCCTTCGCTGGTATTCCATCCAAGGATTAGAGTTTTCCACAATCTCAGTTTCAAATGCATGCTGATGCTCTTCAGCAAGATTGAGAAGATGGCTTTGTGCATCTTGCATCTGCCGTGTGATTTCCTCAAGTATGTATGGTTCAACGAGATCTTTTGTGAAATCAGCGAAAGTCATCTACCGTTGTCTATTCGGGGGTATTATCCGTCCTACAGACGCGTCATGAGTGAAACTTTGGAGGAAGGCACAAGGGTCTTCAATCTCCATCTCTCTGACCGTGCGAGGTATTTCAATCTCAAAGGTAGGGTCATTCTCAATGTCATATGTCAGGAGTTGCTGGATTGGCCGCCAACCTAATCTCATAAGGTCTGCTCTTGCAGAGGCTCGAGATATTTCTCGCTCAATACCAGTGATACGCTCCGGAGGAGAATGAGAGCGCGACACAGCCATAGTTGAAGATATTGTTCTTTCCACCCGATGCTTCTTGTACCAGACAAGCGACTCGTAATCAAACAATGCCCAAACTATAGGCAAAAAAAAAAAGCAATTCTCAGAAGAGAGTAAAGCGAGTGCGCTTAACTATATACTGTAACGGGGCACCCTGTAGAGAGGTGAACTCTAAGATTACGACCGCACCAAACACTCAAAGTAGAAGATAAAGATGAGGTAAAACAATTCAGAAGAATCAATGGTAAAACTTAATATAGTTAAGCTCGAAGCTTCACTCAATTGACTTCTCTTTAGGAAAGGTTTGTTGTCGAAGTAGAATGCCAAACACTTAAACTTAAGTAGATATCAGATTTAAGCCTTTGACATTCACCACTACTGCCGCCCTTGTGCGAGCACCCTGTCCTGCTCAGGGTCTGTCCGAGGTCTACCCTCTATCAGGATTTATCCTGCCAGATGTGTCGGACCAGCTCAGGTACACTTAACTCTGTCAATAGGATATGAGTTTCTGCAATGCATCTCAAATCCAACCACAGGTGGAAAAACTCTTCCTATCGAAGTCATATCAGTGGCTAGCTGTTATAACAGCAACAGGAGTCAATACCTAGGTGGTGGACTCACTGGCCCAGTGGCAGTTTCGTCTATACACGCTATGCAGTCTATCATTAAATCTACAAGATTATCCAATGTGATAAATTGACATGCAAGCTACCCCGGGGAGAGGTAGCCGATGGTTGGCTAAGTGGGCTCTACCCATAGCCATCCTCTTGGGACATACTCTACAGTGATAAGACTCATACCTGTAGAGTCCAATAACAACCCATAGTAATGCTACAAATCAAGGGGAGAAGGTCCGGGCTGGTTACTGAGGTATTTGTCTCGAAAGCACCCTGGCCTTTTGAGACTATCTGAGTACCACTAGGCAGACTACCCTACAACCCGTAGGCTAGAATAGACTCCTAGATGCCCGAGAGACCATATATGGACGACCCCCATTTTGGCGGTTACCCATACTCCCCTTATATATCCTGCGAACGACATTCAGTTGGATGGACGGTGACGACTTATACGGTGTTACGGCATCTGCTCCCATGACCTCTGTTAACTAGCCAACGAGCAACTACACAGCCGTCTGCCTATGACGCGCCGTCCCAACGCTGGGGCCAGAGGTGTTAGCTAAACCCTCCCAAGTTCAATCGTATGTTTGGGACACCATTACACAGGCGTGGGGCCTCGCCGCGCAGATGTGTGTGTACCCAAGAACATCTAAGGACCCATAGAATGTGAGGCAATCGACCTCTAAGTTCTAGGATGACTTTGCTGGTGAAGGTAGGGTAACTTGGACACCTCAGTAGGGTAACTGGGGTCCATGGGCATAATGACTAAATTCCCAAGGTAGGGTAACTTTGCCCTCTGATGCCTTTAACCGCTCAGGAAGTCTTCCAGGCGACCACAGAGGTCGTCTCGGAGCTCCGTATAACATTCCCATAATTCTCTTGACCTTATGCGAATGTTCTCCAGAAAGGTTACCCTGCCTAGTAGAGTACCTCAAGGCTACTCAACAATTCCCTAGGCCTTATCCTAGGTTTACCAGCTATTTGTATACAGTATACAGGACCATACCACCTCTGGTTACCTCTTGGTATACCATTTGGGCTAAGGTGATAGTGATATTAGCTTCCTATCGTACGGTCGTTACAAATAGACTCTATCTCTCTATCCAATATATTAAGAGAAGGCCAAGTGCTTTAGGCCTATGGGAAGCTCAAAGATTCTCGAATTCAAACTGAATAGAAGATAACCGTTCAAGCAAGTATATTGAAAACTCTGTCTGTTGAAGTCTGATCTCTCTAAGTCCCGAGAGATACAGCTCTTTACATACACTTGCGATAATCCATCTTGTATCAATCACATCCCAATCCTAAGGCATCAAATGATACCTAACCCATAAACAATCAAAGAATAAACAAGGCTCACGAACCTCTGCAGTTCGTATCCTGAAACAATACAAGTAACAAATAACAAGGCATACAAGTCTCCTGAACTCGTATCCTGAAACAATAGATAAAATAAATCCATACCTAAGCTGGTAACCTATACCGGTTACACCCCAAAAACAAAATAACAAACCATTTGGTCAAAACAAAAATCCATCTTTAATCTGAACTGCTGCTATCATAGTCAGTCTCCAAGTAAGGATCACAAAACCCTTTCTCAATAGGACCTTAGTCTACGTATTGGGTAAGGCCTGCCTCAGTATGTGAAAATCTCATAGTAATTTGCCCTAAGTAGACTGGGAATTCTTCGCCGACCATGTTATCAGTCAACCATGCCTGTACCATATCCTCCGCATGTTCCAATCCTTCAATGAGTTCCCAACTGTTTTTGCTCGCTGGGTAATCTTTCCCTTTAACTAGGAATTGGCCTTGTCCATAGTGCTACCGGTAATCTAAGATAGCTTCAACCTCCCTTTCAGGTTTCTCGTTAATCCGGATTGGCGCTGGCTTGATGTTGGCTTGTCCTGGGAATCGTTCATCGTCGTTCTCTTTGTAGTGTTTGACCATAAAGCAGTGGAATACTACCTCTTTTCGGTGGTACATCCTGGCATCCATCTTGACTGTAATTCTGTGTGATATCATCATAACTCAATACTGTGAAGGGTCCACGCCAGTGTGGCTCTAGTTTCTTTTATCGTCCTGATTCTGTAGAGAACATGTCTCCAACCACCAGTACTTGTTCTCCAACAGATACCGGAGGGCCTGGCGTTCCTCCCTTGGTCGCTGTCCTGGTTGACTGAACTCTGGCAAGCATGAGGGCTTGGTATGCTGAATTCCGGAGTTCATTGTATCTGTTGTAGTAATCATCTGCAGCAGGTACTGAGGTTGCTGCTGCTTGGTAGGTGCTAAGTAGAGGATAGTCTCGCCCATACACTGCCTTGTATAGTCACATGTTATTAGTTTCTGAGTAACTAGCGTTGGTGTATGACGCTAGCTGTGGTAGGGACACAAGCCAGTTAGTCTGTTGCCTGTTGATAACGGTCCTCAGGGCAGTCTTTACTTCCCTGATCTTGCGTTCAGCTTCGCCATTGGTCTGATGATGTCCGGGAGCTGCCATGATGTATTCAACACCCATAGTCTGCAGGGTCTGCTTGCAAAACCGAGAGGTAAATCATCGGTCAGCATTGCTGACAATTGCGGTAGGCACACCATAAGATGTCAAGACCTAATTCTGTAATAGTTCCATGGTGTTGATTGCTGTCGCTTTCACGATGGTAGGAATTAGCCGGCAATAGCTGACTACTCTATCAACCACAACTAAAACTGTAGCGTAGTTGTTAGCCCTGGTAAAGGGTCCCATGAAGTCAATAGCGTAAGAGGTAAAGATCTCTGAGGGGATAGGCAGCATCAGCGCGTCCCCTGAAGGGAGTGTGTTTTATTCTTTGTTGATCTGGCACGGCTCGCATTGTGCAACGAAATCTTGGAAGTCTTTTCGCATCTCGGGCCACAATAGGTATTTTGTAGCGTATCGAAGGTTTTTCTGAGTGCTGTAGTGACCTTTGTTGTCTATCTCACTGATAGCTAACTCTCTCAGAGTCTCGGTATTCATTGCATGTTCTTTGAGTATGTAAAGACATTGCTTGCCTTCTCTGGTGGTGGCGTGAAGTAGTCCGTTGCCAACACTATAGTGTTGGGCCTTGCTTCTCCTTGCTATTGCTGTAGAATTGTTTGCTTGTTTCCATAGAGGATCCTGCCTGTAACCTTTGATCATTTGTTCTCTCCACATGCTTTCCAACTCTGTAGTCGCTTGGGCAACATCTCTCTTGTCCTGTACGCTTTCCAGGCGTGGAATGTTGTCTTCCTCCTAATCTGTTACAGGGTCATACACTTCATAGAGTCGGCGTTGATGGTGGGGAAGCCGAGGTGGTTCAATGGCTGAGATGGTGGCAGTCGAGTATGTAAAAGGGCTGCTATAGAGGGCATGCTTGCCATGTTTAATGGGGGCACCCTGTAGAGAGGTGAACTGTAAGGTTGTGACCGCACCAAACACTCAAAGTAGAAGATAAAGATGAGGTAAAATAATGCAGAAGAATCAATGGTAAAACTTAATATAGTTAAGCTCGAAGCTTCACTCAATTTAGTTCTCGCGAGGAAAAGTTGGTTGTCGAAGTAGAATGCCAAACACTTAAACTTAAATAGATATCAGATTTAAGCCTTTGACATTCACCACTACTTCCAACCTTGTGCGAACTCCCTGTCCTGCCCAGGGTTTGTCCGAGGTCTACCCTCCATCAGGGTTGATCCTGCGGGAAGTGTCGGACCGACCTGGGTACACTTAACTCTGTCAATAGGATATGAGTTTCTGCAATGCCTCTCCAATACAACCACAGGTAGAAAAACTCTTCATATCGAAGTCATACCAGTGGCTAGCTGTTATGACAACAACCGGAATCAATATCTAGGTGGTGGGCTCACTGGCCCAGCGGTAGTTTCGTCTATACAGGCTATGCAGTCTATCATTTACACTACGCGACTATCCAATGTGATAAATTGACATGCAAGCTCCCCCTGTGAGTTGTAGCCGATGGTTGGCTAAGTGGGCGCTACCCATAGCCATCCTCTCAGGACATACTCTACCGTGATAAGACTCATACCTCTAGAGTCCAATAACAACTCATAGTAATGCTACATATCAAGGGGAGAAGGTCCGGGTGGGTTACTGAGGTATTTGTCTCGAAAGCCCCCTGGCCTTCTGCGAGTACCTGAGTACCACTAGGAAGACTACCCTACAACCCGTAAGCTAGAATAGACTTCTAGATGCCCGAGAGACCATAAATGGGCGACCCCCATTTTGTCGGTTACCCATACTCCCCTTATATATCCTGCGAACGACATTCAGTCGGACGGACGGCGACGACTTATATGGTGTTACGGCAGCTGCTCAAATGACCTCTTTTATCTAGCAAACGAGCAACTACACTGCCGTTTGCCTATGACCCGCCGTCCCAAAGCTGGGGCCAGAGGGGTATGTTAGTTAAACCCGCCCAAGTTCAATAGTATGTTCGAGCCACACTTGCACAGGCGTGGAGCCACCACGCACAGCTGCGTTTGCCCCCAAGAACATCAAAGAGCCCAAAGAATGTGAGGTAATCGACCTCTAAGTTCTAGGATGACTTTGCCGGTGAAGGTAGGGTAACTTTGACTCCTCAGTAGAGTAACTGGAGTCCATGGGCATAATGACCACATTGCCAAGGTAGGGTAACTTTGCCCTCTTATGCCATTAACTACTCGTGAAGTCCTCCAGTTGACCACAAAAGTCATCTCAGAGGTCCGCGTAACATTCCCATAAATCTCTTGACCTTATGTGAATGTTCTCCAGGAACGTTACCCTGCCTAATAGAGTACCCAAGCCTACTCTACCATTTCTTAGACTTTGTTGTATGTTAACTAGCTATTTGTATACGAGACTATACCACCTCTGGTTACCACTTGGTATACAATTTGGGCTAAGGTGGTAGTTATTGTAGCTACCTATCTTAGGGTCGTTACACCATGGTACCTGTGTGCGAGACAGGTGGGTTCACTGTACTCCTAGTGCATAGTCTGCTTGTAGAGTACCACACTCTCTAGTCTGCATTTGAGGATACTAACATCAGGCCGTGATCTGGTGCTGACCGGCGAGCCTGTCACTGGTCGTGAACCTGAGGAAGATTTGGGTAGCTCTGGTTAGACGATCGGTGGGCTGCTAGGCATACAGACTACATGTTCTCGATAGATATTTTCAGTACCGTGGTACTCGCAATGTTTGTTTTTGAATCCAGTCCGGCCCAGTTGAGTGCTGAATGTTCAATCTCATCATCCCATCGTCCAGAGTGAGAGTTGTCCTTGTCCTTGCATCTATTGGTCTCGACTCGTCCAGTAGTGGTTGGCACTCTTCTTGTTTCTTTAATTGGTGGTAGATCTCCAGTGATATCTTCTTCCAGTTCCATATTGTCTCGTTCAGTTGCTTCTTTCAGGGTACAGTCGTATCCACATTCTGAGTCCCCGAAAACTAGTAAGGGTTCACATTGCCACACGGTTTGGATATCTTGGGGTCTAGAGAATAAAGCGTAAATAGCGGAGGTATCGTATTCGTCTTCTTCTGTAGTGTCTTTAGGGTAATGAGAGTTGTTGTCTGGCTCCTCATGAAGGCGGGATAAAGTGTCTGCTAAATAGTTCCAGTTCCCTGGACGGTATATCCTCTTTGCTGTGTAGGCACTGATATGGTTGCCCCACTGGATCCTTCTTCGGCTCAGTTCATTCACACCCTTGAGCCGCATTAGAGGTTGGTGATCTGTAACAATGGTAAACTCAGCATCCCTGAGTATATGATTCAATGCAGATAGTGCATCAATTATTGCTAACGGTTCCTTATCTGTTGTTCCATAGTTCTGATGTGCATTGGTGAACTTCCGGCTATTGGGTGCTGTAGGTCTCGCTGTTTCAGGTATGTCTCCTGGTCCTACCACAGCTCCACATCCTCAAAGTGATCCATCAGTTATTAACCATATCAGGATTCCGGATTTGTAGTCCACAGGTTTCATAATTCGAGCTTCGGCTATTAGTTTCTTAATATTTATCATTGTTGCATCATGCCGCGCTGTCCACCCAAACTCTGCTGTTCCAGTAAGCACCGTCAAGAATGCTGTAAGTGTTGCTATGTGTGGTAGAAACTTGCTAATGTAGTTAACTACCCCTAGAAACTCCTGGAGTTGCCATTTGCATGTGGGGGTGGTCCATGCCTCAATTTTCGCAATCTTCTCAGGGTCTGGTTTCAACTCCTTATCATCGATTATGTGCCCTAGTACTTATATTCTGGGGGCGTACACTCAGACTTCTTTCTCGTTGCGTAAAACTGTACCTCCTTTAGCTTGTTGCAAATAGCCGAAATGTGTTTCAAATGGTCTTTCGCTGTATCGGAAAATATGAGAATATTGTCAATGTATACCAAAATGAAGTTCCCTAGGAAATCCCGCATCAGGTCTGACATGATGCGCATGAATGTTCCTGGCGCATTCATATCACCTTGTAGCATGACTTCGCTAACAAATCCCCTTAAGGGCAATTTAAAACTGTTCTTCAAACCTCCTTAGGCTCAACCCTGGTCTGCAAGTAAACATCGTTTAAGTCTATCTTGCTGCGGTATCTGGCTCTTGCCATATCTTTCAGGATGGTTCTTTGATGGGCAATCGGTTTGTCATACTTTAGTGTGATTTTATTCCTTTCTGTTAGGTCCACTAGCCGTCAGACCCTTTTGCTGTCTTTCTTGTATTGGACAAACATAGATGCCGCTCCATGCACTGCCTGGCGTCTGATGATTCCTTGTCTTTCCTTCTCTCTGATCTACTTGCTCAATGCTGCTGTATGTCTTGCAGGAACAGAATATGTTGGTAAAGTCCGAGCCTCAGCGGTTGGTTTCAGTCTGTTCCGGTGATTGATCTTTCTCAAGGGTGGTAATCCTTCCAGTATTGACTCCGGACATAGATCCGCATGTTGGTCGATCATTTCCTCAGTAGCCACTACTACCGCTCTGACATACTTGCTTGTTGAAGTACAGTTAACCCTGCCTCCGTGTTTCGGAAATTCGAGTATAAGCTTGTGACGGTCTATCGATGCTTGTTGTTGCATGAGGAATGGCATCCCAATAAGGGCATCATATTTCGCTAGGTTTCCAATTATCATTTTGGTATTTTGGACTTTCATTTTCCGAACCGAAATTTCCACTCAGCCTTCGTTCTGGCTTTCAGATCTCAATCCTTTCATAGCCATGTGAATCTTAGTGGGTTTTGCCATCTCATTACATGGTATACCATGTGTTACAACAAAGTAAGCGCTAACAATGTTGGCTGCAATCGTTCCTGTATCGAAATGGACTTTGGCCTCTTTTGCATTTAGGTATATCGTACCTTCTGGGGAACCGTGAGGTTTGAGGTTTCCTGGCCTGGTAGTCTGGGCTGTGGTATAGGATTTGACCTCTGTAGGATTGATGTAGACTTCATCCATTGAGTCCTGCTCATATTCGACATTGTTTAATCTTACTTCCTTCTTGATCGCTTTTCCTTTGCCCTTCTTGTCGTCCTTATTAGAAGAGTATTCTTTGGACATATGGCCCTTTCTGCCAGATGAATTACAGGTTGGTCCAGCTTTCCTGTAGTCCCTATCCTGTTTCTTTTATCCTTTGGCTGACTTGTTCTTGGATTTGTGGCGATCCTTGGCTTTCGAGCTACCGGAAAAGGATTCTCTCTTATCACTCTTGTGGACTCCTGTGTCTCTGATGACTGTGTCTATCATTTGAAAATCTCTGATAAGTTGCTTGAACGTGTCATCTTCATCGTAGACTAATTTAGCATGTTGTCTTAATTGCGGATGCATGCTATTGTACAGTCTCTGACAAAATATATAATCAATTATCACTTCTTCTGATAGTTGGTTCTTGTACATCTTGAGATTCACAATGCCTTCAGTGATTCTTCGTACTTTTCCTTCTTTGGTGAGTTGTTGAATTGCATTAAACTTCTCAAATAGCTTATCCTTTTGGTAGGTAGAAACGAATAGATCCCTTAGATGTCCGACTAGTTGATCTCTGGTGATATCATCGCCAAACTCTCTAACTGCCTGGTGAATAGCTTTTAGTGCTCATTTCCTGGTATAGAGTATCCAGTAGTTTCCCGATCCTGGTGCGTTTGCTGTGACTCCTGTCACATTTAGGTATAATCGAACCGTGGTATACCATGTCTCAAAGGTTTCTTCTTTGAAATCATCTCCTTCACCACTAAATGTAGGTGGTTGGTGTAGCTTTGCTGCTAATCTAGTCATCCTATGAGGTACTGGTTCTGGAGGAGGAGCAGCAGGTAGGTCTGCTGGTCCTGCTTCTGACATGTTGTTGTTGTTGTCGCTATCGGTTTCACTGCTTGAACTATCTGGGTTTGGATGTGGTGCCGGTTCTCCTTTCTTCTTGGGAGTTGATGGGAACTCTCCCGGTCTGGGGGCTGTCTCCTTCTCGAGTTCTTTCTCTGACTCTGTGAGCACTACCTGTGCTTCCTCTCTGGATAGCTGTCAAGCAGCCTTGTCTATTTTGAACTGCTTGCTTACTTTCTTCTGCTCTCTTCGTGCTTTGTCTCTCAAGGACCTCTCGGTTGTCTTGGGGAGCTCTTCACAAGAGATCTCCTTGCCTGTCCTTGTCTTTAGGTTGAAAATGATGTCTTTGTTGACTTGCTGAACTTAAAAAATATAACCGCTTCCTGGGGGTAGCGGTCTTGCAAGGGGTAAGGTATTGACTCTAACTAAACAGGTTGTATAAACGAGATCAAGTACCGGAGATGCCAACAAGTAATTGAATAGACTCTATTACTCGATCCAATCTACTAACAGCAGGCCAAATCCTTTAGGCCTGTGCGAAGCTCAAAGATTCTCCAATTCAAACTAAATAGAAGATAACTATTCAACCAAGTATATTGAATATTATGTTTGTTGAAGTCTGATCTCTCTAAGTCCGGAGAGATACTGGTCTTTAAATTCCCTTGTGATAATCCATCTCGCATCAATCATAACAAAATCCTAAGGCATCAAATGATACCTAACCCATAATCAATCGAACAATAAAAAAGGGTTACAAACTTCCAGAGGTCGTATCCAGAAACCATACAAGTAACAAATAACAAGGCTTACAAGTCTCCTGAACTCGTATCCCAAAACACACATAACACAAACTAACAAGGCATACAAGTCTCCTGAACTCGTATCCTGAAACAATCTATAAAACAAATCGATACCTAAGCTGGTAACCTATACCAGTTACAGAGGATATATACAGACTGAGACTGGGGTACCTACGAAGAGAGATAATTCATTTAAGGTTATGACTTATTAATTAATGAGAGGGCTGCACTCTGGGCTTCTAAGAATCAGTCAAGTGTCGCACTCTCCTCTCCAGAGGCAGAGTATAAGGCCTTCACCTAAGGAGCCAAAAGACTCTCTGGCTAGGGGAACTATTGGATTAGATAGGGGGATTAAATCATAGTGACGCAATCCAGTGGGTTCAAGGTGACAATCAGGACTCTATAGCTCTTACCAAGAACCCTGAATGCCATGTCAGGACAAAGCAGATCCACATACAGTATCACTTGATAACACAGCAGGTGGAGATATGAACTATCGAACTTATCTACTTTCCAACCCATGTGAGCACAGTCGAGATCTTCACTAAACCACTTCCTCTGCCACTTTTTGAGAAACCCTTGTTAGTCCTTGGGCTAGACCACCTCTGAAGCAGAACAGAGACAAGTCTGGAAAACTGAATGGGCATGAGTAAAGACTGATCTTTTGAGGGCCATTGATCCCCAGTGAGGGGGACTGTTGAATATCACTGGCGATCACTGAGTACCCAACTATATTCTGTTTTTGTACATTGTGTATCTCTCTTAGTTGTTAGTTACTAGTTCTTTTATCAGTCATTGTAAATCACTTAAACAGAGGAGCGAGTACACGAATGCGTATACCTGGTTAGTATGGAATATGGGCGATTCAGATATATGGCCGGAATGAAATGGAAGGAAGAGTGGACCCAAGATCAGGAGTTGTGCACAACGGAAACCGGAAGTCACTTGTTCCGGTTGCATCTCATGTTGGGTTCCTCTCTTTGGAGAAGGGAGGAAAGGCCTCTCATTTTGTATATAAACCCTCGGTCCAAGCATAGATTCAAAGGACAAACAAGCCAGAAATGAATCCGCAGAATAGGCAGATCACTCCTTCTTGATTTCCCCGTCCTTCTTCATTGATCCTACCCTTTCTTTCCATCTCTAGATCTCATAACAATATAGCTTGGCCCTCCTCAATACTATTTTTTTTCTCCTCTGCCTTGAACTCTGCGGCAAAATTGTCGCCTGCAAAAGCCCGCTTCTCAAGTTGCTCTAGATTAAGGTTGACCCCTTTCCTTCCTTTGGTGAGCACCAGATTCATGGATCCTTCGTCATCTTCATCTTCTTGCACATGGTCGCTATCGCGGTAGTGGTCAGCTTTGTGCTTGCTTGAAGAAGATTTAAGCGTGGCACTTATATCAACCTCCATATTCGGTTCAGGAATATTGCTGTCTTTGAGTGCCTGTGTTGTATTACGCCGGGAGTTCTCACTAGCTTCCTGAAAACCGTGGATGGGAAGCAGTCTTATGGACTAGAAGGGACGGGCCACCTAGGTGTGCTGCGTCACGGGGAGTACGCTTTCTGTGTTGGACAGGTCGTGTGGCAATAGGGGAATCATGGTGATAAACAATGATGTAATAGAGTAAGTATGTGAGGAGTCATGTCAATGGCTCATTCGATGTCTATAAGTAGAGGTACCTACTCCCCATTGCCAGATGAAGAGGTGAATACAATCAAGAAATCACAACAGGTAATGAGCCTGGAGGCTTCCTACGGATTCAAAGAGCTTGCAACCAACCCTCCAATCGCGATATAATATTATTATTGTTCCTTTTTTATTTCTTGTTCCCACGCATCTATTGGAGATGCTGTAACAGGGGCAGCCTATACAGAGGTGAACTCTACGGTGGTGACCGCACCAAGCACTCAAAGTAGAAAATAAAGATGAGGTAAATAATTCAAAAGAATCAAATGGTAAAACTTAATATGGTTAAGCTCGAAGCTTCACTCAATGTAGTTCTCTTGAGGAAAAGTTGGTTGTCGAAGTAGAATACCAAATGCTTAAACTTAAGTAGATATCACATTTGAGCCTTTGACATTCAGGACTACTCCGACCTTGTACAAGTAGCCTGTCCTGCTCAGGGCTTGTCCTTGTTCTACCATCCATCAGGAATTATCCTACCAGAAGTATCGGACCAACTTCGGTATATTTAACTCCGTTAATAAGATCTGAGTTTCTGCAGTGCATCTCCAATACAACCGTAGGTGGAAAAACTCTTCATATTGAAGTCATACCAGTGGCTGACTGTTATGAGAACAACCGGAGTCAATACCTAGGTGGTGGACTTACTGGCCCAGTGGTAGTATCGTCTATACAAGCTATGCAGTCCATCATTTAATCTACCCGACCAGCCAATGTGCTAAATTGACATGCAAGCTCCCTCGGTGAGATGTAGCTGATGGTTGTCTAAGTGGGCACTACCCATAGCCAGCCTCTCAGGACATACTCTACCGTGATAAGACTCATACCTCTAGAGTCCAATAACAACCCATAGTAATGCTCCAAATCAAGGGGAGAAGGTCTGGGCTGGTTACTACGGTATTTGTCCCGAAAGCTCCTTGGCCTCCTGGGACTACCTATGTACCACAAGGAAGCCTATCCTACTACCCGTTGTCTAAGATAGACTCCTAGGTGCCGGAGAGACCATATATGGTTGACCCCCATTTTGGAGGTTACCCATACTCCCCTTATATGTCCTGCGAACGACATTCAGTCAGACTGACGGCGACGACGTATACCATGTTTCATCAGCCGCCTCAATGACCTCTTTTTACTCGCAAATGAGCAACTATGCAGCCCTCTGCCTATGATGCGCCGTCCCAACGCTGGGGCCAGAGAGGGGTGTGAGCAAAACCCGGCCAAGTTCAATAGCATGTTCGGGCCACCTTTACTCAGGTGTGGGGCCTCCACACGCAGATGCGTGTATGCCTATGAACATCTAAGAGCCCAAAGCATGTGAGGCAATTGACCTCTAAGTTCTAGGATGACTTTGCTGGTGAAGGTAGGGTAACTTGGACTCCTTAGTAGGGTAACTGGTGTCCATGGGGATAATGACCAAATTCCCAAGGTAGGGTAACTTTGCCCACTCATGCCATAAACCCATCCGGAAGTCCTCCAGGTAACTACAAAACCGGTCTTGGAGGTCCGTGTAACATTCCCATAATTCTCTTAACCTTATGTGGATGTTCTCCTGAAAGGTTACCCTTCCCAATAGAGTGCCTGAGGCTACTCAACCATTCCCTAGACTTTGCCCTAGGTTACCCAGCCATTTGTATACGAGACCATACCACCTCTGATTACCACTTGGTATACCATTTGGGCTAAGGTGCTAGTTATTGTAGCTACCTATCGTAGCGTCGTTACAGATGCTCAAGCCAGACCTCTCCACTTCCTCTGCTATCAATACAGAAAGCGGTATCTGCTCCGTCCAAGGCTAGGTCATGTATTGCTCCAAGTATGGTCAATTCCCTAAGCTCAACCACTTGAACTACTCCCAGTGGCATAAGCACATGGAGGTTATCCTATGTGCAGGAGATGCATTTGAGCTTACAATATGAAATGCAAAGACTCCACCCAATAACCAACGAGTTCAGCTTGCCGAATACCGTCGTCACACAGACAATGCAATGGCTCTGATATTTGGGTCCTGCAGTACGAGTGCCCAACAGTAGCTCCAAGAACAAACCAACCCTGCAGAAATGTGAACTCTCTTGGGGGAGAAGCTAGACACCATTGCCTCAAGAGCGGGTCGCATGTCAACCCTCCGTCAACTTTCCCAAGCACGTCCAATCCCCGGGAAACCGATTGCTGAGTATATATCTACCTTACACTACTTTAGGGATATATTGTCTGGAACGGAAGAGCCCATCACGGAATCAGCGTTCATATCCCATGTACTAATGACTCTTCCCTCTTCCTTAGATACCTTCAGTGATATCCTCCTCGGTCAGCATACCGTAGATGAATTAATTGTGAAAATAAAGGAATCTGAAGATACATTGAATACACAACAAGCGGATTCCCATACGAGAGACATCATTACACCCTTACTAGTCCGAAGGCCTTCACAGCTCGTGCCTAGACTCGTGGCGCTCATTTTAGGGGAAGGGGCAGAGGAGGAAGGCAGTCAACCTTACGCAGAGATAACAACGTTCTCTGTTGGTATTGTAATAAGCAGGGGCAGAAACAGGAGAATTGCTATACCAAGAAGAAGGCTGAAGAGGCACGGGTGGACTGATTTGCAAGAAGAACTAGGAAGGGTGTAACGACCCTAGGATAGGTAGCTACAATTACTACCACCTTAGCCCAAATGGTATACCGAGTGGTAACCAGAGGTGGTATGGTCTTGTATACATAGGATACAAATAGCTGGTTAACCTAGGACAAGGTCTAGGGAATGGTTGAGTAGCCTTGAGCACTCTATTAGGGAGGGTAACCTTTCCGAAGAACATCCGCATAAGGTCAAGCGTGTTATGGGAATGTTACACAGAACTCCGAGCTGACCTTTGTGGTCGACTGGAGAACTTCCAGTGCGGTTAATAGTATAAGAGGACAAAGTTACCCTACCTTGGGAATTTGGTCATTATGCCCATAGACCGCAGTTACCCTACTGGGGAGTCCAAGTTACACTACCTTCACTGGCAAAGTCATCCTATAACTTAGAGGTCGATTGCCTCACATTCTATGGCCTCTGAGATGTTCATGGGCCCACAAGCATCTGCGTGAGGAGGCCCCACACCGGAGTAAAGGTGGCCTGAACATGCTATTAAATTTGGGCATGTTTTGCTAACACCCCCCTCTGAATCCAGGGTGGGGACGGCGCGTCATAGGCAGATGGCTGAATAGTTGCTCGTTTGCTAGTAAAAAGAGGTCATTCAAGCAGCTGCCGTAACACCGTAAACATCGTCGCCGTCCGTCCCACTGAATCTCGTTTGCAGGATATATGAGGGGAGTATGGGTAATGGCCAAAATGGTGGTTGCCCATAAATGGTCTCTCCGGCACCTAGGAGCCTATCGTAGCCTACAGGTAGTTGTGAAGTCTTCCTAGTGGTACTTGGGTAGTCCCAGGAGGCCACGGCTCTTTCGGGACAGATACCTCTGTAACTAGCCGGGACCTTCTCCCCTTGATTTGTAGCATTACTAGGGTTGTCAATGGCCTCTAGAGGTATGAGTCTTATCAGGGTAGAGTATGTCCCGAGAGGGTGGCTATGTGTAGCGCCCACTTAGCCAACCATCGGCTACATCTCACCAGGGGAGCTTGCATGTCAATTTATCACATTAGATAGTCACGTAGATTAAATGATGGACTGCATAGCTTGTATAGATGAAGCTGCCACTGGGCCAGTGAGTCCACCACTTAGGTATTGACTCAGGTTGTTGTCATAACAGTTAGCCACTGGTATGACTTCGATATGAAGAGTTTTTCCAGCTGCAGTTGTATTGGAGATGCATTGCAGAAACTCATAACCTATTGACGGAGTTAGGACTACCTGAGTTGCTCCGATACCTCCGTAAGGATAATTCATTCCTAATGGAGGGTAAAACTCGGACAAGCCTTGAGCAGGACAGGGTACTCGCCCAAGGTCGGAGTAGTGGTGAATGTCAAAGGCTTAAATCTGATATCTACTTAAGTTTAAGCGTTTGGCATTCTACTTCGACAACCAACTTTTCCTCGCGAGAACTAAATTATGTGAAGCTTCAAGCTTAACCATATTAAGTTTTACCGTTTGATTCTTTTGAATTATTTACCTTATCTTTATCTTCTACTTTGAGTGTTTAGTATGGTTGCAACCGTTGAGTTCACCTCACTATAGGGTGCCCCCGTTACAAAGGGTGAATTTAGCAATACAGAGACTGCTGGTGCTGCTTTCCCTTCAGTTCAAGCACTCGCAGCCAGGATTGGGCCTACTACAGGAAGCACGGATTGGATAATTGACTCTGGAGCATCACACCACTTATGCCTCAATCGAGGCCTCTTTGTCACTTTCAAATGTCTCCCATAACCTGTTAAAATTCACCTGGGAGTCAATTCAACAGTCCCAGCGATTGCAGCGGGTATGATACACCTGCCTCTACCATCAAGGGTGCTTTCGATTGAGGCATTGTTTGTTCCACAACTTCAGGCATCTCTGTTGTCGGTTAGCCAGCTATCAATAACATACCAAATCACTTTTAAGAACTCGGTCTGCTTTCTTGAGGGCTGTAGGTTGGGATCGCTTGTGGATGGGGTTTATCGTTTCGTACCATTCAGACCAAAGCCTATAATAGTCACTGCTATAACTCTCCTCATTCAGGCTAACTCTGCTTGCCTACCATCTATCGACTTATGGCACCAAAGATTGGGGCATGCCAGTCACCAAACACTAAGGATACTGCTACCTCAGTCAACCGATAGTGGTACGACGACAACGGGATCTCTTTCCTGTCATATTTGTATAAAGTCAAAGCACCAGAGGAAGGTCGAGAGACAGGCTGCTCCGCGGACTACAAGGCCCTTTGAATTGCTTCATTCAGATCTGTGTGGCCCAGTATCTCCAGAGTCCGCATCGGGTGCACGTTACTTCATCTTATACATTGATGATTTTTCCGGCTTGACCTGGGTTTACTTTCTTAAAAGTTAAGTGGCCAGTCTGGTTGTATCTGCATTTAAGGAGTTTATGGCTAGGGTGCAAAGGCGGTTTCCTCGATATCCCATAGTAAGGTTTTGCTGCGATAATGGGAAGGGCCAATATGATAATAGCTCGTTTCGTGGAATCCTGCAAGAATCCGGTATCTCTTTTAAACCTTCGGAGCCCTACACTCAGCACAAAAACGGAGTCAGCGAGTGAATGATCCGTACTATAGTGACAAAAGTGGGCGGCTTACTCTTGGACTTCTGCCTACAAGATGAGTTTTGGGCTGAAGCAGTGAATACCGTAGTGTATCTACATGCACGCTGCCCCTCAAGAAGTGTTGGTGGTCTCACTCCATATGAGAAGCTGTTTGGAGTCAAACCCGAACTTGGACATCTGCGTCGATTTAGCTGTACAGTATATAAACTCATTCCTGAGGCCCAGCAGACAAGAAAGTTCTGAGAAAAGGCAAAGAAATTCATTTTTCTTGGGCTTAGTCATGAGACAGTAAAGATATGGCGCTTATGGGACTCTGAGAGAAAATGAGTAATTGAAGCATCGGATATCCGCTTCGTAGAAGCTGAGACTATGGGGGAAACCGCAGTCTAGCACCGAAGATAAGTTGGAAGTACTCAGATCTTGCATCCCGGATGGCATACTGATAGGAGTTGATCATACTGCACATGTGGAAGAAGTAATCCGTGTTGTCACCCCCAATACTTGGCGAGAGCAGGTCAATGCCCCTAGACAGGCCGCTATTGAGTGTGGCAGGAGAGACTCTACAGATTCTAGTTCACTCCCTGATGGAGAAGGCACAGCGGTCACTACAGATGTGAGTGACCTTAGACCAGAGAACCAGCCAGCACCAGTATTGCGCCGTTCAGGCCGACATGGTCACTTGGCTCAAGCCCCTCGGGCAATGCTTGAGCCTGGGGCTAGTAATGAAGCTGAGTGTGACCCGCTTAGCTACGGGGAAGCACTTGAGCTGAGTTCCTGTGCCGATTTGAAAGACTCCATGGATGCGGAGTTCTGCTCTCTTGTTGTGAACAAAACCTGGACCTATTGCTCTACAATTCCAGTTGGCGCACATCCGATCGGATGTAAGTGGGTTTATGTTCTGCAGACGAACCCAGATAGAAGTCAGCGTTTTAAAGCATGATTAGTGATAAACGGATATGAGCCGTCAGATGTTGGTGAAACCTTTGCCCCTGTGGCCAGGTTGGTTAGTTCCCGTATCATGCTAGCTCTCGCAGCTTTGAATTGGTGGGAGATTGACCACATGGATGTGGCAACTGCGTTTCTGAATTCCCCTGTCAATCATGATATTTACATGTTAATACCTGAGGGCATAGAATTGCTTGATCCCAACAGACCAGTTAGTATGACAGTTTGCAAGCTAAACATGGCACTCTATGGCCTTAAGGAAGCACAAATACTCTGGTATGAGCACATAGATGAGTTTCTACTCTCAGTAGGGTTTAGGAAATCGATCAATGATGTGAATCTGTACCTCACACCTGATCGGGAGCTTGTTCTGCTCCTCTATGTCGATGATCTGTTGCTGATGGCCAAGCATCGCGAAGGCATTGATCAAGCTAAAGACCTGCAACATTCCCGGTACTGGATGAGTGATTTGGGGCCAGCGAGAATGTTTCTAGGGTTAGAGATTTACCGGCTACCTAATGGACACCTCAGACTGCATCAGGCACGATTTATACTAAACGTCTTAAAGTAGTTCAATATCCAAGACTCTAATGGAGAGCATACTCCTATCGAGACTGGGAGGAGCCTACTACCAGCCCAGGATGGTGAGAAACTAATTGAACAGCGTGAGTATCAATCCCTAGTGGGTAGTTTGATGTATATAGCTGTCGGTACCCGGCCGGATCTTGCCTTTGCTATTTCATTATTGACTAAGTTTAACTCAAAGCCTACAACAAATCGCTTTCTGGCCACCAAGCGAGTTTTTCAATACTTGAAAGAGACAGTTGGACTGGGTCTCATCTATGGTACTGTCGATAGTTTGATAGGCTATAACGATTCAGACTTTGCCGGAGAGCTGAATGACCGTAAATCACCATTCAACTATGTCTTCACTCTAGCTAGGGCTGCACTATCCTCGAAATTGAAAAAGCAATCAATAGTTTCACTATCTTCAACTGAAGCCGAGTAGGTTGCTTGTTCTGAAGCAATACGAGAAGAGATTTGGCTTCGCCGGCTTTATCACGAAATCACCTCTACTAAATCAAATTCAATTCCGCTATCCATACAGCTACTTCTCTCTGACAGTCAGGGTGCCATTGGTCTCGCAAAGACTCCCAGATTCAACACCGGGACTAAACATATCGATGCGAAATATCATTTGGTTCAAGATGCCTATGCTCAGGGACTCATTGAGCTTACCTATTTGCCTACAACCGACATGCCGGCGGATATTATGACAAAACTATAATGATTAGGATATGAGAGTAGAGAGTCTTGCGGTCCTTATTCTTTCTGTGCTGCCAGCAGCGTTCTATATCTACACAAATCTCCCGTACAGAAAAACTCTTCATCTCCTTTGTTCAAGTCTTCGCTTCCATCACCTTCTCTTCCTTTTCACTTCACACCCACAACCTTGAAACATATTCCATCCCTTTAGCCCTTCACTTCGTTTCAGCTACTTACAGAGTTTTCTCTTTCCAAACATTCATGATACAATTGCCTGTTTCGCTATCATCATGATGCGACACCAGTTGGTTCCATCTTTCCCCTAACCTTAGTCCGAAACCTTTCGCACACCCTAGTGCGTTTCCTGAGTGTACATAAAACATCTCCAGTACAGCTATCCATTCATCCTTAACAACCATAGTCTCAACTCCCATGTTCCGCAACCCTATCCATACCCAAAGACTCCTCGTCCAAACATCCAGTGTTGTAGTAGTGTTGAGGATATGGAACCTTCGCGAATATTTTAACAAAAACCACTACCACCGGACACACACCAACAGCACGTCAAAGGGATAGGCTTACAGGAGGGATGTTGAAGGAAGGAAGGTGCATTGTGATCTTTTCTGTACGGGACACTCTTTTTCCTCTCCCTCTACATTGGCAGGTTTTTTTTAATGAGGTCGCTGAAATCTTTGTACATTTCCTTTTACTTCCTTTGTATTATAATCTTTTGTTTTTGAGCTGGAGGTTATCTGGAAGGGTGGGAGTGTTGTATTACGCCGGGAGTTCTCACTAGCTTCCTGATAACTGTGGACGGGAAGCAGTCTTATGGACTGGAAGGGAAGGGTCACCTAGATGTGCTGCGTCACTGGGAGTACGCTTTCTGTGTTGGGCAGGTCGTGTGGTAATAGGGGAATCATGGTGATGAACAATGATGTAATAGAGTACGTATGTCAGGAGTCATGTCAATAGCGCATTCGATGTCTATAAGTAGAGGTACCTTCTCCCCATTGCCGGATGAAGAGGTGAATACAAGGAATCACAACAGCCTGTTTTCGATCCTTGGGGACCTTGGAGTTGAGTGTATTGGAAGATGGCTTGTTGACTATGGTGACCTCATCCTCACCCAGACTATCCTCACTATACCCGTCTTCACTCGAGCGCTCAGCCTCCTCAAATTCAGACTTGGCCGGCACAAGATTCTTGACCTTTTCCTTATTCTTCCTTCCAGTCCCCAAGATCATCCTTCCACTAGCATTACCCTCTTCCTCCTCGTCCTTACCAGTCTTATCTGACCTGTCATCATCTTCTAAAGCACGACGTAGACCATCCACTTGGGTCTTATTGGCTTTCTTCCAAGCACCTTCGGCATTTTGCATAAATTTGAGGCCCATTAATTTACTCTTGTTGTGTTGACCTTTGGCAGAGTCGTTTTCGTTCTCCAGCTTTTCTAGTTCTGCAAGTAAGCGCTGCTTTGCTTGCTGCTGATCTTCGTCAAACAGGTTATCTTCTCCTTCGTCCCCACTACTCTCGAGCTCCTCATCTTCTCCAGTTGCCTTTCCTGAAATCCCCGTTCGAAGCTCCTCTGAGCGCTTTGCCATCCTCATCACACCATTCTCTGCTTCCTCATCCCACATAGTCCTCCCTGAGTCCTTCATGCCCTTAAACCACTTGGTCCGCTTATGCCTCAAAGTCATTGCCACCTATTATAATTTAATTTATGATACCGTCATATCATATCACGATCAGTGATCCCAACGGGCCAGTCCGTCCGGCTTTGTGTACGGCCGGACTGACCCAGGATTTTTTAGAGACGGCCGGGCCGGACCGTGGGAAAGCGGCTTTTCAAAACCAAAGCCGGGCCATGCCTGGGTGACTTGCAGGCTTTCGAGTGATCACCTGTGATTTGGTATAAAAGCTTGGCAGTAAAGTGAAACAAGCTCTAAAGTAACACGAAACGCCAAGCACAAAGATCTTGATCGCCAACCGACCCCCATCCAGAAGTTCTTTTCCTCCAACTCGAACTCTTACATGCATAGCACCACCTGCCCCCTATTGTCCAATATACTAATAAACTAGTGGTAATCACAGCCGTATACATAAAACCCCACACATTTGCATCTCCTTTCAGTAATTGTCAAAATTGTCGTTTTTCTTTGGGATCGGTTTCCCTTCTCTATTCTCAGAGTCATGTGCTACTGAAAGGAAAATTATGGGAATAGAAACCTCTCTTACATCATAGACTAGGTGTATTCAGCCGTTTCGGGTTTGTGGGAATCTGATTCCTTCTACCGCCCCGATCAGGTTGTCCCTTTATCCTCTCATTACTCTATCTTACCACCAACGCGTTCTCCCTCACAGTTCCATTGCACCAAGCTCTCGGCCTCCAGGTTCAAGATTCAGTATCACACGGGATACGATGCACAACGACGATGTTGAACTGCAACATCTTGGGATACATCTCTAGTGGAGAAATGGTTCCCGAAGAGATGACAACTGAAGAGAACCTCTCGAAAACTGGCTTGATAGCGATAGAAGCATCTAAACAAGTAAAGTGGAGAATTGGATTCGGCACAGTAGCTGTCTCAGACTCAAACGGCTCAAGAATAAGCAAAAGCCCTTCCTCGTATGTCGCAACCAAGGTTGCAAACATCGCCACCTCTTGTAGCGACTTGTAGTCCTCAATGTTCGCTAACTCTAAGGTTTGGACAAGCGAGGTCAAGCGTTCAGCACAGAACCTATAATATTGTCAGACCAACTTATCTTCTCCCGAAAGCTATTACAAACCTTAATGGCTTCTTCTCGATAAAAGTCAAGTTCTTCAAGTGCTGAAGAAATGAGGAGGGTGTTTCTGAAATGACATGTAACGCCTTCATTCTTGTCTTCACACGGTAAGCCCTCACATGTCTGGCCTGACGGAAGGCGCAAATACCTTGAGATACTCAACAAACCGTTTCAAAAATGCCAGGAAGTGCTCAGCTCTTCTGATATTCCCAGGTACCGCCTCCTTCAACAAATCCTTAGGTAATACTTGTAAAATTCAATCTCCAACCTTGCTAGCATAAATGAAGTAACCTTACCAGGATTAGCCATGAAAGAATCTTCTTCAGTCCCCCCATCAACATCCCGCAGGCCTTCATTCGCTCTTGCACCCTCTTCCTCTCCCTCTCCATAATATCTTCATCATTTGGCACTCCGCCATGCCCAAGACACAGAGCTCCCCCCCCCATTATCATTCTGTTCCTTTATCCTCTCTTTTTGAGGATTCTATGGTGGGATTTCGAGTTGATCTTCTTGATACGCTTTGCCTGGGCCTTCCCAGTATAGCAGTTTGCGCGCAAGCCGAAACTCAGCCGTACGTTTCTGAACCTCTTCTAGGAATAGTTTGTTCGTTTTCAGTTCCTCGAATTCCTTGATTCACTTTTCAAAAGCCATGTTCGACTCCTTCAGAATTCCAAAGATAGTAGCTGCAAGTTCGGTTGACGGGGTAGGCTCAGGAGCCGGAAGCACGGTGATTTTCTTCGACACTGGTAACCGTGCGCTAGGAGCATTGGTTAATGGGGAATGATGATGATCTGCCTGTCGGTGGCTATGCTTCACTGTGTCTGTCCAGCGACGGAGAGTCTCTTTTGACTTCTCGTACGCCTCTGGCCGATGTAACTTGTCCTGTAGTCTCTTTGCCAATGGGGCCGAGAGCTTCCCCTGACTTACTGGATTTCGGTGGTGGGTTGTCGGCGATGGGATAGAGTGATCGTCCGAGCTTGGGATTGGTGACGGTGGGCATGAGGTCCTCTATGGTTAGCTTATCGAAGGTGGAGGGTATAGTTAAATTGTACTCGTTCGGCGCCTTTCCTCCATTGGGATCGTCTCCTGGAGCTCTGTTTGACGATCCTATCGTAGAAGGAAGCGATGATCGCTTGAGGCATTTCAAGTTTCGACGAGTCTTCCAGATTTGTCCTCTTCCTCAGAGTAATCTGCCATCGATTCCCCATCGCCCTCATCGCTCTCACCCAGTGCCTCGTCACTATTGAGGCCGCTGTCTTCATCGCTGTCAACATACCCCATCTTCCACTCATTCCCTTCAGAATCGCTGCCGTGGTCTATCTTGCCTACATTGTCCTTTCCACCATCCTCACATTCGTCGTTGTTGTCGTTTCTTCGAGAACGTCATGGACCGCCATTGCCGAGTCTGCGAACTGGAGCGGAGGGTTTCTCGGAGGACTCGGCAGAAGCGATTGGGAAAGAGTTCTGCGCTCGATCGCTCGATCGCTCTGGGTCTTGGACATCTTTCGGCAGTTAGAGGCCCTATTGTTGCACAATTGCTATTTTCCCAATAGAGGTTTTGACGGAAAGAATCTCTTGGAAATGAAAATTGCCCTTTTGCCAGGATTTCACTCCGAACACTTATGTTAATCTAAAGAAAATTAGAAGGGGGGATGAAAAAAATTGTGGAAAACCGTCTCACTTCCCCCACCACTTTAGACCCCCGAACGTGATGGAGGTGGCACGATTCATATTCGGGTGTGTTTGACGGAGGAGATGTTGGTATTATATTCGCTATGGAGGTTGCCAGCCACGGTTCACCTCTACCGTAGTAGGTATGATAAAACTCTGCTCTTACATGTGACAGCCATAAGTCTCCGCATATGCCCTAATCATTCGTGCTCGCCCGAGTAGAACGTTCGCCCGTCCACGCTTTTGTGTTCCTCCATACATGCCCAAGCTACTCATCGGCCTGCGCTATCTCTGCTCCTCTTGCACTGCTCTACTCGGTATCATACTACTGGGATTATAATACTATCAGATCAAACCCACCATAATGCTGCTATAATTTTATACGTACGATCGGCCCCGACAGGAAGCGGAACGCCCTCAAGACGTAGATCTAAGCACGGTGGGAGAGCGTGGAGCAAATAATTCCTCGCGACCGAAAACAAAAGGCTGAGGCCCGACCGTGGGCAGCTGCTCCTAAACCTGAGCTATCAAAGCGATCAACACTCGGCGGTTCAAAGGACGAAGAAGCATCTTTTCCAAGAGGCAGTGGCTCTATCCTTAACTCATTGGAGTTCAAGCAAATATCGAATGCCGCTGCTAAAGATGCCCGCTTCGAAGCTGACAATGTGAAAGCCAAATCGGATAAGAAGAAGCCAAGGAGAGAGGGATTGAAGGAAAGGAAAATAAAAGAACTAAAAAGGACAAATCCAAGAAGAGTGAACAAAGGGGGACTAAAACAGAGGGATTGAGCTATAAGTTTGGCCCATCCTCATCAAAAATAATAACCACAATCTTCTAATCACTTCTCCCAGATCAATCAAACTGATCTTGCTCTTTCTTTGCCAGATACCCTGACTGACTCCTCTTCTATTTCAGAGTCGGTGAACTTAACGAAGTTGAGAAAGCTAGAGAAATCGCGGAGAGAGCTATTAAGATTATAGCCCTTCGTGAGGAGAAAGAAAAGCACAACGTCTGGATCGCTATGCTAAATATAGAATCCATGTACTGCACAGATGAGACTCTCGAAGGTGCCTTCAAGAGGGCCTGCCATCATAACGCGGCCAAGGCATCAGTGAGAAACTAGTTAGTATCTGTATTCAAACCGGCAAGGCTGGAATATAATATTTCCCGATCAAAAGACCTCGCCACAGACGCCTAACTCCATGACTCGAGAAATCAGACGAGCTCTTCAAAGTAATGATCAAAAAATTCAGCCAAGATCTTAGAATCTGGATAAACTACGCCAACTCCCTTCTCAGCGGCAAGCTAAACCGTGAAGTCTCCCGTACCCTCCTTCAACGAGCGATGCAAGCACTCCCGCAAGACAGCACAAGGACACCATCTCCAAGTCTGATATGCTAAAAATTCTGAAGTGGTGACATTGGAGAGAATGAACACTGTGTGAGAACTTAGTCGCCACTTTCAAAAAGAAGCTCGATCCATATATCATGTTCTTGGACATGAAGATAAAATACGGATGCGAAGATGACGGAAAGGAGGGTGTCAGAGCTTTATTCAAGAGGGCTCTCGCTGAGAAGGCTTCGACCCGTCAAGCTAAGGCTCTTTTCAAGAAGTCGTTGGGGTTCGAGAAGAGCGAGGGAGATGATAAGAGTGTTGAGAATGTGACAAAAATGGCGAAGGAAATAGGTGGGGCGAATAAAGGGAAGTGAGTGAAGCGAGGCAGGGTATAACATCAGGTACAGGTATTGTTAAACCTTGATGTAAATTATATCAGTACATATTGTGGACTACGTAATTGAAATTGAGGTTTCCTTTCAGTAATATTATCCGGTATGGGAGTTAGCGGTAGGTATTGGTGGCCAGTTGGCAGGTGGGATAGTGATTTTTCGTGATCTTGGGCAGCACGGGACAAATGAAGATATATGGATCCAGCACAACTCACTTCACCTTGTAAAAAACTACATATCCAAGCCAATGATCACGAGTAGGCAATCATAAACACATTCAAACATCCTTCACAAGTAAAACTAGTTTACCTTGTTATGATTCACCGGCGCTCTCCGGATACCGATCCCACACCTTTAGTTCTTAGAACATGCGAGAAGAATTTGGGAATTCACCGTAGTTGTATACACGGTGAAGAAAGCGAAGTGAGGGGTATACTCGGTGAAGAATGCGAAGTGAGGGGTAAGCGGGGTAAAGGTAAACCAAAGCTTGGAAGCAAAGCGGGGAGGCAAAGTGGGGAGGCAAAGGAGAAAGAGAGGTATGGCAATGGCGTGAGAAAGTTCGGAAATCATCTGATTATGTTCTAGAGATGTCCAGAAGAGTTAGCATTGTTCATGTATTTAAGAGGGTCCCTTGGACAACAAACTTAGGTAGATCAGGTCAACAAATAGCAAGTCTCGCTTTGGTATACTCGTTTCATTTCTTTATACACTTCTCTGTCAACCACTGCCCGTATCCCCTTCACAATTTTTAGATACCTAACGTACGACCTCTAAGTTAACTGCCCGTGATGATTTACGAAATGTTTGCAGTCTGTTCTCATAATTTAATTACTTTTTTTCCCATCCCCTTTGCCATTGTATGTAACAGGACTTTCTAATAATAAAAGAGTTGTTAGAACAGTCATCCTTTTGGGGCAGAGGTTCCAAGGGCCTTGATGCGCTCGCGGATCTCCCTCATTTCCTCCTTGTTGGACTTGGGGATCTCTCTTATTTTTGCTTGGAGGGCCTCGCGGACCCCCATGATTTCTAGCCGCAATTCCGCTTCCCCCTCGGATACTGCCTCCCGTAGGCATCCTGCAATCTCTCTCTGCACTTGCGGGTCATAGTAGAGAAGCTTAATCGCAACCTGCAGAAGAGTCAGTACAAAGAACCGGGGAAAATGATTTCTGTGTAACCTACCATGCCAAAACCAGCCCCAATTATAAACATTATCCATTTATTTATCTCTTTCCTGAACTCCTTCATTTCTTCCTCCACCTCTACCTTCAACACTTTCATGTCCTTTTCGAGGCTCGCGACCGATTTCATAATTACGTCGTCCGCTTGGAGAGCGGCCACACGCTGGTCACGGATTAGCCTAACTTCATTTGTATCATGGTAGTTAAGGATAAAGGTATCCCAACCTCGTATATGTCAGCAGGATCCTTTGCCTGAGACTGCACATCGGCCCTATCTTCTTCACCAACTTCCTCGCCTTTGCCCGGGCTAGCGTGTGGGAATTTTGGGTGAGGGGTGTTTTCTCTCCCAAGGCCAGCTTTAGAACATTCCGAGCGGAAAAAGCTTTTGCCAGCACGATAGGCCAACGGTTGGGAGATAGGGAGAGGGCGAAAGGCCCTAGTCCCGAGGGGACGAAGAGTTCTACTAACAAGAAACATTTGAACTGTGTAACAGATACTAGGTTAGTCATCGATACTCTAGCAATTTGTAGGAATATTAGGTGGACTCACGTTATCGTTTGTGTTTTTGATTGTGTTTGACGGAGATGGAGAGCAGGATAAAGTATAGAGATATCATACCCCCCTACTTATACAAGAGGTCGTTACGCTTGTAAACTGGTGGCGGGAGTTATGTAGGTTCGGGGGCTATGTCAGGAACGCCGATACGCAGGGGAAGTATACTTCAGCACTCAGTACAGACTAAAATACCCAGAGTAACGTCCAACGTTTGTTCTTGTTCCTACGCAACCTGTGTATGCCTCTTCCCAACATTTACACACAAACCAACAAAAACCTCGTCGGTAGTTTACTTGAGTAAAAGACCACCACATAAAGATGCGGACATCGCTTGAGGGGTATTATATGAAGAAAAAAAAGAGAACAAGATTTGAATGGAATTGTTATCTGTGTAGATTTGGTCTCATTTTTGGGCCACATCGCCTCAAGCTTCTTGTTTTGGGGGGGTGATTCAAATCTAGGAATGAATGATAATTCATGGTTTGGGTTAAAGGGGTGAGACTTCATTAAGTAACCACAGAAACACACTTAGCACTACTATTAATAATAAACTACAACAGAAGCAACTAAGCAAATAAAAAAAGAGCATTTCCCAGGGTTCTTGCCGCTAAAACCTCCACCATTGGGGAAATAACAATTGAGCATGAATGGCACCCTCCAAACGCCGAAGGATGCGCAAGAACCCGGGCGATCAAGCGCAGAATGCTTTCCCAATTGCTTCTGCCAAGTCCTCCGAGAAGCCTTCCGTTCCTGTTCGCAGACTCGGCAATGGATATCCTTCACGTTCTCGAAGAAGTAACAACGCCAACGAAAGTGGGATGGTAGAAAGGACAATATAGCCTAGATAGACTAGGGTAGCCATTCTGAAGGGAATGAGTGGAGAATGGGGTATGTTGATAGCGATGAAGATGGCGGCCAGAATAGCGACGGGGTACTGGGTGAGACCAGTAAGGGCGGTGGGGAATCGATGGCAGATTTCTCTGAGGAAGAGGACGAAACTCCAGAAGACTGGTCGAAACTTGAAATGCCTCAAGCAATCATATCTTCGCTTCCTTCTGCGATGGGATCGTCAAGGGGGGCTGCAGGAGACGGTTCTGACGAAGGAAAGGCGCAGAGAGAGTACAATTTAACTATACCCTCCACCTTCGATAAGCTCACCATGGAGGACCTCCTACACACCATCACCAATCCCAAGGTCAGGCAATCGCTCAAACCCATTGCCGACAATGCACCACCAAAATCCAGTAAGTCAGGAGAACAGGGGAAGCTTTCGGCCCCATTAGCAATGAGACAACAGGACAAGTTAGATCAGGCAGCGGCGTACGAGAAGTCAAAAGAGACTCTTGGTCGCTGGACAGACACAGTGAAGCAGAACCGACAGGGGGATCATCTTCATTCCCCATTAGCCAATGCTCCTAACGCACGGTTACCATGGCCGAAGAAAATCACGGGGCTTTCGACTTCCGAGTCTACTCCGTTAACCGAACTTGAAGCTGTTATCTCCGGAATTCTGAAGGAGTCGAACATGGCTTCCGAAAAGTCAATCGAGTAATTTGAGTAACTGAAAACGAATAAACTCTCAGTAGAGGAGGTTCAGAAACATACCCGCTGAGCTTCGGTTTGCGCGCGAACTCCTATACCTAGAAGAGATCATGGCCAAGCGTATCAAGAAGATCAAGTCGAAATCCTACCATACAATCGTCAATAAACCAACAGAGGATAAAGGAACAAAATGCCAGTGGTGGGCGGATGCCTGCCTCTTGGGCACGGCGGAGTGCCAAATGAAGATATTATGGAGAGGGAGAGGAAGAGGGCAGAAGAGCGAAGGGCTTTGAGGCATAAGGAGGGAAAGTGGTCTAAGGGGATGAAGGACACGGGGAGGACTATGTGGGATGAGGAAGCAGAGAATGGCGTGATAGAGATGGCACCTCGCTCAGAGGAGCTTCAAATGAGGATTTCTCGAAAGGCAATTGGGAAAGACGAGGAGCTTGAGAATAGTGGGGACGGATGAGCAGATGACCTGTTTGACTAAGATCAGCAGCAAGAAAAGCAGGGCTTACTTGCAGAACTATAAAAGCTGGAGAACAAAAACCACTCTGCCAAAGGTCAACACAAGAGTAAGCTGATGGACCTCGAATTTTTGCAAAATGCCGAAGCTGCTGGGAGGAAAGCCAATAGGCCTAGAGTTAGTTTGGGGGCGGGGCGGGTTTTGACTGGCCAGACCCGCCGTTACACAGGGCCGGGAGTAGTGTTGTTCACGAGCCGGCTCGAGCCCCAAAGACGCGCGAATCTAGAGTAGCCACTATACCTCTACTAGAGGTCATTTTTAGTATCTGGACAGCTTGGCGCCAAATCTAATACAAACCAGCGCCAAGATTCCGGATACTAAAAAATGTCAAGGTTCTCGACGTGAGAAGGGGAGGGTCGCACGGAAGTAAGCCACTAGACTAAGAGATTTGACCTGGAACTTAGGCACTCGGAGGAAGGAATATGGAACATAAGTTTACGGCCTATAATGCTTCGTTGATTCACACTCGCTCGCTCTCCTCTAACTGCTCCTTCGGAAAATCAAACTAACCATAAAGACAGATGTATAAGTAAAAACATAATAAGACATACTGATCCCCCAATGGATCACCCACACCTATCTCTGTGTTTGCCTTATGTCCCTTTTCCTCTGTACACTCCTGTGATAACAAAAAGAACATGCGGATAAACTCTCTAGAGAACATTCTCCCGTATCTCTTCTCTCTGCATATCTCCTAAACTATCCTTCCCCTGGTGTAACAAAGACAAGCACCTCCATCTTAAAAGACTCCCCCAGAAGATGGTGCCATTCTCCACCATCCGAAGATAAGCCAAGTTTGTGCACCAATTCTGCTTGCTTGACTTTGCCATAGACCATGGTAAATCCATCGGCTAGCATTTCGGTTGTCTGTTGAAGCTAAGCGTAATCATTCTATCACGAACGTGATCCTTGACCCAAGGAAAACATAACCCCGACAGTTTTGCTTAGTGTTTATTGTTTGCCGATATTGGCGTTCTTAATATTCGCTTGATTGTAGCTATTGACAGGTCATCGTAGGCGTTTCGTATGCATGTAATGGGCTTGAGTGATCAATGATGACTGGTGTAAGTTGTGATCAACCTTGTGAATCCAGACACCCTCATCGATGCTCGTTGCACTTGCAATAAATTCGGCATCAGCAGTACTCTTCGCAGTTATAGACACCTCTTTGACTGCCATCCAGTAATTGATCTGTATCATTCACCAATCACCAGCCCCGTCGTGGACGTCATGCAATTGGGGTCCACGGCGGGGTCGGAATGGGCATATATGGCAATGGTGTCATGAAATTGAGTCAACCCATCTCTAAATTCTCGATGTAGCTGGTAGTCTGCCGTTGTGGCCAAATAACGCAAAACTGGTCTGGCTATCTGATAAAATCAAGACGGGAGATCGCCTGTGCTTGAGAATGCAGGTGCACGATGAGGACCGAACAGAAAAATCAACAACCAACTTTTATTCAGTGACCTACTTCTTCCTAAAATGTGGGAGAAACAGAGACCTTAAATACAAAAAACAATAGGGACTTTTCCGAGATTTTTTCTGCTTATGATCACATAGTTTCGACACTATGATCACACCATTTCCTCATCATAACTGCACGACTCCCATACAATGATCACATCATACACTTGCGGTGATCCCATTCTTCGTCCTTCTTCCATCCATGTCTATTCCTTTCTTCTACCAACTTGATCGAAGGTTCTGTCGTCAATTCCCCCTATATTCTTCTACCCACTTCTACGGAGGTACAGTGCCTAAGTGTTGTATATTTCACTAGCAGGGGGGCGATCGGCTAGCAGGGGAGGAGGAGTAAATGGGGCATAGTGGCATAGGCCAGTTGTGGCCAGGAAATCTGAACGGTGGTGTCAACGATAATCTGAACGGTAGTCTGAATGGACGCAATATCAAAATGTATTTTGTAGTAACGGGCGTAGCTGACAATCTCGGCGCTGATCTCGAGTCAACTCGGATTTCTTCAAAGGAGGCATCTTGTCAATCAGGACATGAAGAAGAAAAAGTCTACAAAAGATTTTCTACTTCGCTTGTGAACTTCCAAGCCGCTATCCCCAATTTGCTCCCCGCTATCCCCCATTTACTTCCCCGCTCCTGCTAGTTTACCACTCCCTTGCCAGCGGAATATACAATACTTAGGCGCTGTACCTCTGTATAGAAGGATCGGGTCTGGTGACTCTGGTGTGAGTGCCAGTGATTCACAACATGATCGAGTAGTGGAAAAGTGGAAACCGATAATCTTGTTGTGTTTTTCCTGTAGGCACAAGAGGTCTTGGTTAAGCGGTAGATTTATCATGTAAGGAGGCTCATGAGAGACCCACACGGGTGGAGAGCACGACAAGCGGAATTATCGAGAACCAGTGATCCTTGAGTGCCGCTTTGCCTTTCATCTTTGTCTTGTGTTCCAAGCAGGGTTTTGATCCTACAAAATTCGCTTGTCGATATCCACAAAAGAAGACCGATCCCAGAAGAGACCCGACAGCACTGTGTTTAATTTTGGTTATGGGTAGTAGTTGAAGGGGTGCTGTACCATAATTTCAAAAGATAGATTGTAAGCCGCCATCTATTCAACTCTTGACCAGTTCACCAAAGCCAAACCAATACCTGAGATAGTAGCCAATACGAAAGCGAGTGAAAAAGCTATGAATACAGAGAAAAGACCTCACAATCCTATTCCCATGTAACGACCCTACGATAGGTAGCTACAATAACTATTCCCTTAGCCCAAATGGAGTACCAAGTAGTACCCACAGGTGGTATGGTCATGTATACTTTGTATGCAAATGGCTAGTATGCCTTGGGTGAAGCCCAGAGAACATTAGAGTTGCCTCGGGTACTCTAGTAGGCAGGGTAACCTTTTGGGAGAACCTTCGCATAAAGTCAAGAGAATTATGGGGACATTGCACGGGTCTCCGAGACGACTTTTGTGGTCAACTGGAGGACTTCTGGAGAGGTTAATGGCATGAGAGGGCAAAGTTACCCTACCTTGGGAATTTGACCATTTTCCCCATGGACCCCAGTTACCCTACTGAGGTATCCAAGTTACCCAACCTTCACCGGCAAAGTCATCCTAAAACTTAGAGGTCAATTGCCTCACATTGTACGGGCCCTTAGAGGTTCATGGGCGCAGACACATCCGTGCGGGGAGGCCCCACACCTGAGTAATGGTAGCGCGAACATACTATTGAACATGGGCGGGTTTAGCTAACACCCCCCACTGGCCCTAGTATTGGGACGGCGCGTCATAGGCAGATGGCTGTGTAGTTGCTCGTTTGCTAGTTAAAAGAGGTCATTGGACTAGCTGCCATAAGACCTTATAAGTCGTCGCCATCCATCCGACTGAATGTCGTTCGCAGGATATATAAGGGGAGTATAGGTAACCGCCAAAGTGGGGGTCACCCATAAATGGTCCCTCAGGCAGCTAGGAGTCTATTCTAACTTACGCGTAGTAGGGTAGTCTTCCGAGTGGTACTCAGGTAGTCTCAGGAGGCTACAGTCCTTTTGAGACAAATACCTTGGTAACCAGCCGGGACCTTCTCTCCTTGATTTGTAGCATTACTATGGGTTGTCAATGGACTCAAGGGGTATGTGTCCTATCACGGTAGCGTATGTCCTGAGAGGTTGGCTATGGGTAGCGCCCACTTAGCCAACCATCAGTTACATCTCACTGGGGGAGCTTGCATGTCAAATTATCACATTGAGTAGTCGGGTAGATTAAATGATGGACTTCATAGCTTGTATAGACGAAACTACAACTGCGCCTGTGAGTCCACCACCTAGGTATTGACTCCGGTTGTTGTCATAACAGCTAGCCACTAGTATGACTTCGATAGGAAGAGTTTTTCCAGCTGCGGTTGTATTCGAGATGCATTGCAGAAACTCATATCTTATTGACGGAGTTAAATATACCCGAGTTGGTCCGATACTTCCGGCAGGATCATTGCTGATGGAGGGTGGACCTCGGACAAGCCCTAAGCAGGACAGGGTACTCGCACAAGGTTGGAGTAGTGGTGAATGTCAAAGGCTTAAATCTGATATCTACTTAAGTTTAAGCATTTGGCATTCTACTTTGATAACCAACTTTCCTCAAGAGAACTTACATAAGTGAAGCTTTCAGCTTAACGATATTAAGTTTTACCGTTTGATTCTTTTGAATTATTTTAACTCATCTCTATCTTCTACTTTGAGTGTTTGGTGCGGTCGCAACCTTAGAGTTTACCTCTGTATAGGGTGCCCCCGTTACATCCCAAGCCGAACTTTGGAGCTTCATAGGCTTGGGTCAAACAATCAAAACACGTCCATTGGCCGGTGTTTCCAACCTGGCCTTAGTTACTAACAAAGAAATATCTCTTGTGCTTTTAAATAAAAGGAACAGGATCTGCCTTGTATCCCTCACAACCCGGATTGTAGAAAATGGGGAGAGAGTGTAACATTTGGTGTCCACCCTGCCTATCTTATTTTTGGGAGGATTTGCCCTCTGTCCGAAACCTGAGGGACTATATTTGGAGGGCATTGGGCAGGGGTGGATTTCCTTTATTAAACTGTTTTTCTGACCATCTCTCATGGTGAATGCAGTGGCTTTCTGGTGCTGTACCGTACGTAACGAGCTATGGTATGAATCATATAAAATGTCTACCAGTACTCGTGCAAAATGTAATGCTTTATCTAATCGGGGTCCAGGTTCTACCTTATGGAAAAATCTGTTCTAAATGCCTGTTGTTCAACTCTTGAAATAAGTTTATATTTTTGAATATTTTTTAAAGTAGAATTTCTCTAAGCAATATAACAATATGAAATTAAACACTTTAGAGCCCAATAGTAATAAATATTCCCAATAACAATAGTTTCTATCAGAATGTTTAAAATAAGAATAATTGAACAAAACTAAGATTACTGTGAGACTTGATCAACAGGCCTCCAGAATAGATTTTTGCATAATTTATAACCCTGACCCTGATTACATAAAGCATTACATTTTCCAACACTACTGGTACTCGGGTATAGCATGAATTCATAGTACAGAGCAGGGATCAGAGGTTGGAGAGCAGTAGTACGGCGCCTATCAAGTGTGTACTATAATTTTGCCCAAATCAAAGCTATTCAATTCAACAAAGTAAGAACTAAAATAATAGGATCATAGCAAGGCATTGCTGATTATTTGTGATTTTCTACTCTTCCTTTTCCATCATGCTAGAGATCCCGGTAGAGAGAGTAAAGAATTTAGATCCTTCTGTCCAAGTCTACTCCTCCCACCATGTACACTTCTCACACTTCTACTCACTAAGCTGAATGGAATAAGGTTTGATAAAGTTTGAATAAAATGTGAGGCTAAGAATACTAATTTGAAACTAACTAGATGAAATAACCTGAAAAAGGCTGGAAAGACAAAAGATCTGTAGGGAGATCATTGGCACAGGCACTAGAGAAAAACATGTAAAATAAGAGCTGAGTCTCATTGTAGGAGAAGAAGAAAAGGACGAAAATAGAGTGTATAGGTAGAAGAGAGACAACGAGGGAGGGGGGAGTGAAAGCAGAAAAAAATTCTAAAGGGAAAGAGGTAGAGAGAGGAGGGGAGAGGGGAAGAAAAAAAACTACAGAGAGCGAGAGAGTGTGTAAGAAAGCGTGAAAGAATGAGCGGAAGAGAGACAAAGGGAAAGAGAGAAAGAGAGAGAGCAAGAACGTGAGAAACAGGAAGAGAATGAGTATGAGTGAGAGTAAGGGTGAGAATGAGAGAAAGAGGAAGACTAAGTTTGAGAGGAGGGCAGGAGGGGTGTAACCGGTACAGGTTACTAGTTTGGGTATGGATTTGATTTATGTATTTGTTTCTGGATACGAGTTCGGGAGACTTGTATGCCTTGTTAGTTTGTTTTATGTTTTGTTTTAGGATACGATCCCAGGAGACTCGTAAGCCTTGTTATTTGATGCTTGTATTGTTTTAGGATACGAACTCCATAAGTTCGTAAGCCTTGGTTATTGTTAAAATGTTTATGGGTTAGGTATCATTTGATGCCTTACGATTTGGATGAGATTGATGCAAGATAGATTATCACAAGTGTATTTAAAGAGGTGTATCTCTCTGGACTTATAGAGATCAGATTTCGACAGACAGAGTTTTCAATATACTTGGTTGAACAGTTATCTTCTATTCCATTCGATTCAAGAATCTTTGAGCTTCGCACAGGCCTAAAGCACTTAGCCTTCTCTTAGTAGTTTCGATAAAAGTAATACAGTCAATTCAATTACTTGTTGGCGTTTCCGGTACTTGACCTCGTTTATACCACCGGTTTGGTTAGAGTCAATACTGATATCCCTTTGCAAGACCACTACCCCGTAGGAAGCGGTTACATTTTTTTAACTTCAGCAAGTCAATGAAGACACCATTTCGAACCTAAAGACAAGGACAGGCAAGGAGGTCTCTCGAGAGGAGCTCACCAAGCCAACTGAGAAGTCCTTGAGAGATAAGGGTCGAAGAGAGCAGAAGAAAGCGAGCAAGCAATTCGAAATCGACGAGGCTGCTCGACAGCTATCCAGAGATGAAGCACAGGTAGTGCTAACGGTGTCAGCGAAAGAACTTGAGAAGGAGACAGCCACCAGACCAGGAGAGTTCCCATCGACACCCAAGAAGAAAAGGGAACCAGCACTACCTCCAGATCCTGACAGTTCAAGCAGTGATAGTGATAGTGACAGTAACGACAATATGTCAGAAGCAGGACCTGCAGATCCTCCTGCACCTCCTCCAGACCCAGTACTTGAAAGGACGACCAGGTTAGCAGCAAAGCTACACCAACTACTGACCTTCAGTGGTGAAGGAGACAATCTCAAAGCAGAAGCCTTTGAGATATGGTATACTTCGGTTCGATTATACATGAACCTAACAGGAGTCACACCAAACGCTCCAGGATCTGGAACTTACTGGGTACTCTATACCACGAAGCGAGCACTAAAAGCTAGTCACCAAGCACTTAGAGAGTACGGCGATGATATCACTAGAGATCAACTAGTCGGACACTTAAAGGACCTATTCGTCTCCACCCGCCAAAAGGATAACCTATTTGACAAGTTTAACGCAGTACAACAAGTCACCGAAGAAGGAAAAGTATGAAGGATCACAGAAGTCATTGTCAATCTCAAGATGTACCAGAAGCAACTATCAGAAGAGGTGATAAGCGATTATATATTCCCTCAGAGACTATACAACAGTATGCATCCGCAGTTGAGACAACAAGCTGAGTTGATTGACGATGAAGACGACACTTTCAAACAACTGACCAGGGATGTCGAAGGAATAGACGCAGTTCTTAGGGATAGAGGAGTCTATAAGAATGAGAAGGGGGATTACTCTTCGGGTAGCTCGAAACTAAAGAACCCCCACAAGTCAAAAGGCAAGTCAGCCAAAGGATACAAGAGGCAGGATAGAGACGACAGGAAAGCTGGACCAACCTGTTACTCCTGCGGCGGAAAGGGCCATATGTCCAAAGAATGTCCTTCTAAGAAGGATAACAAGAAAGGCAAAGGAAAAGCGATCAAGAAGGAAGCAAGATCGAATAATGTTGAATATGAGCAGGACTCAATGGATGAAATCTACATTCATGCTACCGAGATCAAATCCTATGCCACAGCCCAAACTACCCGGCCAGCAAACATCAAACCTCATGGTTCTCTAGAAGGAACAATACACCTAAATGGAAAGGAAACCAAGGTCCTCTTTGATACTGGAACCATTGGAGCCAATATTGTCAGCGCTCACTTTGTTACCACACATGGGATATCATCTATCGAGATGGCGAAACCCACGAAAATTCATATTGTTATGAAAGGGTCGAGATCCGAAAGCCCGAAGGAATACTCAGTGGAGATTTCGGTTGGGAAAATGAAGGTCCCCCATACCAAAATGAGAATTGGAAACCTAGCGAAATCCAATGCCCTTATTGGAATGCCCTTCCTCATGCAACAACAAGTGTCAATTGACTGCCACAAGCTTACCCTCGAATTTCCGAAACACAGAGTCAGGGGAAACTGTACCCCCACCAGCCAGCATGTCAGAGCGGCAGTTGTATCTACAGAAGAGATAATGAATCAACATGCAGACGTATTTCCGGAATCAATACCGGAAGGACTACCGCCTCTAATAAAAATCAATCACAGAATCAGGCTGAAACCGGGTGTTGAAGTCTGGATATTGCCAACATATTCTGTCCCTAAACAATATACAGCAGCTTTGAGTGAGTGGATCAGAGAGAAGAAAAGGCCAGGAGTCATCAGACGCCACTGAATGCACGGAGCTGCACCTATGTTTGTCCAATATAAGAAAGATGGCAAAAGGGCCCGACCGCTAGTGGACCTAACAGAAAGGAACAAAATCAGGCTAAAGGATGATGAACCCATACCCAATCAAATGACCATTCTGAACGATATGACAAGAGCCAGATACCGCAGCAAGATAGACTTAAGCGATGCTTACTTCCAGACCAGGGTGGAGCCTGAGGACGTTTGGAAAAACAGTTTCAAATCACCCTTTGGTGGATTTGTTAGTGAACTCATGCTGCAAGGTTATATGAATGCGCCAGGAATATTCATGCACATAATGTCACACCTGATGGCGGATTTCCTAAGGAAATTCATCTGGGCATACCTTGACCATATCCTCATATTTTCCGATACAGAGAAAGACCACTTGAAACACATTGCGGCTATCTGCAAGAAGCTCAAGGGAGCACTGTTTTATGCAAGCAGAAAGAAGTCCAAGTTTTTCGCCTCTAGAATAGAAGTACTAGGCCACATCATCGATGATGAGGGGTTGAAACCAAACCCTGAAAAGATTGCGAAAATCAAGGCATGGACCACCCCCACCACCAAACGCCAACTACAAGAATTCCTAGGAGTAGTCAACTACATTAGCAAATTCTTACAGCATATAGCAACACTTACAGCCCCCCTGACGGCGCTTACTGGAACAGTGGAGTTTCTCTGGACAGCACTGCATGATGCAGCTATGACAAATATTAAGAAGCTAATAGCAGGACCTCGTATTATGAAACCTGTAGACTACAAATCCGGAGTCCCAATATGGTTGATAACCGATGCATCACTTTCAGGATGTGGAGCTTGGGTAGGACAAGGGGACACACCTGAAACAGCAAGACCTGCAGCACTCTATAGTAGGAAATTCACCGATCCCCAACACCACTATGGAACGACAGATAAGGAAGTGCTAGCGATAATTGACGCACTATCTGCATTAGATCACATACTTAGGGATGTTGTGTTTACGATTGTTACAGATCACCAACCCCTAACCTGCCTTAAGGGAGCAAATGAACTAAGCGGAAGGAGAATCCACTGGGGGAACCTTATCAGTACCTACACAGCGAAGATCGTCTATCGTCCAGGGAACTGGAACTATTTGGCTGACGCTTTATCCCGCCTTTATGAGGAACCAGACAACAATCCTCATTACACTAAAGACCCTACAGAAGAAGACGAAAACGACACCACCCCTATCTACGCTTTATTCTCTAGACCTCAAGACATTCAGGTCATGTCACACTATGAACCTTTACCAGTGTTTGGGCATTCAGAATGTGGATTAGACTGTAGCCTGAACGAAGCAACAGAACGAGACGATATGGAACTAGAAGAGGACCTCACTGGAGGTTTACCACCGATTACAGAAGCCCCGAGAGTACCAACCACCACATGACCAGTCAGTACTGATGGATAGAAGGCCAACGAGAGCTACCACTCTGGACGATCGAATGATGAGATTGAACATTCAGTACTCCACTGGACAGCATGCAAAGATGAACACTGCGAATACCATCGTACCCACAACTCCTATCAAGAACGAACAGTCAGTATGCCTAGCAGTCCACCGATAGTTTACCCAGAGCTACCCAAGTCTACCTCAGCCTCTCCACCAGTGTCAGGCTCACCTCACCGGTCAGTACTAGATCACGTCCTTATCTTAGCGTCCTCAAGCGCAGACTCGAGAATGCGGTACTCTGCAACCAAACTATGCACCAGGAGCGCAACGAACCCAACTGCCCTGCACACAGACACTATCGCAAGGGTCCCCTCTATAGCAGTGCTTTTATACACTCAAATGCCACCATCTCAGCTATCGAACCACCTCAGCTCCCCCATCATGAAAGACGACTGTATGAGATATATGACGATGCAACAGCTGAGGAAGAAGACGACATTCCATGCCTGGAAAGAGTACAAGAAGAGAGAGATGTTGTCCATGCGACCACGGAGTTGGAAGGCATGTGGCGAGAACAGATGATCAAAGGATACAGGCAGGATCCTGTCTGGAAACTGGCGAATGATTCTACAGCTACAGCTACAGGAGGCAAGGCCCAACACTATAGTATTGGCAACGGTCTACTCTATGCCACTACCAGAGGAGGCGAGAGATGTCTCTACATACCCAAAGGACATGCAATAAATGGCGAGACTCTGAGTGAGTTAGCTATCAGCGAGATACACAACAAGGGACACCACTGTTCTCAGAGGAACCTTCGATACGCTACAGAATACCTATTCTGGCCCCAGATGAGAAAAGACTTCCGAGATTTTATTGCACAATGCGAGCAGTGTCAGATCAGTAAAGAACGAAGCACACTCCCTTCAGGAGATGTGCTGATGCTACCTCTCCCATCGGAGATCTTTACTTCTTATGCCATTGACTTCATGGGACCTTTCACCAGGGCTAAGAACTACGATCCAGTGCTAGTAGTAGTCGATAGAGCGGTAGGATATTGCTAGTTAATTCCTACAACTACGAAAGCTACAGCAATCGCTACCATGGAGCTATTACAGAACTACCTCTTTACGCCTCATGGTGTACCTACATCGAGTGTCAGCGACGCTGACCCGCGATTCACCTCTCTGTTTTGGAGGCAGACTCTGAAGACTATGGGCGTTGAACACATCATGGCCGCTCCAGGACACCATCAGACGAACGGCCAAGCTGAGCCTAAGATCAGGGAATTAAAGACAGCCCTGAGGACTGTTATCAACAGGCGACAAAACAACTGGCTTCCGTCCTTACCACAGCTAGCATCGTACACCAATACTGGTTACTTGGAAATTATTAACATGTCACCATACAAAGCAGTGTATGGAAGAAACTATCCTCTACTTAGCACCTATCAGACCGCAGCAACCTCGGTACCTGCTGCAGACGACTACTATAACAGACACAACGAGCTTCCAAACTCAGCCTATCAAGCCCTCAAGCTGGTCAGGATCCCGTCTACCAGGACCGCGATTAAGAGGAGCGCACCACGCCCCCCTGTACCCATTAAAGGACAAGTGCTTGTCTTCAGAGACATGTTCTCTACAGAATCAGGGCAATCAAACAAGCTGGAACCACACTGGTGTGGACCATTCACAGTTTAGGGTTATGATAATATCACACATAATTACTCAGTCAAGATGGACGCCAGGATGTACCGCCGAAGGGAAGCAGTATTCCACTGCTCTGTGGTCAAACCCTACAGAGAGAACGATGATCAACGATTCCCAGGACAGCCCAATATCAAACCAGCGCCAATCCTGATCAATGAAGAACCTGAATGGGAAGTTGAAGCCATCCTGGATTACCGAGACCACTATGGACAAGGCTAGTTCCTAGTTAAGTGGAAGGATTACTCAGGGAGCAAGAACAGCTTGGAACCCATCGAAGGATTGGAACATGCGGAAGAAATGGTACAGGCATGGTGGACAGATAACATGATTGGCGAGGAATTCTCAGTCTACTCAGGATGAATTACCATCGGATTTTCACCTACTGAGGCAGGCCTCACCCAATACATGGACAAAGGGCCTGTTGACAATGAGTTTTGGGATGCTTACTTGGAAACTGACAATGATAGCAGCAGTTCAGATTGAAGATGGATTTTTTATTTTGGAGCAATTAGTTTGTTATTTTGTTTTCGGGGTGTAACCGGTACAGGTTGCTAGTTTGGGTATGGATTTGTTTTATGTATTTGTTTCAGGATACCAGTTCAGGACACTTGTATGCCTTGTTAGTTTGTTTTATGTTTTGTTTTAGGATATGAGCTCAGGAGACTCGTAAGCCTTGTTATTTGATACTTGTATTGTTTTAGGATACGAACTCCAGAAGTTCGTAAGCCTTGTTTATTGTTGAATTGTTTATGGGTTAGGTATTGTTTGATGCCTCAGGATTTGGATATGATTAATGCGAGATGGATTATCGCAAGTGTCTTTAAAGACCTGTATCTCTCCGGACTTAGAGATATCAGACTTCAACAGACAGAGTTTTCAATATTTCTTGGTTCAATAGTTATCTTCTATTCCGTTCAATTCGAGAATCTTTGAGCTTCGCACAGTCCTAAAGCACTTGGCCTTCTCTTAGTAGTTTCGATAAAAGTAATAGAGTCTATTCAATTACTTGTTGGTGTCTCCGGTACTTGACCTCGTTTATACCACCGGTTTGGTTAGAGTCAATACCGATATCCCTTTGCAAGATGGCTACCCCGCAGGAAGCGGTTACAAGGGGAGTATAGTATTTGTTATAAAGCTTTTAGAGTCTTATAGCGAATACAAAGAAATACAGAAAAGAGCAGCGAAAAGGACAAAGCAAATAGAGGAAAAAGAAAGAGAGAGAGCGGAGATGTGGGAAGGAGAGGGAAAGTGAAAAGGAGCAGTGGGAGGGAAGCAGAAATAGGGGGGAAAGCGGAAGTTAGGGGGTAGGGAAAGCGGTTAGATGGGGAAGTGGGAGTGGAGGGGGGGAAAGCGGATGGAAGGGGGAAGTGGAAGTTGGAGGCGGGGGTAAGAGGACAGATGGGAACGTGGAACTAGAGGGGGGGAAGTGGACGGCCCAAGAAGTGAAAGTGAGGGGGGGGAAACACAAATACGGCAGGGCAAAACAGAGGTATTGGGGAAAAGAGAAATTGCGGGAAAATGGGAAAAGTGAGAGGGAAATGAGAAAGATAATGGGAAAGGAAGTGGGGGGGGGAAAGTGGAAGTATGGGAATAAGAGAGTGTTGGAAAGTAAGTTGGAGAGAGAGTGGAGTGTAGAGGGGAACAAGGAAGTGCGGGGAAGAGGGGAACAAGGAAAGGGAAAGGGAAAGTACTGAGAGAAAGTTGAAGTGCTGTATAGAAGCTAAATGGTGGGGGGCAGTGTGAGAGAGCAGGAGAGAGAGAGAGAAAGGGTGAGAGAGAAATCTAGTATTTAGTATGGCCACCATTGGCGTTCTGGACAGCGTCAACACGGTGATTCATGGGGTCCAGTATCTGTCCAAGTTCATATTCTGTAATTGCATTCCACTGATTGTTGATTGCTGCTATCATGTCTTGATTTCTCTGAGGCCTAGGGTGAAGCTTGCCAATCCGAGACTTCATTAATCTCCAGCCAGATTCAATAGGGTTCAGGTCTGAGGATGTTGCCGGCCAAGGCAAAAGATAGTTATCGAGCCCACGGTCTTGTAGGTCAGTAACTGTAGAAAAGGCTCGATGTGGTGAAGCATTATCATGTTGAATATAGACATAGTTGTGAGTTCGAGTGGATTCATCGTGCCCAAAATGATCCAAATGGGGTAGAATGTATTCTTGATATCCTTTTGCTGTTATGGTCTTACCCTAGGCCGCCTTATCCCAAACTATGAGTGGACCTTTGCGGCGGCCAACAACGCAGGCCCATACTAGAATCGGTTCCCGTTTTTTAAACTTTGGAATAAGGCATGACTCTTCAAACTCCTCTTGTACTGTCCTTGTCACCCAAACCCGACCTGGAGTACCGCCTACATTAAAGGCGCATTCATCGCTCCAGATGACTTTTGACCAATCTTCTGTGCCCGACACCTTGTAGGTATCAGCCCAGGAGAAGCGCGCCTATCATTTAACACTGTATATTAGTATTAATAATTCGAGAAAGAACAAAACCTTCAATCTAAAAAGATACGAATATGCTAGAATGTCAGAGTTAAAAAACTCTTATTGGTATAGGAAGAGGAAACTTTAGACGATCGTAAAAACTCATGTTATATATTCTTTCTCTACTTAACTGTTAGTGTCATACATAAAAAGTAACTCCAACCAAGGATTAGGTTTCTCCTTACATACCAGTCATTATATCCAAGTATGCCGAGAGTATTCGATCAGCCAAATCAGTGTTCGCCATTTTGCATACTGGTCAAGCTACCGTAAGAATTGGCATAATTAAAGCTCGTGCCATGATTCCCAACATCTCCTCTCTCGGGTACACGATCAAGAGCACTCCTAAAACTAACCGTTTCAGCCCCAGTCTTAAGACAAAAGAAACAGAAGTGCTTGACTCTACCTGCAAAAGCAGCTCCAACGTCCTAGCCCTAGGCACAAGTATTCCAGTTCCTATGGTAGCTTGACCGGTGGCTGACGGAACACAAGAAGGGATATTACAGCCTCTGGTAGAAAAAATTGGGAAATGGACACTGGGCCAGTAGGCTTTAGATTGGAGGGTTCAGGATACTTGAGCGAATTGAGTGACCATGTTTCCGACTTTTAATTTCCACATTCCTCATTTTTTCCACCGGAGGCAGTAGAGACCAGATGGAAAGAGTAGATAACACGAGGTTGAACGGTACCTAGCACATTGTCCGGTCATTTTAGGTAGGGTACACTCCCGTTTGCAAAGTTTCCTTAACCACACTGGTTCGTTCTATAGTTGGGGCTGGTATAGCATATTAATGCTAGCTGACCGTAGCCACAATTATATGAACGAACCAGTGGGATTACGAAAACTTTGCAAACGGGAGTGTACTATACAGGGGAATAGTATTGAAAATGTATTAGGTATAATATGTGAGGTAAAACAGGGTAGGGGGGAATGGGATACATACTTGTCGGGTGTTATTGGAGAGAAAAGGCTTCTTGCGAGCGATGCGCCGATGGTATCCAGCTGAGGACATAGTTCGACGTAAGGTACGCTCGCATGCAGTAAGACCTGCCATACGTGCGATCTCCACATACGACTTCCGACGATTTTCAGCTGAGGCGGTGGCCAAGTTAATAAGCTTCTCCCGTTGTGGGGTACGGAGAATCGAATGCCGACCCCGCGACTTCTTATGGGTAGGGGTTATCGGAGGGTGTGCAATACGGTATACGGTCGAGAGGGCGACCCCAGTTGCAGCGGAGATTTGTCGATAGGGCCAGTGAGCAAACTGCTTGAGAGCCCGGATTTTATGGCACAGGGCAAGGTCCACCTCGGTATGAAGAGAGGGGAAGCTTGTTTCAGAGATTCTGAGTATGGGCTCTGGACCAAGGTCTGAAACTGGGGTTTCAGGACGTAGAGTATTCGGGGGAGTGGATGGGCTTGGATTTGGGATTGAGGAAGGAGAAGGAGTACCATACTCTGCCTCAGAATCTGAATGAATAGAATACTCAGACTCTGAGCCCGGCTTTGTAGAAGTGGTAGAAGTGGTTAAAGGTCTATTAGGGAAGGAAATATTGGAATTATCGTCATCATCATCGGAGGTTTCAGCGTCGAAGAGCCAGGTAAGTAATGGACTCGGACTTCCTGGAACTGGAAGGCTTGGTCCGCTTTGGTGGGCGGAGTGTGAAGGCATTGTGAAAAGACTTATACTAGAGATCTGTGCAGAAGGAATTGGATTTGTAGAACGAATCTGGATTCTTAGTGCCTATATATATTTACAGTTCTCATACGCATTCATGAAATATCACTCGTATACCTTCACCACGACACCATCTTCTCATTTTTAACGGTAACTTTCGGATACTTAAGACAGCTATTACGTTCATGATTCTCTCAAACAATCGTATGAGTATGAGTATCATCGCTTTACTTTCCAAACTTACACTCCACTAGTCATGGTGTTGGTTTAAGCGAGACAACCAACACTTCTTCCTATCCACAAATCACCATCCAGTCGTTGTTGTGCATGACCCTCGGTTGGAACGCCTAAAATTCCCTGTGTTCCAACATGACCTTCTCAACGGAGAATGACCCCCCCGGCTCTGTACCATGAATTCATGCTATACCCTAGTACACGCCTTAAACGATTCGCACCATACAAATAAACCGCGGATTTTACAAAAAAAAGGACCGGGCACGTGGGTAGTGAGCTATGACGACTCGCTGGAGTACTAGTACTGTACAAGCGACCGGCAAAATCTTTTCTCCGATGTCTTCGAGCGATGCTCCGAAACACTTTGCCTAATTGGCAAAGGGTTGTTCCTACCCGCAATTAAGCGAACGTGGGATAGCGTTTGTTTCAGTGTGACCAACCTGGTTATAAAAGTGTCCCAGAAAGTTCTCGGAATGCATGGTAGGAAATGTTTCCGCTCCCTGTTCTCGAGTGTAGTATCATAGTCTATAAAAAGATAATGTATACGGTGGTGGGGCATTGAGGTTTCATGAGAATACTACATGCTTTCTCTTAGCTCCCAAGGTCATGGGAATTTCTAGGTTCCAAGCACCAGGTCCGGAAAGAGGCTGTGGGACAGTTATCTAAGGTTAACCAGCCAAATATATCCTTGTCTGACTCGGATAGCCTAGTATCCCGATGTGGGGGGATACTGGTGAGTTGTGAAATAAGCTTTTGTGAGTCTTGGTAGGGTGTATGGTGCAAGGCTGAGACTACCGGAACCCTACCGGATGAAGGAAGATAGCTAGGGAATCGTGATCTCCAAAGCCGTATCAAACTGGGCTGCAGAACTGGAATGTACGGTGCGAGTAGTGCCGCTCCGTACCTGTATTTAGGATGCATAGATCTATGTCTAGCTATTGGTGTCGTGCGTGGAGCAAGCCTTGTTCCCTGAGCAACCAAGAGGGCCCTGGAGCCGATCGGGGGAAGTTCAGCAGACTTATCCTTCATACACAGAGAGTTCGCCTAAGGCTACAATTAAAAATATTTGGCATAACAAGGTCCTCAAAGAGCCGGAGCTTTACACCGAGGCGCAACTGTCGACCCGCTTCTGAGGCTTGTTTATAAGATGAGAGATTGCGGTGCCCGTAGTACCTGTATTGCCGGCGGCAGTGCTAATCGCGAGCTAGTAAAAACCAGCTATCGGAGGGCTGCGCTCGAGTGCAAGATCAAATTGGTGGAATGAACAAAAGTGGCAAAATTATATTTGAAACAATCCGCCCCCCGGCAGTCCTTGTAGAGGTATGGATTCGAGAAGGGAAGAGTGTCAACCATGTGGCACAGCGAAATGCAACGGTGGCTGTGCAGAATAATTGCCAAGACTGTTAGTGATTGACTATGAAGGAGTGTAAATAATGTAAGAAGACATTATATTAATTAAATACAACAGTTTCAGAGTCAGAGACTCGACGATGACTTCTATATGTTTTGGTAACCTTCTCTTTAAACTCTGGTGTACCATAAGTGATACCTTCATGGTATGCCCTCATCATCCTCTCAGTAAGGGCCCAGAACTTCCATATCAATGTTAGCTTTACGGAATTCAAGCATTCAGGAACCATTCTCCTTAGTGCCCGAATAGTGTATCCACATCTTCGATGAGCATAGCGCTTTGCAGCCCCCTAATAATACGCAATAAAATTTAGTCCCCAATGATACTTGGGAAAGAAATGGACAAAATGACCTTATACTTCAACTTCTTCCTCCACGCGACTCCTTTGAGCCTTAAAATCTGGCTTATTGGCCATTAATGCCCTCGCACAACAGGTACCTCCATTGAGGCAAGCTTTGTTTATTTTTCCATCTTGCCTCTGACATTGCACTCGTAATCTTTGTCTTCATAGCTCTCTCTCCTGTAATACCATCTGGAGCCCCTTTGGGGAACCATCAGGCATTATCATATGTTGAATCTCTCCAGTTAAGGAGTTGATGCCAGGACAAAGTTGTGCTTGCGCGCCTCCAGGACGTAAATTCATTGTGCTTGCTCTTAATGCATCCTTTGTATAGGCGGAATGACTCGTAGCGTTGTCAAACAGGAATAGTGCTTGGCAGCCTGGAAATGCCACCTCAAAGATGGGTATGGCAAGCTTTAAAACTTGGTCGACAAGCTGATCACCGTCCCACCATCTATCTCCACCATATTCAATAGAGCATGAGGCGAGATTGGAATCAAGACGCTTTGGGCTCCCATCTTGCATTGTATATTCTGGGTCTAAAATGACAGTTTTACCTTCAGGAACTCTTAGCCGTCCTCCAGGAGTAAGAAAATCAGAAACCATAATTCCCTTGCCACGTGATTTCTTCTTCAATGGCATATTATTATCTTTGATCCAAATCTTGGAGCGTCTATCATTGGCAATAAAAGTAGACTCATCATGAACAACAAGAACTACTGGCTTTACTCCAACTGGGAGATTTGTTGGGAATACCATTCAAAGTTCTTCACCCTCATTCGTATCAACCAGCTCCCAGCGGACCATCCGATTCTCAAGGCCTTTTAAGGTAGGCAAGAAAGACTCTTGCCTGTATTGCACCACATCTGCCCGCTCGTGTCCGTCCTTGTAAACCCCTTTTCGAACATCTTGCAATTTATAGCCCATCTTTTGTAGCCATTTCACTGATGTACGCCTGCTCAATGTACCCTGCACGTCCTGTCTGTCTTGGGCCAATTGGGTCAACTGGGCTTCGGTTTCTGGTGTATAGCGTAACGGAGGATTTTTCAACTCTGGCTGTTCCTCAAATGGTAGAATTCCAGTCTGCCAATATGATGAAATGGCATAGGCAACACTCTGCCCAGTAATTCTCTCTCCTGCACCAGCCAGATATTCTCTTAAGGCCAGCTTCGTTCCTTCATCATCAATCAACCGATGGAGCATTGGAGCCTTCCCCTGATATGAGGGAGGAATATAGCGGTTCTTGATCCAACTCCTTTCATGTTGGATAATACGGTTTCGAACTCCTTCTCTGTGGCCGCTTGTTGCTGCAACAATTGATGCTGCTTCCTCGCGAGTTCTGTGCCAAAATGTTTTTTGCAATCCATATCTTTGGAATCGAAGGAACTCCAGAACTTGTATATGGTGTACAAGGTCTTGGCCATCGGGCTTTCTCCTCTTGGAGTTTAATAGTCTTCGCATATCATGGATTCCTAGAATATTGATTAGCTATTGCAATTCAAAGCTTATAATGATACAATAACTTCAAATAAATATATCATACCTTTGGTCAAGATTCAATGCTTAAACCTTGTTGATTGATACTTGGACAACACTGGCCAGCTTTTAACAGCTTGAGTCAAATTGTCTTCTTCATCATCCTCCTCCTCCTCTGATTGTTCCACAACTTCCTCCTGCCACCCTGGCTCTACTACCTCCTCTACCCTTCTTTCTTCATCATCAATCTCCCTCTCCTCCATCTCTGCTATTCCAATCTCCCCATTCCATATTCCTTCGTGCTCCTCTATCATCTCATTCACTTCGGACCTCTCAAGTTCCAACAGTGCCATCCTCCCTCCCTCAAGCTCGGGAGATTCTTGCATCTGAGATTGCTTCGGTTCTCTTTGCAATTCAGCTCGCTTCTTTCTTCTCCAGATTGTTTGTCTACACGGAGCTTTTCCCCCTCTTCCTGTGCCACTTGGGCTTACCACTAGTTCTAATAATTGCAATTATTACCCAATTAGTTTCACATTAAATAAATTATCACAAGACAGAAAGCTTAGACAGAAACTTACCCTGAAGTAGTGATTGCTGATTTGCGGCCTGTGGGACTGTGGTCAAGGCTTCTTTCTCAGATACTGGAACAATAGCCTTTTTGGGTCTGCCACTGAGTTGGCCAGCCTGGCGACAGTGCCGTTTGCGTCTTCCAATTCCGACCATTAAGAAATGTTGAACTTTGTTGTAGTATGCTGTGACAGTCTTTGCTTGTTTGGATAATTTACTTTGGTTTACTTTAGCTGTAAGTCATAGGATTACTCAGCAATTTCATGTTGCATTTCATTGCCAAGACCTCAGATTTACATCAAATATTGAAGTTTTGGAAGCTGGATGCCACTTCCTCTACTTGCTTTAATTAAATTAAAAAACCATACTTTGATTCTACTTCACCTGATCTATGTTTGTATGGTTTTTTTATATTGGTAGGACTACTCTAGGGTGGGTGATGTTCGATTGAAAACTGCACAAAATGAGGTTGACACTTATCCGTTCTCGCACTATAGAGCTAGCAGAAGGGGGATCCTTTAAAGGCTACCCCTCCCTCAGGAAGTCATGTTCGGGAGGAGTACCCTGAGTTACCTAAAATCTACAGCTACCCTATAGGGTACAACCACCGAGAAAATTATGGCTGGTGCTAGCGACGAATTTTGGTGTTTCCTGGTGGCGCGGGCCCTGAGCTATCGGTTAGCATGGCGAATTCTCACATTTTTGGCGGCCATCAGTTGCCTTCTAACAGTCTCGCCCAGTTATAGTAACGGCTTGTTTAGATGTCAAGAGATTGAGATTTGTGAGATTGGCAATCCATGGATTGAGCAACAGTGAACGAGAGGTTAGAATCTCAAAAAAATAAAAATAAATTATGTGGCACTTAATCAAACAATACCACTGGCTGGAACTTTGTAAAAAGAAGGCTTAAAGTACTATGTGTTGCATGCAACAGAGAACTTACATGCCGATGAAATATCTGGGGCTGCAGTTGCTTTGATGCAATATATGGAATTTTTGCCTCCTGAGGTGAAAATTAAATCGGTGAGGGATTACAATCTCTGAGAAAGGGATATCCAAACACCAGGAACATTGCTACTCCCAGAGATTGCCAACAAACACTAGATTTGCGTTGCCACCGCCAAGAATCTCTCCAATACGAGTACAGTACTTTGACCATCAAAAACAGGACGTTAATCTTCTTGCAAATGCTCATCTGACGAAAATTATGGGAGTTCCCGGGCAGGTGGGTGGGTAGTGAGCCAGGAGGTTTGGCTCCAGGAGTGTAAGCGACTGGCTAAACCTTTTTCCCCCACCCCCAAGACAACGCTTGTGTGTTTAATAAGCGATACTCCGAAACTCTTTGCCTAATCGGCAATGGGTTGTTCCAACCCGCCATCCAATAACACAGCTCTTCTTACAATGCTCGGTCAAATCTCATCGTACCCAGCATTAGTATGACTGTAGCTTCTGGACTCCCGTGTTTCACCCAACAAACTTCCTCCTATCCATGACGCATATTTTTGTTTCTTGTGAGTGATAACTTGGATCCCCAGCCCACCTGACTTAACGCCGTCAGATTTCTTTTCCGACTTGCTAATGGGAGCATCGACAAGACGGCGGATGGAGATGTCGACCAAAACTCTTATAGAGTGTAGAACCGCGAGAAATATCAACTTTTTTTGTACTAAGTAAGAGTCATTAGTCCTGAGCCCAACATAGGTTTGCATTTCCATACCTCGCAGAGACCTCTCCAAACGTCAATAGGAGAGCTTTGGATAACTGTATCCACGACAGTGGGTAAGGGCCTCGAAGGAATCACTAGAGTAAAATCGTGGATTGAAAAATATCCCGGAAGCCAAGAACTTCTCATACCCCACATCTACGGTAACTTTCGGACCTCCAGGCTGCTGCTCAACAACATATTTCTGCAACCTCTGTAGCTCTTGGTCAAATCTCGTGAATTCCTTGACAACCTCTAGGTAAACGTAGCAGAATTCCTCCTTAATTTGCTCAGCGGTCTCCGGACTACTGTCGGGCTCGTTTCGGGAACGGAGAAGCCACCGAACAAAGAGCGCGACACCGAGCCCACATGAGAATTCATCTGATCCATGATCTAAAGACATAACTCTTAGCAACTACATAATATATATTGGTTTTGTGCGGGTTCTCTCCACAAATTCTCCGTTGTATCATCCTCTCCTCCTCTAGTTTGTGTCGTGCCGCAGTGGCCGCACCATCACGACCCCCCCCAATTATCGACTCTTCTACCTTCCTCACAGTTGCCCCCAATCCAATCGTATAGGTATCATAATTTCGATTCGAACGGAGATGTTTGCCAGTCGGTGCTGTAATCATGAATTCTCTGCCGCCACCACTACCTCCTGGTTGGCAAGGTGTTTCTGGTTCGGGTGCTCCTCTTCAGCACGCTCCTGTGGATATACACTGCGGGCCGATCCACAGCAGGCGGAGCTTGATCAGGAAGAGAAGGAATGGCTGCGCATACAAAAGAATAGGCCCGGGAGAACAGGGAGAATGGATTTGTCAACACTCATAAAGCCAACATGCCTCCGGAGCATTTGCGGAAGATTGTGAGGGATATTGGTGATGTCGGTCAAAAGCAATTTCCGGCGGATAAAAGGGCTTATTTGGGGGCTTCGAAGTTTATAGTGAATATTTTTCCCCATCATGCGTAGCCCCTCTGTGCCTCCACATACTTATTCGAACGTGAATTTCTAGCCTTATGCCGTTTTGAGGCTAGAAGAGAATATGTGATGCAGGTGGCATAATTCGTGTTCGGGTGTGTTTGACGGAGGAGATGTTGGAGTTGTATTCTCTATAGAGGTTGCTAGCTACGGTTCACCTTAACTAGGGAAAACTCTGCTCATACATGTGATAGCCATATGTCTCCGCATATGCCCTATACATCCGTTCATGCCCTACAAGGTTCGCCCGTCCACACTTCTGTGTTCCTCCATAAATGCCCTGGCTTCCTTTTGCCTGCGCTATCTCTGCCGCTCCTAATGCAGTGCTCCACGACAATGATTATTATACTGTACCATCAATATGCCTATGGCTTAGGGGAGCGCTTGCGAAGTTAAGATCCTATGCAATGTCCACTGTTGCTTGACTTTAGTCAACCAGATTCCTCGCGTTATCGAGCCAGTCTTTCATGCGCAATGGTTAATCATGTGGGTATGTATGACAAGAGAAAAGTCGGATCGCAGGCTTTTCAAAGGTATGCGCTTTCCTCCGTTTGATGATGAGGAACCTCCTCTGTAAGTTGCCTCATTTTTCTTGCTCTTGCTGTGGCTTGTCGATATTGGAATTGTTCTAATACGGTCATTGTCTAGGTCATGAAGTGATAATGTCGAAGATGTCGAGCCACAGAAGCCAATTCAGAAGGAGCTGGATGAATACCGTAAAAACCGAAATAATTGGGCATCATGCTAAGACGTTGGAGTTGCCTCTCCTAGTAAGGTCTGTTGTCTCAGGTGAGGGCTCAAGGAGAATCTTCGCCAACCATTAGTTCGCAACTCTTGCTAATCTACCATTATTGAGGGTTTCATTTTTTCACTTTTACTTTCCTCTTTCCTCTCTCGATTGATCTCTTTGGTCGGTAATCTCAGTATCATGGGCGATGAATTCCTTCTAATATCCCTTGTTATTAAAAATCTTTTACCATAATGCCATCTTGTGTGTTGGGTCCTGTGAGTCTTGAAAACTAGTATCACTGCTCTGCGCAATTACATAGTCGCTGTCAATCTTCTTTTGTCACCCTTGGACCCCTTCTCTCATCTCCTCTTCTACTATCCGGCGGAGTGTAGTTCAACACTTCGAGTCACTTAACAAACCCTCACGAAAACCACACCACCTGTCTCATTTTTGTGATAGTTTTTACAAAAATGTATAACCACCGCCCTGTGCCTTTGGTCTCTCACCTTAGCCATCTCCCCTTCTTCCTAATCTTTTACACAGCCTCGGACATCCGTCTCTCGGATACGATAACCCCTCCAGGTCAACAGTCTACTAAGAATGGTAACGACATTACACCCCGGCCGATACGCATTAAGGTTAAAAAATGGCCCTCAATACTCTTCTGTGAAAGAGATACCAGAGAAGCGAAGAGGAGGGAAAGGAAAAGGATAGAGAATCAAATCTAAGAGGGGTTTTCCTGGAATGAACTTCCCACCAAGGCCTAGGTCTGGCAGTTCTTCCGCAGGTGTATAGGGCAAGCGCTTTAAATACATGAATCAATGCCAGCTTTTCCAGGAGTCTCTGGAACATAATCACACTATTTACGTAGATTCTCACGCCATTGCTTTACCCCTCTTCTGCCTCCCCGCTCTCCCGCTTTCCTGTACCTTTTACCCCGCACTTCCCATCCTTCACCGAGTACCTGATTCCGGTGAATCCCCCGATATTCTTCTCGCATGTTCCAACAGGTAGGAGTGTAGGCATCGATTCTAGGGAGCGCCAGTGATTAACAACACAGATTAGCCGTGGGAAGAACGTCGCTTATACCGATTAGAAGCCTTGATTGGCAAGCCATTTTGCACATAATTTCGCAAGTCGTTTTAGGGCTTGAATAGTCTCGTTCGGTCCGTAATCACTTAGTATTGCATAGAGCACCGACTCTTTTGTGAACCGACAGTTGATTTGCCCATGAGTCCGCGCCTGACCTCCGGTCCATGACAAACTAACAGCGATTGGAACACATATCGTGGCTTTCTTAGGAACAGCTTTGAAGCCATGACACTTCGCATCGAGTTCGACTTGAACTTGGCTCTTGTTGTTGGCTCGTATAAGGACATGAAATGCTCGTTTTCCAGTCCTGAGTCTCAGGGTTTTAAGACAGCCGGTGGTGGTAGGTGGATTTGAATATTCCCGTCAACCATAAACATAAAGAATTTTAGCAAAGGCCCTCCTGTTATTGAACCACTGTTGGGTGCTGAGGAGGTACGACACTGTGATAAATCCTGGATAGCTACAATGATAAGTTCACCGTTTATAGGCGTACAGAGATCATCTTGACCCCCTTAGCTCGATTGCTTAGGTTCGTGATTCTTCAGCCTGAGCACATGAAGATCCATCTCGCCTGTCGAAATCGGAACCGTACGGATTGCAAATACCTTTCTAAGTTGGAAAGTCCCCCAAAGCCGAATTTTTGCCTATTATATAAGTCAGTGATAAGAAATAGTTTAGGCCACCAGAAGTAAAGCATATAGTTACCTAGAATACTCAATTCATCCCGTGAAAGCCATCGATTAAATAATACCGCGTCCCCGTCCTCCTGATGTTTTTTACCGATATCCTATTCAACTAATGCATCTGTTGTGTGCTGTTTGTCTGGGAATTTAGCCACCTCTTGGGGTGACTATCTTTCTTGATGATATAAGTGGTGCCCGGCCACGTATCTCGTCCATCCTGAACCAATCGGTGTAGATTGTGAACATCATATCGGGAAACCCTCTCCACATAGGTCAGGTTCTTGGGTACCAACGTCGGTACAGCGACATAGTTGATACTTAAGTTTGATTCTGGTGAAATGGTATTCATCTGAGAAAAGCCCACATGCTGTCCCCAAAGACCCCCACGAAATCGACCTTATTTACCTTTTCCACCTTTGGCAGAACCCCCGGATCGGCTTGAGATTGCTATATCTCCGCTGAAGGCTTGGGTCTTATAATTCTGTATATAGATACCGATCGTGTTCGTGAATGCAGGTTTTTTTAAAAAAGAAGGAAGAGGATCAAAGATTGACTGTTCAGTGACTCTTTTCTACAATGATCGGGTATGAACCAAACTCTTAAATACACAAAACGATAACTACTTGTGCCCAGGTATCATGCCATTTTCCCCACTTCTCGTACGATTCTCTTACCCCTCATACCCCGCTCTTGTTCCCCACTTTGCTATGTGTTCTACCCCTCTTCTGGCTCCATTCACCCGGTCTAGACCCTATAGCGAATCCTCCAAGAACTTCTAGCATCTTCTTCTTCTTCGCAATCGATTACCAATACTTGAGGAGTAATGGGTTGTGGTTGGTAAGTGCCGGTGATTAACAATACCCCCCCTCACCGGTACTCCCATCCCATCCATCATATGCGTAGGGGTTGTCGTCTCTTCCCTCCTGAAGTAAGAAGGCAGAGTGATCGATAAGGCCGAGCCCAATGTTGTGTTTTATAAAGGTCGGGTGAGGTAGAGCTTTAGTGAAAATATCAGCCGTCATGTCGGTGGTGGGACAGTAGGTTAGCATAATGGACCTGCTTTCAATATGTTCTCGCACAAAGTGATATTGGATATCAATGTGCTTCGTCCGGGCATGAAACTCCGCATTTCTAGCGAGCGCCATTGCTCCCTGGTTATCAACATTGATATTTCGCATTTCCTCTAGGTGGCGCCTGGCTCCTAGATCTTCTAGTAGACCCTGTAACCAGATTGACTCCTTAACTGCCTGAGTTAAGGCCATGTATTCTGCTTCCGTTGAAGACAATGCCACGGTACTTTGTTTTTTACTGTTCCATGAGATGGCAGCCCCGTTCAAAACAAAAGTATAACCACCGATTGATTTTCGGTCTTCCCCAGACCCCCAATCAGCATCCGTATACCCGGTCCCGCTTCCTAAAATGCCGTAGCATAAACCACGGTTCGGAGTACCTGCCAGGTATCGAAATATACGCTTAACCGCTGTCCAGTGTGTAGGGTCAGGATTGACACTGTACTGACTAACTTGGGATACCGCATACGCTATATCTGGTCGAGATCCCAACATTGCGTACATCAGTGATCCTACCGCGGATTGGTACCTCTTCCGCTCGTAGAGAGTTGCTTCAAATTCGGGCTTACTGGTTTCTAAACGAACATGGGGATCTGCTGGTGTCATAGCCGGGTCGCAGAGTTCCATTCTATGTATAGATAAAATCTTTTGGATGTATTTGCTTTGCGAGAGGTGAAGGGTTCTTTTTGTTCGGTTGCGGTATACCTCCAGGCCTAAAAACGCGTGCAAGGGTCCAAGATCCGTCATTTGAAACTCTGAATGCAGCTTGCTGCGTATCCACCCAATGATATTCTGAGTTGGAGCCGCTATCACCAAGTCATCGACATAGAGCAGGAGAATTACTTGTTTGTCGTAGTTAATAAAAAGGCTGTGGTCGTAGTTACTTCAAGTAAAGTTGTTTGCCTGGAAAAACCCGTAAATTCTGCTGTACCAAGTCCGGGGAGATTGCTTTAGACCATATATGGCCTTAATTAAGCGACAAGCGAGAGGGCGCTGGTACCCGCATCTGTCCTTGTTTACTGGAACTACCACACCCTCTGGTATCTCCATATATATTTCTTCCTCTAGTTCACCGTTCAAGAAGGCGGTCTTCACATCCATTCCTTCCACCTCCCAATCGTTCTCACAGCTCAACGCCAGCAGGAGTCGAATGGTGGTAAACTTTGCCACCGGAGCAAAGGTCTCTTCGTAATCAATCCCTTGTTGCTGGCTACACCCTTTAGCCACTAGCCGGGCTTTAAATCTTCGGTCATCCTTTTTCTTAAATAGCCAGCGGCAACCGATTGCGCTTTTATTTTCTGGAAGTGGCTCAATTACCCATGTGTTATTTTGCGCTAACGAGATAAGTTCTGACTGCCATGCGGCTATCCAATTTTCGCGTTCAGGGGAGTATAGCGCATCGGTTAATGTCTCCGGTTCTAGATCTTGGCCGGCAAGAAGTGCGAACTGGGCTTGGAATTGAACTTCCCCGCCTGGTTTTCCAATTCTTTGTGACCTTTGTGGCAGGATATCGCTTTGAGTCCCCCTATTTTCGATTCTTACTTGTTTTTCTTGTAGCAAGGTTCCGCTTGCTAACTTAGGGCGAACAGTAATCGTATCTAGCATACCACCCCTTTCAGGTATTGGGGAACCCGGTGGAACAATGGTATCGAGAGGCAGAAAGTCTTCTTTCTCCGTTTCTTCTTCGTTTGATAGTACTGTCGGAGCTTCCTCTTCCCATTCAATCGTCGTAGTAGTGCTAACTTTGGGTGAATTGTTGCTAACAGACGATTCATCAATAATCACATCCCGTGATAAAATAAGCTTTCTTTTTACTGGGTCATATAGCCGGTATACCCTAGACCCTGCATCTTCTTCATAACCCACTAGCACACAGCGTACTGATTTTGGGTCTAGCTTTTGCCTTTTTCGCTTGGCATATGAACCCATGTCGTAGAGCCAAATACCTGGAGATGCCCAATTCCGGGAACCTTTCCAGTCCAATGTTCCATCGGAGATCTGTCCTCATGGCTCCGTGAGGGAAGGCGATTGTGTATATGTGCTGCGGTTAGTACAGCATGTCCCCAAAATTCTTTTCCCAGTTTTGAATCCTCTAAGATTCATCGTGCACTTTCCATCAGTGTCCAGTTCATTCTTTCTGCGAGGCCATTTTGTGATGGGGTATATGGTGGACTAATAATATGCCAGATACCAGCTTCTACTAGATATCTCTTGAATTCCTTATTCAAGTACTCGCCGCCACCGTCACTTCGAAGTGCTTTGATATTCTTTCCGCTATTTTTCTCAGCGCGGGCTCGATAACACTGGAATGCGGTAAGTGCACCTGCTTTGAATGACAACAGGGCTACACTGACTCGTCCGCTCTTCTCATCAATAAAAGTGACAAAGTATCTTTCGCCATCAAGTCCCGGAGTTTGCATAGGCCCACATATATCTGAATGGACTACCTGGAGTATTTCATCCGCTTTCTCTCGTATCTTCGTCCCTGTCTCTCGGTGCTGACGTCCTATAGCTCAGGTACCACATATTCTGGTGGTTGGTTTCCCTGCATTCTGTATCTCCAGGTTTTGTACTTTGGAAGCGATATAACGAATAGCCGTCTCGTCCAAGGTCCGATGGCAAAGACGTCTATGCCAGATGTCCATAGTCGCTATTGGAGATTGGTTTGTACTAAGGCCAAGGTGGGCAACCGCAACTGGCTCTTCTTTCCTAAGGTAGTATAGGCTTCCGACTCTATATCCTAGATTGGTTCGAATGTTGTCTTTGCTAACTATGCATAGCGTTGGACCAAACTCCACCGTATATCCGGCATCGATAATCCGGGATACAGACAATAAGTTTCCCCCGATGTCGGGAAGATGCCAGACACCTGTCAACGTAATTGTACCAGCATCTGTGACTATCTCAATATCTCCCATTCCAGTCGCTTGTATCCTAGTCCCATCCGCTATTGTTATTGATTGTTCTTTGCTAATCTTGGTGTAGGTTGTAAAGTCTTTTCTATTTCCGCAAAGGTGTTGACTCGCACCAGAGTCGATAATCCACCCAAAGCTCAATGTCTGTACTGGATCCTCGGCTAGAAAGGTAAACTCCCGCGATCCTCCACCTGTACTAGTTCCACCCTCAGCTGACCTGCGTTTGTAGCAGTCCTTCTTCCAATGCCCTTCTTTACCGCAGTGGTAACACTTTGTTCCTACAGGTGGCCTTGTTGTGTTCGATGCTGCATTCCTTTGAGTATTGTAGCAGCCACTATTTCCAGTAGAGAAGCCTCTGAAACCCCCACGAAAGCCCCCTCGTCCTCAACCATATGTGTGGAAGCTACCTCTTCCAGTGCGAAAACGATTATTGTTTGATGGACGATTTGCGGTAAATGCAGTGGGACTCTCATGCGTGGTGGTATTGGGTCCAGAATGAGTAACCTGGCCTACATGTCTTCTTGCTGACTCCTGTAACAGTCGCCCTGCCATCATATCGAAGGTCACTACATTCGAGTGAGACTGTAGTGCTATTACTAAGGGCTCGTAAGATTCGGGTAAACTAAGAGTTAAAATTGTGAGGAGTTCACTGTCATCAACTTCTTTTCCCTCAGTTGAAAGTCCACGCAGTTGGTTGGCTAATTCTCGAAATCGATTTAGATGTTGGGACATGTCCTGGCCTTCCAACATCTTTAGGGCCCATAAGCGCTGCATGAGAACCATCCTC
>Ga0307509_10000598_pt1 | contig 61466 bp, 64 predicted proteins | sample 10_EM_MG_FD_202245 | JGI IMG/M metagenome (GOLD analysis project Ga0307509, IMG submission 202245) | Populus trichocarpa ectomycorrhiza microbial communities from riparian zone in the Pacific Northwest, United States - 10_EM | ecosystem: Host-associated > Plants > Roots > Unclassified | place...
GGAATACCTTTAATAGATAATTCATCATCACAGGATCCACAAATTGGCAAAGTCAAACCTAATTTACGAAATGTATTTACAATAAGTTCTTTATGCTTATTGCTAAAAACCTCCCAAGCCTTACCAACACATTCAGTTATTAAAATACGTCGTTGGGCAATAGCATTAGAATTTCCTCTTCTTAACTCTCGAAGATCAATAGCATGAGCTTTTTCATAACTTTCAAGAGCCTCATCTATATAATCTCTCAAAAGATCTTTAAATGGCTTATTAATAGCTACATCTAAAGGCTGAATCAGTCCAGTACATCCGGGTGGGATGATAGAGGGGATTATATCGTTTTCTCGCAAGGCTTGAAGCACTGACTCGGTACAGTAGAATTTAGCAATATCGAGTGCTAAGAGTCGAGGTCCTGCCGGTAGGACTGGTGCAAGAGAATTGGTAATCCATTCAATCAAGAGACTAGCATTTGCATATGCTGTCTCATTCCACTTAACCATTACCCGCTTGTCATAGAGAGCCATTTCCTCTCTTCGTTTTCGTTGATAATACTGGGCCCGGTTCCCTGTATAACTCTCTTTGCCTTTAAAGATTATTAAAGGCTTTAGACGATTTTTCCCACTGCCAAATATACACAAAACAATGGTAGCTTGCCGTTTGTCCCATCCAGATGCTGTGGCCTTCACCTGAACAGTATGGCTACCTTTGTCGGCGTATGTCTGGCCATCCAAATACTCAAATGGTAAGGGAGTCTCGTCCATATTGCATATGCTATCAAGCAGATAGCGTCCAACCACTCTTGCCTGATCTTGAGCTCGGATTTGTGAATTTCGCCGGTTAAATCGAAGCCATCCCAGAATGCTTTCCAAATACTCTTCCGGAATTTTTTGAGATTTATTGGTCGTAAAACGTAAACTGATTCGGTGGCGTGATAAGAAACCTTGGAACCAGCCTGTCGAAAAGCTAAATTCCTCCGGCCTGCGCTCTGGATATGAATTTTTAAAGGCTAACATCGATTGACGGCGAAGCCATCCATGCCTGACAGGCTTTCTCTCCTCTCTTCTGATCCTATAAGCAGCATAGAGTGTCTCTTCCATTCTTGGCCACTTTGCTTTCCTCCCTTCACTCGCAGTCTTTTGAATGCCAACATAGCTTGAAGCATACTTTTTAGAGTTGAGAATCAGGGACTCATTATGCTTCCAGCCTCGTAAGGTAGAAATAGGAACCTTATAGCGTTGGGATACATCTCTTGCTGAGGGAGACTGGAGAGCTGAAGTAGGCGAGTTTGTAGAGGGAACCTTGCCATGTTGCCACCATGATAATACAGAGAGTTTAAACTCCCGTGTATGAGACTGCTGTAATCGCTTGTGTGGACCGAGGAAGGATTGTGATCTGCGATGGGCAACAGGCTTTGATTTTGGCCCAGGCCTGGGTTTTAGATCAAGTATGGGTTGTCCAGACATGATCTTACTCTCTTGCAATAGACTAGCAAGACTGGGTCTTAAACTCAGTTGTTCTATTTAGAAGACCGGCGAAAGGTAGCAAGATTGAGCGGCCGGAAAACAAAGATAACGTTGAGCGGGAGAGCAGTTGAGTGAGAGACAGAATAGTAGAGAGGCAGGCGGATAGAGTAGCACTCAGACAGAAAAGCTAGTAGCTGCAGCAGTAGGCAGCCATAGAAGCGTTCAGCTGCAGAAGTAAACAGCTGCTGGAGCAAGCAGCTACACAGGCAGACAGAGCGACAAGAGGGTAGCCAGATGAGTAGGCAGTCGGGGGAGCAGGCAGTCAGGGATGCAGGCAGTCGGGGGAGCTGGTAGTCGGAAGAGCAGGCAGCCGGAGAAGCATCCAGCTGGAGGAGCAGCCAGCTCAAACAGCAGTCAGCTCGAAGAGCAGCCAGCTGGAAGAGTAGCCAGCCAGAGGAGCAGCCAGCTGGAAGAGCAGCCAGCCAGATGAGAAAGTAGGCAGAGGCAAGAGTAGGTGGAGGAGCTGGCAGTAGGAGGAACAGGCAGCTGAAGGGGGTAGCCAGATGAGCAGAGAGACAGAGGAGACCGCAGTTGGAGAAGCCGGCAGAAGAAGAAACAGGTAGACGGAGAAGAAGGCAGCAAAAAGAGCAAGTAGTTCGAGGAGCAGGCAGCTGCAAGAGCAGGTAACCAGAGAGGCAAGTAGCCAGAGGGGCAGGTAGCCAGAGGAGCAGGTAGCCGGAGAACCAGGTAGCCAGAGGAGCAGGGGGTGTGAAGAGCTGGCAGCCCAAGGGGCAGGCAGATGGGGGAGCAGAGAGGACACTGTCAATAACAGTTTAGAACCATATAAACTGCTTAGAAGTTAAGGATCGGAAACCTACAGTCACCCTCTTAGCCGGCCGTCTTTTTCCAAAGGACTGACAGACTTGTTCTACTACTTGAGACAAACTCATGAAACACCCGGGACTCGAGTCCTATTGGTGCCTCCAGGGTGGGAGAGATGTTTGGAAATACTAACCTTTATAGTAGCACAGCAGTGAATTAGATATGTTGAAAAGTAACTAATCAAGCAGGCAGGCAGGCGGGCAGGCAGGACGACAGTACCGAAGGAGTAGGGAAGCTGAGAGGTCTGAATATAGAGGAAAAGGAAAGCGAAGAGAGTGAAAATTGGAGAAGCGCGAAAGTGGGAGATGCTGGGAGCTCCAAAATGGAAAACTAAGAAGTCTGGTTAGCCGAGCCAAATGGTACAAGAGCTTTAGAGAAGAAAAGAGAAGGCAGAGGGCAGAGGAACAAAGATGAAGTAGCAAGACACGGAAGAAGTTAGGTGAGAGAGTAGAAAGCCTGAGCAAACTCACCCACAGTTCTGAAGGTCCATGAGTGAGAGTCGAAGCGAGGCCCGAAGAATCTCTATGTGATAAAGAGTAAGTTGAAAAAGAATTTATACAGCAAGGATTTTGTCCAGCTTGAAATAAAAAGCATTGAGAGAATAGATACCAAGATTGATAGCCGAGCGCTCTCATGATGAGCAAAATATGATCGCCAGCCCGGGAGCGGACGGATGGCCTCTGCTTATGATGCATTATAGAGTAATCTGCTCAGATTCTGAACTCACCGGTACCGGTATTCCCTTTTCATATACTATCACCAGCTACTGGTATTTTATTCTACCAGCTGAATGGATAGATGAACTTGAAGCTTGATACAAACTTCCATATATTCGGATGATTCAGAGGTGTTGTCAAGAAGCATGTTTGACACCAACCCAGGAGAGTTTAGTTTCCCACGTTCGCTTTGGTTGCAACCTCGCTTCTCAAGCCTGTTTTTTATTTCGACCTCCTAGCGTGAAAACGAGTTTCACCAGAAAATGCGGTACCTATGGTAGGCTGACCCGTGGTATCAAATTCCACCCCCTGAACGAAGAGTTGTTAAAGTCTTATTCAGATACACCACACCACAGCACATGAAGGAATATTTCAACCGAAGCACGTCCCTATCTGAAACAATCCCCACCAAACCACCGTACCAGTACTAAGATTCCTCAGCACTTCCTAGATGGCCAATAAATACCTATTGACTCAACAGCAACTTCTATTTTGGTTTTCTCTCTATTCTTCGATGTACAGCAAACCGGAGATCCAACAAATAGAAAATCGTCTCCAAAATATGAACTTTTGAGTGAGCTAAGGGGCTTAAAGTTGGGTGTATCGAACAAGCACCCGGGGGCATGGTATCGTGCAAGAGAGGGATAGTTAACCGACCAAATGATCCCTGTCTCCTGCATATAGGGAGACATCTCTCTGGGCACAGTACGAGTACTTGTGCCGGGGCTCAAGAGCTGCACTCGCCACCAGCTGTTGAAATTTCCTACGTAGAGGAGGCAATTAACATTCATTACCAAACAAAAAGAGTGCCGTTATTGTGGTGCTCGGGTCTAAGGTTCCCTCCCCCAGATAGCAGACAAGAGATCTTTCAAACTCAAACCCTCCAGCCAGTGCAGCCCAGATGCCGACTACTTACCAGAAATCTGATATGCGGTATCATACCTGGGTAAGTGCAGGGATAAATGTGATACGGGGCAGGGGCGCTGATGTAGAAACGAAAACCTTCTGTGGTTCAATGAGGGTCTGGAGAGAGTCATTTTTGATATGATAGATGCATTAAACTAGAGCCTAGGTATGATACTTCATCCATCAGTTATATCATAGTTCTCCAGCTGACCGAAGCAGGAGGGAACACAGATCCTCCGTGGATGATTCCCCAGGTGCATCGCTGCCGCTAAAATTTTAGTTGTACCATCATTTTACCCCAAGCCCTTGTACCCTAACTCTGAGGGTACTTCATCCATGATACGGGATGGAATCCGTATCACTAAACGATCGTATGTCATAACCTTCTATGGCACCTCAAGCTTACCCACCCACACAATACCGGACGACACCAGAGGAGACTCTTCGGCAGGGCAGCTGTCGCTTTTCGTTTACTAGCACTTGTGCTGGGTTGAGGGTAAATGAGGGGAAGGAGGAGTACGATTGACTCGTAAATCCCTTGGGCCACCCAAAGAGCAGCATATTGCGAGGCCGTTGTGGCAAGGGTCAAAGGTTCGTCCGACTTTCCTCCATCCTCAAAAACAAAAAGCCCAGGCTATCCCTTCTTCTAGTTGCACTCGCCAACTTTTTGACGGCAAAATCCGAAATCACCTCACTTATACTCGCCTTGTCCCCTACCAGTAGACCGACGAGATGGTGGGAATCTCGTGCTGACCTTGTTAGTTCTTGACACGCAAATGGCTCAGGAGAGCCCGACCTTTCCACTTCAGTACGGCCACGCTCCTTAAAGCCCTCAGAACCTCCTCCGTATCTCAAGAGCAGATTCCCGTGTATCGGGACGCGGCTATACAGTACTGGAGCAATCTTCAATGGGGGAAGGGCGAAGAACAGCGGGTGACGAACAGGGGTATTTAGCAAGCAAAAAAGCGAATTCTCCAAAGTGAGGTGACAAAAAGAGTACCTGCTATCACCAATTTTCGTTGTGCCCCCGTTGCAGATTGTGTCGGTACCGGTGCTCCTCAGGCACAGTCTGAAGTCTACTCATCTGCGAAATCCCGGTTATTAAGAAGTTGCTCATTAACCTCTATCTAGGGAGGGCCTGGAATCTCGCGCGTCCGCCGGTCCGGGATAATAGCACCCGAAGCTAATTTTCAAAGTCCCCAAACCACCCCATGGCGGACGAGACATGCGGATTCCCCGCCTTCCTAGCCCGAGTGGGGCCCAGTGACTGCCTGACAGAAATCATAAAATATCAATGATTGTTTTTGTGGAAAAGTCGCCGAGCCACGTATAGATTTACTGTGCACGGAAGACAAGGAATTTGCGTCTCATCAGTCCATAGGGTATCGGTAGCTTATCCTGGGAGGTAGTTCGGTACCCAACTATGGTGCCGGCACCTTACAACCTATTATACCCTCATAACAACCGACATCGACCAATAATTCAACCTACAGCGGCGCCTACAGATAGAATTTTAAAAATTCCTTCTGTAAAGCTTTCCCAATTGGTTATTGGAACACATTCACAGAGGGATTTTCTTTCTAGTCTTCTGGCTGGGGCTGCAGAGGGCGTCAAATTTTGTAGACTAGGAAGGAGGACAGCCAGACTCGCATTGGGGAAATATGTTTTGTTGAATTATTAGCCAAGAAAACTCCTAATTAGGCATGCATACTATCACATTAGGAGCATTCTTGATTCTGCATGATGAGACCCAAGGCTAGCTCTCAGGTGCCGGCACCATAGGAGAGCCTGGAGATGTTTTCTCAATAGACAGGGATTGTTTCGCAGGTTAACCTAAATTAATTACCCACTCCTGTGCCGGTAACTCCCCACCGGGCGCTTGTGTTCGAGTGGACCCTTCCGAAAACATTGTCTGCCGCCATGTGCGCAACTGCAGGGATCGGTCATTCAACGACGCCCTCCTTGTCCCCTCCGGCGCATGAGGGTACGGTAAGTTTCAAAATGACCTCCACCACCCGTACCCCGCCAGGGAACCCGCTTCGATTTGGTAAGCACTCTAATTTATCATATCACACCCGGGGGACCAAAACAAAAATCGGAAAATATAACCCTGTCTTCCGAGAGATTCGTATGGGATCCACATAAAATTTTTTTTTTTTGATTTTTACTGACCCCCCCCGAGCACCGGTAAGTGCGAGTACAGTACTAGTACTCGTAGTACCATAGTGCCGCGACAGGCAGCTCCCGACAAGTAAAACAAGAAAAAAAGGAAGGAAAGAAATCTTTCCCGACCTGGTTGGTCATCTTGTTGTCGTTTTTTTTCCGAGCCCAAATCAAATCAAACCAAACCTAACGAGCAGATGAAGTCCTCATCCGATGAGTCTTCCCCACAAGAGGTGCATCTACAACACAATGTGATTCCGTATCGCGCTCGAGTGCCTTACTTAACTCATTGCGGTATTCTTGAAAAACCCCTCATCAACTCTAGACCCCACGATCCATCATAAGTGGCGGCTCCGAACCGCGGCATACCAGCAGTGTACTAGCACCGGTACCAGAACTGTGCCTTTCCTTCATCGTCAACTAGTCCGCGTGTTCCAATTGCCGCAAAGCAAGGACTTTTGTGCGAATCCATGGATAGGACACCCCCTTAGCGTACTAGTAATAACAATGTGTTCATCGGCATTACCACCGTCTCTGCCTGCCCGGTTCGTACGGGGGACTCGGGAGAGGGGCACGCTATTCGATCATAGGCAACATGGCACAAGAAGCAGAGGCATAATCCCCTTCACCAGCCCAAGCGAAAAAGCGAAATTTTGTGATACTGGGGAAAACGTTTTGCACGTTCCGGGAGCTCGGAGATCCGAAAAAGGTGCATTTTTGGTTTTACCTTTTACCCTAGCTCCTGCAGCGCAGCGAAGCAAAAACCTTAGCCTTACTGGGCGGAGAATTATCCACGTTTAGAAAACTTGGAGAAGGGGAAAGGAAAGGTATGTTTTTACCCCAAAACTCCTGCAGTGCGGGGAAGCGGACTATCTAACGTCAGAAGTCCTGTACCGGATCATACAGTACCTGCCAAGACCGCAGGTACTGCGACTGTGGGGAACAATATCACCCATCACCCCCTCCCTATCCACTTCAAAGAAACACAGCCACATCTCCGCAATCTCCAGCCAAAAAAAAAACTTAAAAACTTAAAACTTGGGGAAACCCCGTACGACATCATACTCTATCCCCCCGCCTCCAATACAAACGTGCGATGCCGCCCCTATAATACGTTTCCATCCCATCGATCCATCCGCCCTGGCAACTAATCAACCTCGCACCAATCAGCGACCCTCCCATCCTCCTCCTCCTCCTCCTCCTCCTCCTCCCCCTCCCCGAAAAAAAAATTTAAAAAAGAAACCCCCCGATTCCGTGCGCGCGCTTCAACTCCGCATGGTACATAATATCCATACCCGCCTCCCCATTACCATTCCACGTTCCCACACGATTGGCCATTAAACACCGAGTGCAAGATCATGAATGACCCTGGAGAACTTGGATGTTTAGGATATCCCAGGGCCGGCGTTTACACAACCACCATACATACGAGTACAGTACGTACTCAGTATTTATATATCATATGATACCGCACTGGATTACTATCGTAAGTCTATTATAACGTAACGAGTAAGAGAACGGAGAATATACCGGTACGTTATATACGCGAGGGCCCCGCGGAAAAGCTAACTTGTTGCGTGTGATACGATACAGAGTATGGAGGTGGATTTAGGTTCCTCGTGTCGTGTCGTGTCGCGCACCCCCCCCCCTCCCCTGTGGACAGGCGGGCAAGTACAGTACACGTACAGTATCCGGCAAGTAGGTAGTGCCTAAACACAGGGATTAAAAAAATTTGTTATGATACTCGGGTATGGTAGGTTATCTGTGCGGATCTGAGCGCCTACCAGTTATGCTGAATTCAGGCGCGGATGTTCAGGTAGTTCTTGCTGGATAGCTGTAGGTTCGCGGATAATCTAGTCTTATTGTTGCCGTATGCGACGTGATGCGGCGGTTCCGTTTTCTTGGTATCATATCAAACGAGATGGGGTGAGGGTGGCTTGAACCCTTACAGATGTTTTTGTTAGTTGTGGGGTATGGCACCGCGCCGGGAGGACTACTTTTCACACGTTGGCGAGTGATTCTTTGTGATTAGAGTCTTGTCTTGCGGTGGAGTTTCGGAGTATGTAATCGCTGTAAATAAAATAAAATAAAAATTTAATAAAATAATAAAAAAAATTAAATTCACATGTATCTCGGGTAAGTGTTACATTGTGCGCTTAGCAGTGCCTTGCGCAGTAAGTTAGGGGACGAACTAATGAAATCCATTACCATCACCATCATCGCCGGTCGCGTTACTCTAATCCGAGGACGATTCCAGATCCTCAAACGTCTTTGCCCTTTTTCCCAAACATGAACTCCTGAGTCTGAACAAAAAATGGGCTAAGCCACACAAGATAATAATAAGAAGAGTCCAAGGAAGCATAAACACAGTGTCCTGTTTTTCGGCCAAGGGGGCTCTTCTTTATATATGCATTGTCACCTGCTCGTCTCGCCCCCCTGGTCTGCTGAAGGTGAAGTGCCCAGCCGACGCTCAGATGGTGTTGAGGCGGAGCTTGGTCCAGGAAGAGCGTCGCTCGCCTCATGGTCGCCAACCGAGACCGCCGAGATTGCGTATCTCGATTGACACCTGCCGACCAGGCTTCGATAGTACTCATCCAAAACCTCTCCCTTCGGGACAATCCTCCACCCCACCCTTACCAAAAACTCCAATTCCAACAAGTTAAGTTCCATTAGACTAACACCCCCAACCTTGGCGTAGAATCCGTTGGTCAAAAATGAGTCGCACAGCCCCTTGGTTGCTACTGTCGCAGCTGTGATGAGAAATCGATGGACGGTTAGTGAGGAGACAACGAACGGAGGGTAATGTGTTGAGAGTATATCAATGTAGTAGACCATCGATAGAAGGATTGATGGCTGGAGTGAGGCGTGGTGGGCTAAACGAGAGAGGTAATCGGGAATTGAGATAGTCGGGGGCGCTCTATCACATACACAAATCAGCGAGAGATTTTCGTGGAAAGTTCTACAAAGTCAGACCGTACCGGGAGTGAAATCTAGTCAAACCAGCGCCAGAGAGTGGAATTTTGTCATTCAAGCCGACCAATTCAAGGAGCATATCGCTTATAAGATAAACGAGGTCCTGGGTGGGACAGTGCTGGTATAGTGAGGGTAAATATTTGACCAAAGGATCTGAATGCCGGGCACGTTTGGGGGGAGATGAGGATTTAGTGTGGCTGTCGATAGGAGTAGAAGAGGGGGCAGGTGTTTTGGTCGTTGGTGATGGGGTAGGCTGGGTAGCCACTGGAGTGGCTGGGGGGTTCATAGAGGAGTGGTGGTTAGAAACCCTTGAAGCCGTGGGAGACGAGGAGGAGGATGGTAGCTTCGGCGTCTGTGGCCTCGACGAACGACGTTTCGAATTTGCCGACGGTGCGTTGCTCGTTGTCTTTGACACCGCCCGTCCACCGCTCAGTGACCAGGCGCTGAGAGAGGGAGATTTGACATATTGCGGATACGAGGGTGATTTGAAGTCGGCGGGGGAAAGCGATTTGCTTGAGGAGGAGGAGCGGGTGATAGTCTCTGAAGAGGTTATGGTGGACGAGGAAGAGGGGCCTGGAAGGGCAGTCGGGGCGGGGTTCATGGCGTAGAAGCCGGGAGTAGCGGGGTAGAGAGAACGTCTGCGGAAGTGCGGGGGAGTATAAGCAGAGAGATCTAGAGCAGGGAGGAAAGAGTATTAGGGTGAAGAACGGAGGGATAGAACGGACAGTAATACTGAAGACATCTGGGAGGTGAAACGGGGGGGGGGGGGGGTTAGAATAAAGGAAAAACAAACGTTAGAAGAGATCTATCAGATAGAAGCGGTCCCAATGCGTTTTTGGAGGGTAATTCTGCGGTCGAAAGTTTTGTGAGCCGCACGTTGCTGTATCGCCAGCGTGATTGGTTAGAGCGAATGGGAAGAGGTGAGTATGAAGACCAGCGAAAATGGCAAAGGGGGGGGAAAGCAAAGGCGACAAGATCACACAGCACTTAGCAGAACTTGGGACAAAGGAGGAGGAGGCTCAAGTAGTAATAGGTTGGAACTGGTAGGAGTACAGAGGTGCGCAGATTCAAGTAAAATGGGTTAGTTTTATTTATACATCCAGCTCCCCTCGTTCCAATGGAAATATATATACACGTTCGCCATTGTTACCCTAAAGGTGTTTTTCCCCTCGCTGGCGAGGAATCCTTTTGAGGGAATTAGCTGGGGGAAATGAAGAAGGAAATGGTCGGAGACCTTGACCTAGTACGAGTAGACACTGCACGATGCACTAGCAAACTCTTTAGTGCACTAAAGTAAGGTATGGTATGGTAGTGTGGGCCGGTACACATACCGGAGTTTCCACGATACCTATATCAATAATGGCCTCTCGGATTTCTCCGCGAATTGGATGAGGCCCCTCCAGGCTACTGTACCGGTGAGACAGGTACCGTGCAGTAAGACTTTTTAGTTGGTCAGGGGAAACGCAGAAAAGGAGTGGAAGAAAATAAATAAAACGCTTTGGAAGGCAGTGGGGAGAGGTACGGTAGGTGAGAGAGCACAGCAACAGCTATCGTGTCTTGTAACACTGTAAATCCCGTCGGGATGGTTAGTGGAACGAGCAGATCGCAACGGTGGTATGGGAGGAGGTGGGAAATATCCCGATCCGCGGCGATTGGCCGTTATTGGACCAGTATTCAACCCTATGAGCGCAAGTGATGGGGAGTACCCAAACAGCTACTAATTTAGGGAATGAGTGTTGTACTGTGCCAGTGACCAATACACTTGGTGCTGTGTCGTATTCTCGGTTTCGGAGATTTTATTCCTGCTAATCATCACACATACCTCAGCTCATAGCCAGTTTGCCGCATTCAAATGCGGGTCAGTATGTGTGAATGGGGTGTCAGATTCATTGAACGAAGGATGAGTGCAAGTGTGACAAGTGTTGGGGATGGAGGGTGCGCTGTTACTGCGAGATTGGGGGCACGGCAGCGAACACAGGGCTGTCATCCACCCACACTGAACCCGATTTCGTTCTTCCTCAACCTTGTCCCCCGAGCCCCATACCCCCGACCTCCGCAGAAAGCTTGCCTGTGCGCGTGCGGTGTGCTCTCCCAAGACCCAAGAGCTTGCATCTCCGCCCACTCCTCGCCAACCATTATCATCATCGTCATCATCACTTTTTCTTCGGCATCACTGACCAACGAGATTCCTCTGGCCCCGCCATCGCTCTTTCCCGCAGCAACCAGCCCCACCTCAGCAGTCACTTCTCCTTCATCCATCCATCCATCCATCTATCTATCCATCAACCCATCCATCAACACCCGTCGATTCTAAACCTTTCCAACTGTTGGTGGCCACGCGTACATCATCAATTTTTTCCTCGAAGCTTTTAACATCAGTGCTCCTTGACCGCACACGACCCCTTTGCCACGGTTGCGGCTGCGACTGCCCCCCGAGATCTCAACGAAACGGATTCACTCAACACCATCATGACCCATTCCGAGGAGGAGTCTACCGCTTTGTTGCTTCTATCACAGTTGACAGTATCGCCGTTCAGTCAACCGCAGAATACACTTTCTGCACTCAAACGACTCAAACATGAGCTCATCGGCCATGAACAGAAGAAAGAATTGTTTGTACGCCTAGGAATTGTGCCTCCCCTTGTTAGGATTCTGGAGGGTACCGGTAACGCGGATGAGGTTTGGAGCAATGCTAGATTGGAAGCTGGAATTGCAGTTGGGAGCCTGGCTTATGGTATCATCCCTTCTAAATACACGTTTAGATGATCCGGATATCCGTAGCTATTTTACTTTTTCTGAAAATATCATTAACCACTGGGTGGCATCGTATAGGCGGTGAAAAATATATTTCGCATCTGTTCGATTCACGGGCTTTGCCTCCGCTAATAGCTTCTCTGGATCCTTCATCATCTCCATCGAAACTCGTTCTATCGTCCCTTCGCACATTGAATACGATCTTAGACACTTCAGCATTTTCTGCGACGTGTCCCTCATACACAATTGCTACCGCGCTTTATACCCCTGAGGTCCTGAGCAGTCTCCACAAAATCCTTTCGCAACAATCACCCACTGCCTTGGTCCAACAGCAGATTTCACTCACAGCATCCCTTATTGCTAAATCGTGTGGCCGCTATGCCCCCGGTAATTCAGATAATAGTGGATGCCATTCAACCCATCAAAAACTACTGGTGGAAGCTGGGGTCCTTGGAGCCCTGAGTGCCAGATTAGGGGGGCATATTGTAGCCGAGAAATCTATTCCTAAAAACCCCAAAAATACTCATAGCGGTGACATACCTCCCCCTGCCCCTCCGGGTGCGAAATTGGCTCCGATTCTTGACGCCATATCTGTTATCATCAAGGATTCTAGACTCCGATCCCTGGAGTTTCTGTTTTCCCCTTCAATCATAGCAATCTTTCCTCTCCCCACCAATGAACCCTCTTCACCCGATGCCCCATCTTCATTGTCTAGCAAGCCAGGCGAGGGAACGGTAGGTTCAACTTCCTCAATAAATCTACCTCAGCCTAGGTTAGCAAGCAACTCGATAATACAACCCCCGAATTTGCTCATAACACCATCTGCTTTTCCCCCGCTCTCAGCATCATCATCTGCGATCTCACCAACCACTTCAAGTCACATGACAGAAGGCTCGATACACGGCGGCAGCAGCTTTCCAGCATCAAGTCCTTTCTATAATCCCCTGACGGGAGTCACCGAGTCCCAGGCCGCGCTTCTTGGCGGCGGTCCTGCTGGGGATGATTCTGAATCTTCCACCGGTGGTGATACTCCTCTACGCCAGAGGGCGGATATTGCCGACCTAGAGGATCGTATACTTTGTTCGGCCGCGCTGGCCGCAGCCGAGGGTGGGTCCAACCGTTCCGAAATCGATCTCGAGGTTGAGGAGTCCCCCATTTTGCCGTGGCTAATATCGCAAGTTCGTTCTGGGGACTCTATTACGAGATTGATGGGAATAAGTGTTTTGACGAATTTGTTTAAAGTGGACCTTGTGAGCAAGAAACTTGTACAACTGCTGATATTGCTGGTTTTGCCGGTTTTGGTCCGACTTTTGACTGAGGAGGGTAAAGAGAATCGGGTAAATGCAGGAGTCGGTAGCGTTGATGCGGACACATGGGCGAGCTGGACCATTCAGGAAAAGGCGCCAGCCATTCTGGCCAGATTGGTAATGGACAGCCCTGAGATGCAAAAGGCTGCTGTGGATGCTGGAGCAATTAAGAAACTAGCTGCAATGCTGAAGAGAGCAAATGAGTTACCATCACCTGCAATGAACGGTCACCAAAACGGAAATTCCCATGACTCCAACCACACAGGGGAGCCCGGAAGTAATCTTGAGGTGACCCATAAGATGAAGGTTAAAGAAGGGGGGTTGAAATGTCTGGCAAGCCTCGCATTATTCAAAGATGAATACCGGAAGGCCATCATTGAAACGGGGGTGGTCCCGGTCCTTGTGTCTTCGATGAAACCGCTCGAACCTATCCCAACACCCGTGCCCCAGCAAAATACAGCTGGACAAGGAAACCCTCCTGCCGTACTCACTGCTGCATGCGGTGCTATTAGGGCGCTATCGCGCTCTGTCTCCATTTTAAGAACCTCCTTGATTGATGCTGGAATCGCTCTGCCTTTATTTGCTCTCCTTCGCCATGACGATATCGAGGTACGTATAGCTTCGACGGCAGCTGTTTGCAATCTTGTTCTGGACTTCTCCCCAATGCGAAGACCAATACTAGAGGCCGGTGTTCTTGATGTCCTCTGCTCACATGCGAAGAGCGAAAATGCTGCGCTGCGGCTAAATGCGCTTTGGGCTTTGAAGCACCTAGTTCTGGAGGCCGAGACTGAGGTAAAGAGGAAATGCTTTGAGGGGTTGGGAGTAGACTGGCTCCTCGGGGTTATTAGTCGAGACGTATACGGAGATGAAGATGGCGAGGATGACGAGATGGCGGAGAGTGAAGATGGCGATGGGGATGACACGGAAGGCGGCATGGAGGACAGTATCGGTGATCTTAGGAGATTGGGTGCTGGGCGGGCGGGCGACGAGGAATATTTCGATGCCCCGGAAGAGAGGGCTAGATCATGGGCGAGAAGGTTCCCCCCTAAGGCAACTGCGGTAATGGCACAGCTAGAGAAAAGAGAGGGAGATGACTCATTGAGGAGGAGGAAGGAGGACATTGCTTTGCAGGAACAAGGTCTAGACTTCCTACGGAACTGGATCTGCGGCAAGGATCGGAATCTCATGATCGACCACCTTTTTGAGAGCGTAGGGAAAGATCGATTCTTTGAGATTCTGGAAGACAAGCTTAAGCAGAAGCGTTTTGTGAAAAGAGGGGAGCTCGTCTCTGAATCTCCGCCTGGGGAAATTGTGACTTCCGTTGTCTATATCCTTGTTCACCTTGCCACAGGTTCACTTCCTCACAAGAGAGCTTTGATTCAACGCGTGGATCTTCTAAGGACTCTATCTGCCCTTTGGAACCACCGACTTCCTCCTGTTAGGAGCGGCCTCGCATGGGTTGTCATCAATCTCACCTGGCGCGAAGAGCATGAAGATCTCGACGAGGTTCACACTCGAGCTAAGGAGCTAATTAGGCTAGGATTTGACAAGAGCTTGGAAAACATGTCTCAGGATTCCGAACTGGATATTAGAGAGAGAGTCAAGACTGCCAGGCATCAATTGGGCACTGTCGGGCCTACGGATTAGTTGTCGTCGCCCCTACCTACCCACAATTCGAAAAGCAAGGATATGTGTACTACTACTGGGCTCTGGGCCTGCCTTTCTACTCTTTATATCAATCACCTGCCTTTTTATTTTCCCCCTTCCTGCTCGAAGAATGGGGGCGAGGTATGCGGGTGAGATTGCTTTTTTTTGATGTTGGTTTTTCTTGCTTTTGCGAATTTTCATACCCTGATTTGCGAAGGACTCATTCATCACGATGCTATGCAAAGAGAGAGAAAAACATTATTGGGAGGCTATTTGGCTATGGAGTCTTTTTCTATGTTTGGGAAGGGGTGATTGATGAGTTTGAGGGAGTTTCATTCGGAATTGAAAACAGCGGGTACCTTTTTTTCTTCATCTTTCTTTTTTTGTCGGTGTAGTTGGTGTCTTCAAAAGCCACGGTATGGTGGTTGGATTGGTTAAGTTAAGGGCGTATTGCAAGGGTTCCTTTCCTTTTATGGTCTCATGAAAACAAAAAGTTTCTTTCATGATAAAAAGTCAATGTCAGGCTGCTATGTATCGCTCGATATTAAGCGTAAAAACTCGTTGAAATGAAGTGATCAGCCCTGATAAGGCTGAAGAGTCTCGGAAATTGTTCTGGGTATCGATAATAACAAAACTTTTATTCAAGTAGGGTATGTTTGGCGCAAGTGCAAATACCGGTAATAAGTTGCGGCGATTTGGGAACTGACCAATAACATCTCTTGAAACCTGCTCACATAATCCTTTTTTTTAAGGGCCATGATTGGTCACTTTCCAAACCGTCTTTACAACTTACTGTTTGCGGTTGTTCCAAACACCCCCTTAATTGTGTTAAATTTATTGGGCACGATAGTGCTGGGGGTGGACATGTTTCATGCCCTTATACTCGAGTACTACCTTGGGTAAACCATTTCGCTAGATGGGCTTTTTTTTTATACCAAAAGCACACATTTTCACCTACCCTCCCCCATTCCTACAACATCAATGCCTACGATATGAGGATCTATCATACTGTGTCAAGACCCCATGTGGCAGCTTATTATTGAGCCCATGCCGTAGATAACATAAAGGAGCTTTTGCGGAACTCTCATAAAAACTGTGAGGCCGTGGAGAAAGATCTGAAGCTAAGTGGGAGGTCTTATAGGCACTGTACGGTGGGAAGGGGAATGTATAATAGCACATCTGGAAGATCTAATCAGATTTGTTGCGCTCCTTTCCTCTGCCCTATCAGCTCCTGTCCCCCAACAAAGAAGCATAGAATACTAACTTATAGCTGGAAGGCTGGTCTGAGTGGATGGCAAGAAGGGGGATCGAACGGAGAAAAGAAAAAACAAAACAGAGTCAACAAGTGTTGATATTTGACTTGGTGGGAAATGCGAAAGGGATCTTTCTGCGAGATTTCAACATCTCTGGGAGATGGGTGTTATTGGGGGAATGATTGCTTAGCCAGGTGCGGGATTCGTCTGTTGATGATGAGTGATTGCCTGAATGAGCTTGCACTAGGCTTCGGTGAGGGGATTGGTGTAGGTGTATCATTGGGGGAAGGGGATGGTAGTAGACCGAAACAAAATCACGTTGATCTGGATTGGGTCTGGTTGGGTGTTCGGAGACCTGGGGTCACAAGGCGTCACTCGACAGCGTGGAACTTGCCGTTGTTGGAGTGTGGTGATGATGGCGGAGGTATCATACCGCACTAATGTGATATCCTGTTCCTGATCGTGCGTAGGTAGCGTACCGTATATTAGGCCAAAAATGCCGATTTTTGAAGCTTTACGACAGAAGTGCTCAATAAGTTAAGACCCACCTCTCTCTAAACGAGAGCTTCTACTGTCGCAATTAGCGTATCAAGGTTCAAAAAAAACACCACTGAAGGTTTATATAGGCTTCTAGAACTGTCAATCTTGCATAGGGGTTTCCACGCTAGTGCCGGTGCCACTCTACTCGAGTATGCTCTTAACCAAAAAATTTAAATCCCCCCACTGTACTTGAGCTTCTAGCAGGCTACTCCCACGATGAGTGGCGAGGCGAGAATCTCGGATCTTCAGTTATGGACATATATTTTGCTGATGGCTCACGAAGATATTGACGTTGTGGATGTATTTGTGGTTTCATCGCGTTGCGGGCAAGGGACGACCGACGACCAACAAGATTCCCCTCTTCCGGTACAGTACTGTAAAGGGGGGGGTTGGCCCCGAAAAAGAAAAAAAAAACTACGCCCGGCCTTCTGCTGATGGGAAACATATAATATGGTAACAGACATTACTGGGAGGCAGCTCCTGCTTCCTAGTGAGAGGTTCAATTATCCCAGTTCCCACAGTGCGGTAGATAGCTGTTCGCCTGGCGAGAGCCCTTTCTGCATTAATCTCTACCCCTACCATTAACCTGGTTAGGGCCGCATACCGTATGGTGGGGGACATCTGTAGCCGGAACAGGCGGACATTTTTTCTAGTTGGTTAACAGTAGGTTAATTTGCCAAGACTGGCTCTTTTCAAGGTTAATATCTTGGCAAATATCGATTAATAGTCATCATTAATGTAATTAACAGTAATTAACCTACCACGGACATTGCCCTTGCTCCAGACAAATTTTGACCCACCTTTAAACCCTAATATCTCTATGAAAACTTGAGATATTTCTATTTTCTCTCTATTAATGTGTAGAGGGCCACCTACCCTACCACCTAATAGAGCCATAATTCTCAGAGGACTGGTGGTTGAAAATCCTTTGGTGGTTGAAGATGGGCGATAATTGCTTGGCAAAGTACTCCGGCTACAGATGTCCCCCACCATAGAGCACTGGTCGTTGAGATTGCATGGCTGGATCCTCGGGAAAGCCGCTACGCGTGGGTCATAAGAAGCGACGGTAAGCACTCGGCTTACCACCCTAAACACCGGCGTACCTACGGTACCGGTAGTACTTGTACGCTCCAAACGAAGCATCCATATATTCGAGCGCTAGTATTTGAGTACCCGAGTACAGCTATTACCGCATTATCATGTGGAACTCGTTTTATACGATAAATTAGGCCAAGAGTAGCTCTGGGGTCGGCACTAGGCGGTACGTTCAGCATTCCGGGCGGGCTGATTGGACCAGGAGCTTGCCAACAAAGCAGCAAGGTAATGGTGATCCCGCTTTTCTTCCGCTGCACGGGCGCACTATCAACTGACCGTACTCGAGTACCGATAGTACCCTCTGCATCAAATATACAACCTTCCGGGCAGCAAAAAGAGAGGGAATGTCGCGATCTCACGTCATGGAAAATAACAGCCCTTCCAACAACAACAACAACTCCTTTAACAACTACCACTCTTTTAATACGATCTATAATGAGTGTAACGTGAATAACTTTGGCGGCGCTGACGAGAGGTCCAAGATTCTTGCATGGTTATCTCCGCTAAAGCCCTGGATACGGCACAATGATATTAGAACCCGCCGAGTTAAAGATGTGGGAGACTGGCTCTTACAAACTGAGGAATATTGGAATTGGTTTGATGGTGTTCGCGGTGGGGAATACGATAATTCAGCCTTGTTTTGCTACGGAAATCCGGGGGTCGGCAAGACCTACATAAGGTTAGAAAGCATATCCTCCATCAAGCAAAGGTGTTGCTAAGGGATTAGCAATGCTAGCTCTTTAGTGATAGATGCGCTATGCGATTGGGCGGAGGGGCGAAACTCTGCAGTTGCGTACTTCTACTTCGACTTCGCCGCCCAGGAGGAGCAATCCCCAGCGAGCATCCTGAGTTCTCTCCTAAAACAGGCTGTTGGTAAACTAGAAGAGATTCCAGCAAAGATCGCCCAGGCTTTTCAGGACGAGGTCGGGGGCCGGGAACTAGAACTCGGCCAACTCATAGAGATGTTTCAGGATATCTCGTCCTTGCGACCCACCTTCATATGCATTGACGCTCTAGACGAGTACAAGGGGGAATGTCGAGCAAAGCTGCTTGATTCACTGAAACAAATTTTGCACAAGTCCCCAAGTACTCGCATATTTCTGGCCGGAAGATTGCATATCCGGGATGAACTGGAGAAACGTCTTGCCGGGAGGGTAGTGGCTGTATCCGTAACACCCATCCAGGGTGATATCATTCGATTCCTCCGAGCGAAACTAGAGCAGGATACAACACCGGATGCGACCGACAAGAGTTTGAAGGAGGACATTATAAAGAATATTTCCCAGACGGTTTCGGAAATGTAAGCCGGGAGCGAGAACACTGGAAAAAAATCCCAAGTTATGAGCTGACAGATCTCTCTAGATTCTTACTGGTTTCTCTAACCATCGAGGCGATACTACAGGAAGTGACAATCTCTCGGAGGCGAGAAAAACTCGACACAATGACAAACGGCTCGGGCTTGGAGGGCGCATACGATATAGTCATAAGACAGATAAAGGAGCAAAAAGGGGATAGAGCAGGTCTCGGGATGACCGCTTTGATGTGGGTTTCACATTCGGAGCGGCCATTGAATGTGATGAGTTATGTCATGCCCTAGCGGTCAAGATAGGGTCAAGGGATATTGATATCAACAATGTGCCTTCAATCTGGACAATATTAAGCTGTTGCCAAGGGCTTGTCGCCGTCGATAAAGGGTCTTCGACTGTTAGGTTGATCCATTTCACTTTCAAAGAGTATCTTTCCAACCACATGGACTTGTTTGACGGGGCCCACTCGAACATAGCCGAAACCTGTTTGACTTATCTCAACTTCCAGGTCATCAAAGATCTTTCCACCCGCCGCTCTCTTGAACGCTCCCTTGACCACCGAGGCACACCCTTTCTGCGATATTCTTCTTATATTGGGGAACCCACATGCGAATTGAGCTCTCGGACTGCTCGAAACGCCTCGCGCTCGAGCTTCTTGATCGATACGATAATCACATATCTGCCGAATTGCTTTGGGAGTCAATCAACGAGTACTCTCTTCGTAGCCACATTGATTCTCGCAAGTCGTTTTCTGCTCTACACTGCGTCTCGTATTTCGGGATTGCCGGGATTGTAGTTGATTTGATAAATATGAAAAAATGGGATGTGAACCAAAGAGATAGTGCTGGTCTGACGCCACTCATGTGGGCTGCGAAGTGTGGGCGTGAAGAAGTAGTAAAATTACTCTTGCAACAGAACCACACTGAACCCGATATCCCAGATACACAATATGATCGAACAGCACTTTCATGGGCTGCCCGGAGTGGGCACGAAGGGGTGGTTAAACTATTTCTCGGTCAGCTATTCGTCAATCTTGGGAGCATTGGCCAGTGGTGGGGAAAAACTCCGCAGATAATGAGCCTACTATTCGGAAAGAGATACATCAATCCCGACAGGCCGGACAAAGACGGCCAAACCCCGCTCTCCCAGGCTGCCGGGAGTGGGCATTATTGAGTAGTGAAGCTATTGTTGGAGCGGGGAGACGTCAGCCCCGATAAGCCAGAAACATGGCACGGTCAAACGCCGCTCTCGTTGGCCGCCGGGAACGGGCATGATGGTGTTGTGGAGCTAATGTTGGGGCGGGAAGATATTAACCCCAATATGCCGGATAATGGTGGCCAAACACCGCTCTCGTGGGCTGCTGGGAATGGGCATGAGGGAGTAGTAAAGCTAATGTTGGGACGAGAAAACATCAACCCCGATATGCCAGACAATGGTGGCCAGACGCCGCTCTCGTGGGCCGCTTGGAATGGGCACGATGAAGTAGTGAAGCTACTGCTGGAACAGGGAAATGTCAGCCCCGATTGGCCAGATAACCGCGGCAAAGCGCCGCTCTCATGGGCCGTCGGGAATGGGCATGGCGGAGTAGTGAAGCTGCTCTTGAGACAGGAGGACGTTAACCCCGACAGGCTAGATAATCGCGGCCGAACACCGTTCGTGTTAGCCATCTTGCATAAACATGAGGGAATAGTAAGGCTCTTTGAGGCCCGAAAGGCTGCAGCCCATAGCGTAGCGTAAAGTCCTGGAGAGAGGACTTCTTCTAGGGTCTTTGGACCCGGATATGTGCCCCTTTTACAGCACTAGTAGACACTTTACGACTCTTGCTGTCCCCACCTTTGACCCTTATTTAATCTCTTAGAGCGGTGAGATTGTCCTACGGACACCGCCGTCTATTTTTGTGCCACCCAATCTGAGATATATATAAACTACGATACATCTGCTTCTCTGGTTTCCCATTTTCTTTGTCCGGCGTTTCGGGGACCAAAATTAGAAGTTTTCTTGGATGAATCTCATCTCCTACTACCGTACTCTTGTATTCCTCCATTCTTTTGCTTAATAAGAGAGCGGACTTGGATTGGGGTGGGGCACAGGGCGTTATGGCAGAGTTTCTTTTTTGGGGATCTCCTAGTCTTGTCCTATCCTATCCTACTGTATATAATGTGCTGTAGAATGAAAAGGTATAAATATAACAATCTAGAAGACATATCCAGATCTGTTGCGCTCCATTTTCCTCCCCATTCCCCTCCCGCCTTCAAAACTGTGAGGCATACCAGGGAGGCCGGATGAAAGGAAAGGCAAAAAAGAAAGAAAGAAAGAAAGTCAACAAATACCAGTACTCGACTTGGTGGAGGATACAAAAGAAAGCCCTCTGCGGGATGGATCCCCGCATTACTCAGAGATGGGAATCGTTGGGCCGCGGACGCAAGACCGGCTACAAATGGAGCAGATTTTTTTTTTAACTCTTTTAAGACCCCAAGGACTCTGTGCTAGCATATACGGCACAATCCCAAATGGTGAGCCCAATTTTACCCCCGCTTATCCGTTTATTCATTTTTGCATGCTCCTAGGGAGTTGAGTGAAAAGTGATGTCAAAATTCCAACCGTCTCCCCCCCCCCTCCCCAACAACGCCGGGGCGGGGGGGGGGGGGTTGTCCATCTGTCTTTTTCCGGACAGTATTTGGTCGCGAAGACTAATTGCTGCACGAGGGGCGTTTTCGATACTCTAAAATACAAGCGTAGATCTCGGATCCTGTGAACGTTTTATCTTTTCGGGATTAGCATCCAGATATGTCTGCCGTAAACACAATTGAGTAATAATAATAACGCGAGGAAGGAGAAGAAGAGTGGGTAGAGGGGAAGATGATCAGACAAAGTTTTGTTAAGGTAGCGGTTGTTTTTCATCATTGTCGAGTGCTAGCGAGAATGCTGGCAAACGAACTAAAGCCAAATGCCTGATGGTCATCATATCATATTGGGGAGGGTGGAATTTTGGTGCTGGGAGATTTTTTCTTTTTCTTTTTTCTTGCATAAGGAGAGAGAACTAACCTTCTGATCAATTGAGCTCCATAGGTGATTGCTTCCATTGTTGTATGTTGCGGTGCGGTATGTTGTGTCGTCGAGAGAGAGATAAATTGGCGCAAAATCTTTTTAAGAGGGGAAAAAAAACTTTTCCGCCAAGGCCACATTTTGGCCGCTCCACGACCGAATGGGGACCCTAAACCCTTCCCGCCCTACCTGCAGATAGGGGTTTCAGTCGCCCGTCCAAGTGCGTAATACTTTGACAAACGAGTGACCGGGGGGGACTATGGTGGGAGAAGTTCCCTAACCGAAGCACTTCTGACTTTGGCGAAGTGACCAACTTCAAACCGCTAAGGCCCATTAACAACAGATTTTATTTCCAGTTTTCTCTCTATTCTTTAGTAGACAACGAGTTGGAGATCCTGCGGATACGGTAGGAAGGCATTTTAAAAAATATCAACTTTTGAGGGAGCTGTAGGAGTTTGAAAAGCCTGTAACGGACTACCGGTATCCTCCGCAAAAACTGTGCACATCTACCATTGTTGCCCTATCCCCACGACCCAACATTGCACGTGCTTTCTCGCTTCCTCCAAGGGGGACCCCCACCGCTTGCTGAGAGTGCAATAACCCTGGGGAGGGCAGAACGCAAGCGAGGAAGAAAAGAGGGTTTACATAAACCACTCGAACGAGCAAAAAAAACATTACAGTGAGCCAATACTTGTACTCGTACATGTAGAATCAAACACTAAGGTTCGAGGTCTTGAGTGGAGCCTTGCTAGGTATCGTATAATACTTGTAGATACACCGGGAACTAAGGTTGCACTTACCGTAGTTGTTAGCTGCAAGTTAACTCCCGTAATAAGGTATCATAGAATTAATGCCGGCAAAAGACGTTAGGAGTTATTACTAAGCAAATGATCTCTCGAGCGCACCTGTTTCAGGTTTCCCCCACCATAAATCGAAGGCGCACGCCAAGAATGATCAGAGTTTTTGCCCAGCCATCTCCACCCGACTGGTTATTAACTGCCACTCCCAACATCTCTCTCGACCTCCCCTCTCGCTTTCACTCGCAACTGGCTGGGAAGATTCTTGCTTGCTTGTGTGATTCCTGTCTCTTTTTCTCCATTCCGCCGACAAAGTCGTTCCTTTAGGGAAGAAAAAACACTGATACATCCCCCTCAATTGTTTCAAAGTTTTCTTCCTTTCTTTCTCCGGTTGCTCCCGCCTCATTGCCGTTCGTGAAGAAGAGATAAGTGAGAGGGGGAAAAGAAAAAAAAAAATCGGCTCAATTTTCACACATACCAGAGATAAAGAAAAGCCACCATGCGATTCGGAAAAACTCTTCAAGCGTCGATTCACCCCCCGTGGCGTGATCATTATATCGACTATGCGAAGATCAAAAAACTCCTCCGCGAAGGGGACGATTCAGATTCCGAGCTGACTCCGGCCACGAGAGCGGACCAGATGGAGGGGTGGACCGAGAACGACGAGTCGGAGTTCGTGCATGAGCTCGTCAACGTTCAGCTCGAGAAGGTGAACAATTTCCAGCGGGAGATGAACGAACAACTCAAGTCCCGGACGGCAAAATGCGAGGCTCGGCTCGAGCAGCTTGTCTCTGCTACGCCAGCTAGGGCCCCCAGGTCTTCTCTTAATCCCGATCCTGCCGGGGGGCAGGTCGGCGGTGAGGAGAGGCAGAAGACGCTGACGCAGGTTTTGGAAGATCTTGACGGTATCACATCCGATATCAATGAACTTGAGAAATTCTCGCGCGTAAACTTTACCGGATTCTTGAAGGCTGCTAAGAAGCATGATCGGAGGTCTCGAGGGGGACCTAGTGCCAAGGGCAAGGGAAAGGGCAAAGGAAGGGGTGACACGAGTGGGGAGTATAAGGTTCGCCCATTGCTGCAGGTGAGGTTGAGTGCACTGGAGTTTAATAGGGAAGACTATAGCCCACTATTGTACAGGTATAATCAATTGTCTCCTTGTGTCCGTTATTGTTTGTTGTGGCAGGGGATTTGGGCCGCTTTAAAGAGCGCTTACTTATATTGGTTTAGATTGTCGGCTATGTATGCTTTTGTGCGTGAGAACATCGATAGAGATGCCAATGATCATAGCCAGACCCGGACTTCATCTGTCGCCTCTGGCCCTCAACCCCAAGGTACCCGCAAGTACATATCGCACAAATGTTTGTTTCTCCTTCCTTCAAGGCTAATTTACCAATTTACCAAGCGTGTCTGACATCTACATAGTCTGGGTCCACCCCGACAATATTCTAGAAGTGAAAACATTCGTCCTTCGTCGCCTCCCTGTTTTGATCTATAACCCTCAGCCTTCAAAAGAGGTTAATGCCAGCCGCCGTGATCCTACTATCAACTCCCTCTATTTTGATAATTCTCAATTCTCCTTGTATCATGACAAGCTTTCCAAGGCCCCCGAAGCCGCCTCCTTGCGCTTGCGGTGGTACGGGCGCCTTTCTGACAAGCCTGACATTTTGCTTGAGCGTAAGACTATGCGTGATTCCGACTCTGAGGGTGCTGTTGAAGAACGAATCACTTTGAAAGGGAAATATGTGATGGACTTCATCAATGGGAATTACTCTATGGAGAAAACCGTTCAGAAGATGAAGGATCGCCCTAACAAGAACGGCGAGGACGTGAACAAGTACGAAGCTTTGGTACAGTCGTTCCAAGATTTCATTCAGGACAAGAAATTGGAGCCGATGTTGAGAGCGGTATATACACGCACAGCATTTCAAATTCCGGGCGACGACAGAGTTAGGGTTTCGCTAGACACAGACCTTGCATTGATTAGGGACGATTGTTTGGATGAAGACAGGCCTTGTAGAGATCCAGAGGAATGGCATAGACAGGATATTGACGATGCTGAGATGGAGTATCCATTCTCTGCCTTGAGAAAGGGCGAAATCTCGAGGTTCCCGTACGCGCTTCTGGAAATCAAAGTGCTTGAATCTGGGCTTCACGGAAGGAGCAAAGAGTGGGTCAACGATTTGATGAATTCTCATCTGGTCAAGGAAGCCCCTAGATTCAGTAAATTCGTCCACGGTATCTCTGTGCTTTTCGATGACCATGTCAGCAGTTTCCCTTTCTGGCTAAGTGAATTGGACACGAAGGATATCCGGCAGGACCCTAAGCAGGCCTGGGAGGTTGAACAACAGAAGGTCAAGAAGCAAATTGAGGATGAAACCATTGTAGGAAGTTTTAGGCCAGGCTCTAGGGATTTCGGCGGGAGGTCTGCCCAGTTCACCGGCACCCCGAACAGGTATGGGGCCACACCGCCGATCGCCGAGCGGGGACTCCCCCAGATCGCTCCCCAGGGTGAGGGCGCAAAGAGGAGCGGACTTGACGAGCAATCGTCTGATAACAAGGACTCCGAAGAGGATGATAGTGATATGGAAGATCTTGCAGAAGTTTCGCAGAGCGCTGCAACAATTTCCGGACTTCGAAACCTTTTCCCGACCTTCTCGACGTCTCGGTATGGCCGCGCTCACCGGGCGCCGAATGTTCCCGTTAAACTGCCGCCTGGCGTGCAGAAGCCCGGCATCCTAATCATGCACTCGGGCCCTGTACAGGTCGAGGCGAAGGTATGGCTCGCTAATCAACGCACGTTTTTGAAGTGGCAACACGTTTCCGTACTTCTGGCTTCTTTGAGTTTGGGTCTTTACAATGCCGCCGGAAAACACAATTATATTGCCCAATGGCTTGCAGTTGTTTACACCGCCATCGCGGTCTTTGCTGCAGGCTGGGGGTATACCATGTATATGTGGAGATCAAGGCTTATCAGAGAAAGAAGTGGGAAAGACTTTGATAATGTTCTGGGGCCGGTTGTGGTTTGCGTTGCGCTCGCCGCTGCGCTCGCTATGAACTTTGCGTTCCAGGTATGTTCACTTTCTCTTCCTTTTCTCCGCATGACATTTTGTGAACAAGGACTAACTTTCTTTTCAGTATCGGAACATGAAGGAAAAGAAGAGACATGTCAATTTTCCGCTCACCACTGCCATCCCGGAGATATTTAACATCAGCGTCAACAAGGAGCGTATTGCGGGGTTGGTCCAGCAATGAGGAGGGCATCAATTAGAGATCAGTAATTATAATGAGGACAAGAAAATTGCTGTACGATTGCATGGATGGATTTGATACTACCTACCTGTTAGGAGGCAGCGTCGTGTTTCTTCTTTGTTTGTCGTGTTTTGGCTGGACTAAGTTGGGTTACCCAAAGGCGAGTTATGAATTGCGCAGCGATATCCTTGTATTTGTTTTCAGAGGGGTTTTTTCTTCCTTTCCTTTTCTTCTTCACTATTATCGATGTCGTAAGGGGGAAGGCACATATAAGAGAATGAAACAAACTGTAGCGTTAATAGGACAATTTTGGGAGACTTTCGATTCCAGGGGAATTTGGTTTCCCGGCCATTTTTGGCCTGATCAGCCCGTCGCCCACCGTACCCGTATCCTACCTGCCCCCGTCCACCTTGCCCGAAAAAAATCAATGTAGCAATATAATGCGAGATTCTTACTTCAACCCCCCCCGATACAGCATCAACGCAAGTGTATTATTGTATGTACCACAAACGCAACCCGACCAATCACTCAAACCCCTGCCCCTTCACGGCCGGATTAGCGCGTCTACCGCGCCACACCCACACCCGATCTAAGCGCCAGCCAACCTTCCCTCCTCTTCCCTTCGAAAGCGCCACCAAGCCACCCATGATGCGATACTATACCTGCTATCGCACCCAGCTATTACGAACCTCCATTACAAGCATAGGTGGGAAAAACTCTATTATGAACGATTACCCTGGGAATCCGATCTCGCCATACAAATTCCCCCGGCCATAACGAATAATAAATCAGCTGTTTGCCAGGGCGTCCCCCCAGGAATAGTGTGATATCCTTTCGAGAGATGATGTGATGTGCCTTGGGAGTTGACTACGGTACCAGGCTCATCGCAGAATAAACGGTCCACCGTGAAGTCTGTTATGATATGGTAGGGACCATTATCCCCAACGCCAACCAGTTCTAATACCGTGTTTAAGAGTTGAAATATCTTAGTGGCAGTGGGCTTCTCCTTGACATTGCCCCCTCCCTCCCCCGCACAGCACATGGGTGAGCTGAGCTACCTACCATAGACCATCAGGTCGAGCGGACCAGAAGCAGTCAGTCAGTCAGTCAGTCCAAGAATCACAACCAAAACCCCAGCAAATCAACCCCTAAAAAAAAATACCGCCCCCTCCTTCAGCACTCTTTTAGAGAGCGCCCCGTAATCCGGTGCAAGGCTTGATATGATATGCTACTTGGCACTCACTAGTGCGGGGCGCAACCTCACAGGAGAATGCACTGCTTACACCCCCTTACTTATGATACTTACCATATCATGCTTTGTCCCAGGCCAGAAGAACCAGAAAACAGGGATTTTCAAAGAAAAAAAGAAAGAATATGTTATGATACCGTAGAGAAAAAGAAAATCTAGGCTATCTGAGCGCCGATTAGAAAAAATACACCTGTTTCCCTCCCTGTTTCTTGGGGTAGAGCGTGTGAGGGTTCAGCGAGGCAGGACCCCTCAGTGAGGCATGGCATGGCTTGACACCCAATTTCGGTACGAATCAACCAAAACTATGATACCAGAAAATATTTGCCATGCCTTGCTGAGGGTGCTGCCTCGCCGAACCCTCACACGGTCTATGATACGACCGCTGTGCTCGGTTCTCGGGCTTGTAGGGTGTCCCAGGATTTTTCCACCTGGCATTTCTTGTTCCCCCCCCTTCTCACCGCCACGTAGCCGGTCCAGGCTTGGGTGGAGGGAGGGAGGGTTGGGTTGTGCCTCTGGAGTCATGGTATTGGGTTGGGTTGAGTCTGTGTGAGGGTGTGGGGGTATGGGGAGTTCCGTACGGGTCGGTTTGATATTGGTAGAAGATTTAGGTTTGGTGAAGGGGGTGTGGGGAGGAGCTGGTTTACTTTAAGAATGATTACGTTACGTTATCATAGCTGTAAGGGGGAGGGTGGGTGGATGTTTTCTTCGGGTGGTTCGAGGATTAGTTGGTGCAGCATGGATAATCACTCGGACTTTAGCAAGGGGAAGGTAAAAGGATGTCCGGAGAGAGAGAGACTCTGGAGCGTTTTGGGGGGATAGGGAGGTGAGGAGGGAGAGGTCCGTGCCTATTCGTCTATTATTGTAAACATCCTATGGGAACCGTTATACGTTACGAGATCAGCGCTATAAGGCATTCAAGCAGCCCCACTCCCCTTCCCCCGATCATACCATGCCAGTCCTATGCAAATGCTAGGAGATATGCTTTAAACACGCCTTGCCATCAGAGCTCACCGGGAAAGCTTACGAAGAAACCTACTCGTAAGTACACCAACACATCCTCCTGGAAAACCCTTGTGCCCTCTAAGTTTTTGCCCAAACCCCCCTCGAGAGAGCCAAGGAACTCCAAAGGATCTTTTGAGTTCACTAAAAAAAGTTTAATTTGTTCACCGGAAATATCCCTCACTGAGTGGCACAGCATAACGCCTTTGATGATGATGGTGGCAGTAGCAATAGTGGTGCTTAGCGGTGGACGTGACAGGACATGACATGCAAGTTCGAAAATTATTATACACCCATGGATGGGAAGTTTCGGGCTTAGAATATTCATACTGTAAAAATCTCGCTTTTAATGAACTGGCCTAAACTAGGGGTAGTCTTCTACAAGCAGCCAAGAAGTCTCTAGAATTGACAATAGGCCCAAATATCCTTGTCTCCTCCAAAAATCTCAAAGCTTACCGTAGTTTTCTTATGATAAAATAGCACAGGAGATTTCGAAAAGCCATAGTCTAGTACTACCTAGGCTGGTTTCATTAAAAGCGAGATTTTACGGTAGCCGGCTACTACAAGTCACTCGGCGAAAGGCTCCGTGAAGCGAGCCTTCCTCTAACGAAGGTTACAGTGGCCTAAGAGGGGGGAAGGGACCGTTCAACGGGCAAGGAGAAATTCTCTTTTTTACAACAAAGACTTTCGCCGGTGGTTATGTGTATTTCTGGCCGGTGGGGGGTTGGCCAAGAGGAGCTTGTTAACCGTGAATCGGAGGAAAGTATATGATACCCGGAGAAGTGCTCCAGGGAAAGGGGGGGGGGGGGGCGGTCGGATGGATATACCCCTGCTGGCTTCAAGCTCTTCGTCGTCGTCGAGCGCTGCGCTTGTATAGCGAGGGGGGTAGAAAGTCGACGCATAAATTCGCGCGTAAAAAGCCCCACTGCGTATCCGATGCCGTATCGTTTTCTCACCGACCCGATCCTACCCAATACAGCTCGGGAACTATAAAAATAGAGTATAATTTCATGTTTAAGAAAAGAAAGAAAGAAAAGAAAGAAATGAGTTAACTTATCTCTTCCCACAAGCCAGAACGATATCCCAAAACTAGAATCCCGCTACGGATACCGATTGGCTCCTTATCCGACATGCGACCAAGTACTCGAACTGCGGGACCGTCCTGCGCTACGCGATAGGGCTCTAGTCCCGCATTCAGCTAGACAACTAGCCAGCTAGCCGTGTCAACCAGCCAGACAACCACTCTCCTCCTATCATTGTGTCAGTTATCTGCTCCCCCCCCTCTGATCGACCTACGATCCGGAAAGCACATCCTTCCGCAGATCAACCTCGTGGCAATTACTTATCCCCCCCCTCCTCCCCTCCCTTTCCCCGCGTTCCGAATAAGGTGAATCAACGCGGGTAATGACAAGGATATATATCATATATCGAGTACTACAAGGTCTGGCAAGGAGTTATCGAACGGTTATTCAAAGGTTATCCAGCCAAAATCTGTCCCTCGCTGCTCCGGTTAATGATTCCTACCTCGGTACACATACAAAGTTCCCCCAATAAATTTGATGGACGGTCAACTCAGGTTAACCCGCAAAAGGATTCCTATCTTGCTCCCAAAAAGCATCACCCTAGAACTTGCATCTGCAACGTTTGAGAAGCACTGGTTGGTCCCGTGTGAAGCGACAAAAAGCTTGAGGCGTTACCGGGCGAGTGGAGAGCGCAGGAGGATGAGGGGGTATTCTCACGCTATGTTGTGATACTCGAGTACTAGGGCTCACTCCTTTCCCTTTCTTTATGTGTTCTTGGGGGCGTGTGAGTAAATCAGTTGGAAGTTGAGAGCACTCGAGGAGAGTGGTGGGGGGAGGTGGAGAAAAGGGGGGGGTGGGTAGGTGGGATATTTTCTCATAGGACGACGACCGGAACCGGCTGGCTGAGCTAATCCTCGTATTAGTCTAGATTCGGGACCAAGGTGCCGGACTAAATTGAGCAGATTAGGTGGACGGATAGACAGGCTTGGGGCTCGTTGTATCTGCCCAAGTAATTGGATTATGACATGGTGAGATATGACATGAGACTCTGAAGTCCAGTACAATATGACCTGAGACACGATCTTGTGTTTGGAATCGGATGAGGGGAGGGGAGGGGGATGGAGTGTGAGCTGTGATAATTGAGGAGGCAATGTGATTTCGTCGTGATGGTGGTGGGAGGGACTGAGGCACTGGACAATGCTCCTTGAAGTAGGTAGCATAAAAGTGAAGATATTTTCTTTTCCCGTACGGCCATAGAAAGTCGAGACCTTTGGGCAATTGGTGGGAGAAAAGGCATGTTTTGGGGCTTTTGAAACGCAAAGTTACTGGAATACCGCCATAGTGGGTATGGTTATGAGATTGCTGGCATTGCTGATTGGCATCGATGATTGGCATGCATGATTGGCATAGCTAAATCTTTGGTAAGATAGCAGCCGGGGCGGAGCAGCAATTCCTCCTTGTTGGAAACTCTGTCTGTCTATGGGATTTCTTTGGGGCGCTACCCAAGATCGTAGAAGAGAGTGGGTGTGGTGGAAGTATACCGGCAGCGTGCAGTGCAACTTCCCCGCCATTATAGCATATTCTCACTCATATGCTCACACACATCTATTCATAATGCTCAAGTTCGATTACCAAAATAGTGACCACCCAGGGTGTGGTAGGTATGATATTGCACAATCGTAATGCCTAACACCCTCTGCACCACACTAACCCTCAAAAACAAACCCGAGTGATCGGTATCATACAAGAGCCAAAGAGCGCCCAGAAGGCGCCCCAGACCCCACAGCTTCCCCCATAGACAATAGTCACTCTCCTAGCGTGCTCCAAGGTAACAGCCTTAACACCATCACATCTGCTAAGGTACCGGTACTTGTACCAATGGCCCATAAGATCTTCGCACACCCATACATCTCAGCATAAATTATCGCCCTAACCTCCTCTCTCTGGGAGCCCAAGTGGTCGGGTATGATATCTCTTCCTGCACGACCCAAGCCACGTGCTCGCACCCCCCGCCAGTCATGGTATTATCATTTCACGAACAAAAACATGCCCATGCACAGTATTTACAATGACACCTGTCTATCTCTACCCCTAGCATAGCATTAGTTTCCAATATATACCAGAGTACCGTACACTAGCGAATAGAGATTTTTTCAAGGGATTTCATAAGGATCCTAGTGATGGAGGGGGGAGGGTATGGACATCAGTAGTCCCCGTGGCGGCGATAATGGGGGGCCGTGGACATAGCGGAGGCTCGCTGAAAGATTGCGCACAATTTTTGAGAGGTTTATTGAAGATTTATTGGGATTCGCTTTTTTTTCCTTGGTTTCCGGCCGGCCGGCAAGGGGGGGGTAAGGTAGACATCAATTTTGAAAGACTTTCCCGGGCTAGCTATCTGGATGGTTGAATGGATGTTTGGAGGTTCGCCGTGACATGGAGCGTCTATGCTATTATGTGGGGGTTAACCCCCCGCCCCTTCCCGATACCGGTATATGCTATCTGCACCGTAAAGTACCCACAAAGGCCGGTGCGAAGGCATATATTGAAACGACACAAGTTACCGGTAGTTGCATCCACTCAATTACATGAGGACAGCAGCCTAGTGGGTTTGCCGCCCCCCCTCCTCCTCCTCAGCCCGGTACTTTATCATTCTCCACATCCACCTACCCCTCTGTAACAGAACCCCTATGCACGTTAAAATCCCATGGGCTGGAGATCAATAACAAATGATTTGGGAGCCTCACACAGGCCGTTTGCGTCTCTAGTTCTTTCTCCCTCTACCCACCCAAAGAGCAACAACAACAAGCCCATTGCTACTTTCAGTACTCTACATACCGGTATATGTGCAGTACCATGAGAGCAGACTAACACTACGGGCAAGGCAAGGTAGACTAACACAATTCAGCCACCGCCGACAAAGCAGAGATCAAACCACAAATAGCCCGATATCTAAACCTTTCCATCGGAGCCAAAGCCAGAAGCTTGCAGTACGGTTACGTACGGCAACACCGTGTGTGTGCCCTACGGTATGCACAAGTCCACCTGATTCGGAAAATTAAAACAGAAAAAAAACAAAAAAAAGCACCCACTCTACGATTTCCAAAACTTGTTTTATCGTACAGGTCAGGCTGCTAGGCAGAAATTGTTTGAGACAGCATTTGCCTTCTTTTCTCTCTTTTCTTTTTTCCCCCCCTCTCTTCACTTTTTATCCCTCGTTCTCGTGTCATGGAGCATCTAAGGGCAAAGAACTCTAGCTCTACCATAGCTCCATCACCCGCTGAGCCAAGACAACTTTTTTGAGGTGGGTGCATTATGTGCTCGTAGGCTCTTCAGACTAAGGTATGATATTGCCAAACGGGCCGAGGTCAAAAGGTTGGAATCGTACAATACTGTACGAGTACCTCCTCAGGTTCCACAGCAGGGAAGGTTCTATTTGTACCACACAAAGTTCTGTTAAAAATACAGTGTTTTCAACTGGCAGTAGATTTTGCTAAAGGTGGGAGGAAGATGGGGGGCTCTTTTGATGGCGTTGGAACAAATACGAATGTCGGTATCTGATTCAACTGGTATATGTATGTGCCGGTCTCGGTAGTCCAGATATGAATTGCTGGCCAAAGCAACTTCGAGCAAATGTTGTTCGGTGTTGCTCTTTGATGCAGTGATGAGTGGCGATATCGGTACTTCTTCATACAGTCACAGTGTTGCAGTTAGTTATTGAAAGGCTGAGTGTGTAGGTGAGCAAGTGGAACATGCCATATTTCTAACTTGTGGTACGGGCATGGCACTTCCGGTGCATTGGGGGATAGATTCCTGGGAGGCGGTAGATGTTAAAACGTCAGAAGGCACAGCACATCCATCAACTTCTATCAATTAAGGGGCTTGAGCTTTGATCTACGGTAGGCAGAGGAAGAAGAAAAGGAATCTTCCTTGCTGAGGTGTTTTTTTTTCTTCTTTCCCTCTTCCGCTTTTTCTTTCGTTTTTTTAATTAAGGTTATCCACCGAGTTGTTATTCCTGTATATTCTGTTGCATCAGTTTCCAACCACACGTCTCAGGGCAGCACCCCCACCATGCTGGATCTCAGCCTCGTCAACGCATAGACTACTGGATTCCAGTTGAATTGGTTGTTTCTGGACTTTCTCGGGGGGTATCCATCTCTTATATACGGCGCTATTATCTCCATCGGGGCCGATCATACCATTCCATACTACCAGCCCTACCAACAAAGCTCGTACCCTTCCACTGTTCCATGGCGTTCTTCCCACCATTTGCCGGTATGGAACAACCAATTCTACCGTGTTGGAAGTAAGCGGCAACATAAGCATAACTGTAATGAACCCCGGGAGGGGAGCAAAAACCAACAACTAAGGCGTTGTTGCCGGATGACAACAAGCTTAGACCGATCACGGGGCAAAATCTTTGTTTGAAACGAAAATGGCTGAGAAATTTTGGATCACAACAATGATGTCACAAATACCGGAGAGACCACTATTCTTTTTTTATTCCATTCTTCATAGTGAAAAGCATAGCTCCCGAGAACAAATTAATTGCGCTCGGACCAACTGGGTTGTCAATGCTTTTGGGAATCTACTGCACGGTGCGGACTGCAGACAACACGCGGGATACAGTAAAGTTACTTGTGTTCTCTCTGTGACACTACAATGCTTATTTATTATTACTCTAGATATTCTACAGCACACTCTAATTAAAGTGCACGTGAACTTCTACGGCCCGTGCCTTCTTCACCCAAACCCCCTCTCCCCCCCCCTTTGCTATTTCACGATGAGCCAGCGCCCGGTCCCTGGTCAATGCTAACATCAACATCATGAGGAAACCGGTAGATCCGATAAAATGGCGCATCCACCAATCGAAGACAAGTTCAGTGAGGAGGCTCACTTCATGTACCAACCAATCACCACCGGCGGTGGCCGAAGTGGAAGGAAAAGTACCCCCAAAATTTTAGATTAAGCTAGAAGAGAAACACGACCATTTTCTCTTTGGGTTACTAGTACGGTACTCGAGCACCGCACAGTACAATACCCTGATGTTTTTGCCACGCACGTGAAGTAAAGATTGTCCGCAAGTAATTTCTACTGACCTACTGACCTATTCTTCCATTGTTCTAATAGGCTCACGCTTTGTTCCAACTTAACCTCCTCCTCCTCTCTACTCCTCCCACTACGTAGTCCCTTTCCTAAATACTGTACGCGTGTCTTGGAGTACCTGAAGGGGGTTCATCGGCATTGCATGGTACAGTATCTGAAGAAAGTATGGTACAGTACGGTAGATGTTCGCAATCAAGGATGGGTCAGGTGTACCCTGAGAAACAGATATCGGCCAAGTCAACGAATGTAAGCCTTAGCACCTGGCACCTTGGGTAGATGGGGCAGACCCCACATCGTCATCACCATCACCATCATGCTTTCTATCATATGGAACACAATGCACACGAGTAGGAAATGGTCGAAAAAGATTTCTCAGCCTGGCCTTAGGAGGACTAATTTCTTTATCCCCCCCCCTTACCCAATTAAACCACCTTACCTTACAGCCCCCTTCCCACTTCTGTGCCAATGCTCCAATACGAAGAAGCAGAGCCTCTCGCTCAACTAGACAACCTGACCATACCCATACCCTGCCCTTGACCGCTTAAGCACGGAATTTTTTTTCCATCCGGCCTGGCATAACACGCCCGGAGCCGTTGGTTTTGTCGCAGATTATTATATTCACACAGTACACTGCAAGAGCGAACTAGAGCCTGTTCCCACTTCGTTGGCACGGGATGCATGGCTAGCATACGGCGGACTAGGTTGGTTAGCAGGAGGTAGGTAGGGGGGGGCCCTTGGTTTGTTCTAGTTGTTCTTTTATTTTATATTTTCAAAAAAAAATAATTCCCATTCGTCACTTGGTTGCCGTTATCACAACTTTCTCGGTACTTTCACTTGTTAGACTTTTTGTCCAGTTGTAAATTTGAGTTAGAAGTGATTTTATTGAAAAAAATGAAATAAAAATTTCCCACTTCCGTTGCATTTAAACCTGACTCATGACCACGGAAGGGCAATAATCGTCCATACGGAACATACATACTCACGAAAAGGAAAAGGAAAAATAAAATAAAAAAGGGTTTATCCAAGTCGACACTACTCCAAAGTTTAAAGCACATCGCTACAGCACTATACTCTAAAAAGAGTGGCGGTGATTGAATTTTTTATTTTTTATTTTTTCCCTTTCTCTCTGTCTTCCATCTCGTATAAAGATTTTGAAGCGATAAGTATTCAAAAAAAGTACCGTGCATGGGAGTTCCTTGTTGCATACAGTACTAACTTTGTTAATCGTGCTAACAGCTCTGTTGAGGAAAGCTTGGATTTCTTGCCCTTTTTCCCTCACTTACAACTTGCACGATCTTACTTCTTTTTTACCATATCGAACCGGCATACTCCACTCCTAGTCGGCTTTTTTTGGGAGAGACCATAAAAAGGGAAGCTGTTCACCATGAGTCGTCCCAAGTCAGAAGGCAGATCAAGGAACTACACAGCAATGGCATACCACAACGCATCTATCCCCTTCGCCGAAGACAGAGTGAGGAACATCGGCTGGGGAATAGCGCCGAAGATGGTCTATAGGGTTAACATACCCTCGGAGAACGACATATCAAGAGTCCCCTCAATTCATCCTACCAATGTCGAGACGGTGGCAAGCTATAATTGGGTTGTCAGTGCCTATGGTGATCACAAGAGAATACTCGTTCCAGGTTAGTTTTAGCTATCTCTACCTTTATAGAGAGTGTGTTGCTTTACCTTCGATTCCAATTCCTGCTCCTTTGTGAAGGAAAAAAAATAATATCACCACTCCTCCAGCCTTGAACTATATTTCTGGGATTCCCCCCCCCTCCCTACACCTCAATAACAATGCGTATATCATACCACAAAATTTCACATTACAATTACTAAGATAATAATAATAGGCTACCCTCCATGCTGGAACCCACAGCCCGAAAAAGCCCCCATCGAAAAAGATGCCGGCTTTCGCTTCATTGATCAGAATGGCTACTTCAGTCCCACAGCACCACACACGCCCACCCTCCGGGCAGTAAGCGCATGCCGACCAGAGATAAACCTCAACTCAATCAACTTCATAACAGACAGGAGCAACCTGATCAAGCTCTACAAACTAATAAGCGGATACGTGCCACAAACATATTACGGCCCGGACTCCTGCAAACAGGAGCCGGAGCTACGTATCGATGTGGAAGTCATCGGAAGCTCGCTGCTGCTCTCGAGATGGGAGCCGAGGGCCAGCCAAGTCCTCGACGACAGCCAGTATCAAGGGTTCTCGGATAATTTCGCTAGCATGTTTACACGGTACCCCGACTCGGCGGCCGGTTTGGGCGCGGATGCACGCTCGCAGGGACACCACCGGGTGCTAGCCTACGTCCTCGGCGGGCACAGGTTCATGGTGCGGTATCAGGCTGATGCATGCGCGGAGACTGTGGAGGAATTGAGGGGTATGTGCGGGGGCGACAAGAGTGCTTCCGGACTGGAAGGGAGTATGAGTAGTATGTCGATTTCTAGGAATCCTACTTCTCCATACGGTAAATAATTACCCCACCTCCTTCTGAACAAAAATAAAAAATAATAATACACAAAAAGCTAAATGACAACGCCACTACACAGACATCCCCGTCCGCAAAACACCAAACCAAATCCACCCACACAGCTCCATCGTCGGGATCAAGTGCATTTCCTCGAGGAAGGCGATAGACCTGAACAGGAGCCTCCCACAAGCCTTCTTCTCCCAGACGAGACAGCTATTCGTGGGGCCACACCTCAGCGGGAAAATCAAGCGGATACAAAAGTACGACCTCGCCGCGCCCCTAGCCGAGTGGGAACGCGCGAACGAGTCGAGCGTGAAGAAGATGGTTGTCATGCTGGAGAAGATCAGGAAGGTCGTCAACGGCATCAAGGGTAAGCGCGCCGCCGTGATATTTGATTGGGAGAAGCGAGGTGACGGGGCCAAGATCTACGCTAGGAACGACGCCGATGTGGGTATCCCTAGGGATTTGGTTGAGAGGTGGGGCTATTAGCAGTATGATAGGTAGTGCAGTAACTTGTATCGGTAGTGTATGATCCTCAGAGCAAGCGGTGTGAATGGGTGGCTTTTGTCTTTTTTTTTCTTCTTTTCTTTTCTTTGCTTCTTCTTTTTTTCCCCCACATTTCCTCGGGTCGATTCTTGCTTATGTGAGAGGAAAAAGAGGAATTGCGGGATAGGGTTTGCCGGTGGCCTTTTTGAAAATTTTGGAACGCATGTTTTTTTTAAATTTTTATTTTCAATCTCTTTTGGTTTTTTTTATTTTTCATTTGTACTGTACTTGTTCTATTATACCGGTATTATACACTCCTTTCTTTTTTTTTCATTCTCTTTTTCTCTTTTTCTCTCTTTTATTTTTATATTTGTTCCGGCTGGTTTGAATTGCTGGCATTTATATTGCCAAGTACTGTATGGATTGGATCGTTTGGAAAAATAGAAAGCCAAGATCTTTGATTTACGTATGAGATCAGATGAACGGATTGCTATTCGTGGTGTGAGGCCTTGGGGGGGGAAGAGGATTCATTCAGCGCAAGCAGCCAGATATTCGGGGGTTCCATGAGAGATTGTTTTATTGGGTTGGGTATTCCTGATCTCAACCTTAGGACCAAATATTATATATATCTTGGTCATGGGCTATGGTTCGCAGCACTTGTCCTAACAATAACAACCAACAAGACTCCGGAAGGTACCGTATCTTTCACAAACATTCCGTCTTAGATCTCACGTGACCTTTTTTGTATCATATCATATACGAGTGCATATCTCACGGTTCACCAAAAAAACCAAAAACTGGAAGGGACTAAAAGGAGTTTTAAAAATAATGTGTTGAAACTAGTAGTGCAGTAACGTCATATCCATGATTCACTAGATTGTAGGGATGCCTCCAGCTTTTATAGAAACACCATCCACACCCATCCACAGCAAACAAAACCAGCTGGGTTCCTTAAAAACTTGTAGCTATGGAAGCCTCCAGTGAGGTTGAGTAGACACTGCGCAAGTTATTAGTAATGCTAGGGTTCTCGTAGATAATAGTAATGGGGGGTATACCGCTTGCACACTGCATTACTAGATTCTAACATAGTGGAACCTTCTGCCTTGGGGATCTCCACTACCATAATCCGTAGGTGAGACTGGACGCGGGGCCGGAGGTTGCGGTGGAGCGATAATTCCATAAGCATACGGCTCCGGGGCTCTAACCTGCGGTACGAAATATCCGTAAGCGGGCTGCTGCGGAGCGGTGAGTGGGCGCCCATTCACAGGAGTATCTCCGAAGAAGTATTGTATGCCACCGGTAGCATGGCCACTAGCTGCCTGAGCTGCCTGAGCTGCTGCCTGGGCCGCCTGGCTGGCTTGAGCCGCTGCTTGAGCCTGCGCACGAGCAACAGCATCAGCATCGGGGTAGCCCCCAGGGACATACTGAATGACGCTTCCAGGAGCAGGATTCTGAGGGGGCTGGGTTTGCGGACGGAATACAAGATTTTGTCCCGGCGTTGGAACGTTGGTGACTTGAGCAGGAAGCTGTGGTCCGGAATGGATCCTGAGAGCCCCCGAAGCCGGGGGGGTGGCCTGGGGTTGAGTAGACATCTGGACGGAAACAGGGTAAAATCCGGAAGGAGCAGGCTGAAGACCAACCGGGATTTGTGGAGGAAGCGGGTAAGGAAGATTAATAGTGTTAGGAATCATGTAGCCCGCTGGGATTGCCCCGAGGTAGGCGCGAGGAGGAGGGGCATTGTTCTGAGCCATTGAAGAAATCGAGGCGGCCCACCTAGGCCGAGCTCTCGAGGTATGCAAGTGAGCGTGATGTGGTTGTCTGGTAGGAAGTGAATGAAGGATAGCGGGTAAAACGAGGTGGTGCGAAAGAACTCTTCTTTATAGGAAAAGAAATTGTGCGCATGTCTTTTTTAGGGCATCACCCAAAGGGTGGTGGTCGTGAAACCCTTTTTTTGGGGCCCCGAACCTTTGCTCATATGTGTAGGGGATAAAGTTATCTTTCTCTACGATGCTCTATCCTCCTCAATTCAGTTAGGGCAGCCAGACGAGTGATAAAACATGATGCAAAAACACGCCACTGACCTGCGTCGGAAAGTATTTCTCAGATATTTGACACAATCTTCAATTCGCACTTGCCAGCAGATGATCCCGACTTGCACGTACCTCATATTAGTCGGTTACCGTGCCTAGAGCTTAAGTTAAAATAAGAATTTGATGTGCCACTATCGCTTGGAAAATCGGTAACCCCTCGAGACCAGCGCTAGTCTTCTGTTTCTGTACTCCAATCCACCTCGAAACATATACTGGTAGCCTAGTAGTTCTTCGCATTCTCCTTTCCCAAGTTTTCTACTATTTTGTTGCTACAGATTTTAGGGGGACATCTTCTCTTTATGAGAAAACAGGATTCAGCGCAACCCCTTAACCTCTGTTACCAAACTTTCGAATAGGGGTTACTGAAAGATAACATAGAATCCCGATCACCTCATCAGAAAGAGTATCAGGAGACGAAAGCATCACACCCATCTAGGGAGAGCTTGTTGAGTGTTGTAGGGTACGGGCAGCCACCCTCATTATGTTGCTATGTTGCGGAGAGCGTATAACGGCTTTAAGGGTAAACCAATAGCTGCGCACAAATGTTTGTTGGTCCTAGTTAGCAGACTCGCACCCAAGAAAAAAACAAGAACATTCCTTCTCACCTCTACCACATCTTCATCCAACAGTGCCCTCCTCAGAAATACAGGGGATGATGGGGCTCAGGTTGTGTTTAATATAGTTATATGAGAGCCTGCTAAGCCCGCTGGCCTCTTGCAAGCCGTCCCGCCATTGGTCTGGAGACGGGTAGGAAGAGGTAATGTCCAAGAACCCAAAGGCCGTTACATTCTAATAACCAAACCACAATCAGAAGTCTAGACGGGCCCCACGGGATCAAAGTATCCATCATTCGAAGTTTAGCAATCGACCTTTCCCGCATGAGCAGCAAGTCCTTCAGTCATCCAGGAAAGAATTACATTGGTCAAAAGGAGATCTCCAATTAAAGAGGATCTGCTGAGTGCACCATACACTGCCTTACGAGCACTGCCCTTTTGCAATCCAGGGAGCCCCTCTGATCATGGGATACCCAGGGATCAGGATCACTGGGTATCACTCATTTAATATAGAGAGCATTCTGCAGCCAAATGCCAAATTTGGCTACGATAGCTGGTATTCATCTTTTTGCATAGGCACTCCTTAAATGGGCAAGCCCTTGGGCTGCGCTGAACTTGAAAAATTCCTTAAACCGAATTGGGACTCTTTAAGCTATCTATTAAGCGTTCAGAGGACGTTGAGATTAGGATAGGTGAGCATTGCTTGTAGTACCTTACGAAGCCAACATAGACTAGCGCCTAGTCAAATCCGGAACATACCGAAAATTGGTCACAAGTGATCTCAAATATCGGTACAGCACTCTATGATAGTTCACCGCTCGCTCAGATTTCTTGTGGGTACCCACTGTGAAGCCAGTGTGGTGCACGCAGCGAGAAGAAAAACGGATTTCGCCAAATACACCAGCGTGTAGGAAAAAAAATCCGAGCATACCCTAGCATCCATACAAATTTATAATATCTACTTTTTTTGGGGGGGGGCGCCGCTCGCCTATCAAGAGTACCGGCATACCATGAAAACTCTTGAAATCCACTACCAAATGGTCATCGGGAATCAGCCTAATGGAAAATGATACGGTATTGTAGGTTTGGTTTGATACCGGTATGTTAATAGGATTGCAAATGCTGGTTGACGGGATCCAACATGCCCAGTAGGCTGATCTTATACTGTGTCAGGAAAACGCTATTCCTTCTCAGGAGCTTTTGCCTCAGAATCCGGAGATTACAGGGCGGGGGCTTCCGGGGATGGTGGATTTCAAGAGTTTTTACCGCAGCACATTAGGGGCTCCTAGAATTCGCCGTCAGATTGTCGGGAAAATCACCGCATCAGTCCGCAGCAGGTTTATTTTGGAAGGCTAGCAGAATCGCGAACACAGTATCATACCTGTATGAGTACTCGTACAGTACGGTACGGTACAGTACAAGCACCGGTTGATGGGATCTAACACATCCAGAGAGCTCAGGTTATGCCTGCTAGGAAAGCACCAATCTCTCAGGAGCTTTTGTCTAAACCCGGAGATTGCTTGCCAATTAGCAAAAGCATCCCTGAAATAGAGACAGTTTCTTGGCGCCAAGCTTGATGGTCATCTTGTGTGGGAGGGCTCTCCTTCCCCGCAGAGGGATCACCCCTGACTGTACGAGCACTGGATGATAATGCCTCTTGGCGAAAACCCGTATAACTCGAGACAAGACGATACGGACAGTTACAAACTGGTACCGGTAGCCTATGAAATTACCCTGAGCCAATTAACCGCCCTGCTGGCTTGCTTGCATTGTTTGCGCTCTGGGGTTTAAACTAACTCGTGAACTGCAGGTACCGGTACTGTACAAGGACGAGGTCTGCACTTCAAACTAGCTTACCGCTATCTGATCGAAAGCATTAGGAAGGTGGAAGACCGTTGCTGTGGTAACAGGTTTCATTTCGCGTTCCTGGCTTCCCATAAAACCCCCCACATGGCGGTGCAGATCACTTTCACCTGGAAATCATGGTAAACACAACGGGGGCCTAGTTCTGGGGGGGCCAGCTCTGCTCTGGAGCGCCGTACCAGTCTGGACTGCACGAGGATACGGTGCCCGGAGACTCCCGAAAAGCTGTTTGGAATCGAGGTGACCCCCCTCAGTCTGGGAGATAAGACTGCCGGACCCCTGCGCAAGTTTGGCCGCCCGCCCGATGCCACGCGAAACCTCTGGGTCAAAAAGGTTTGCACAAAAACGCACCGCATTAAAAAGGCTTTCTCCCTGAATTATATTCGGGCATGGACACGGGCGATAGGACATTCAAGGACACTGGAGACCTGGCAGCTGCTACCCCCCACAGGCCCTGAGCAAGACTTAATACACACAGTTGCTCCGGTACCGTATAGAAGAAAAGGACCTTTTTGCGCTTTCTGAAAGGCCCAGGGGGGGTCAGGGCTGTGATACTGGTACGTCGCAAGATATTGAAAGTTACTACAATGACGGCGATGAAAATAAAGATCGGAGACCCTTATCTAGAGATTGCCAGAGGTTTTCAGCACAATGTCGAATGAGCCCGCTTTGGGTTCATGACTTTTACAGAGTTCGCAGAGGCACAGGGGGAGTAAGGAGTTGTATGTAACTTACACTTTATTTTAAGTTACAACACCGACTGCGATCGAGCTACTGTTGGGTTCCATTCGCATATCTAGTATCCAATTGGACTATCATCACAACTCTCTGCATTATGATGGAGGCGCACGCTCAAAAGGCCCTAAGTGTAATTACCCCAAATCTCTTCTCCACGATCGCACTGTACAAGTACCGTGTCGCATGATATTTGCGATAACAGAGGCATTCAGCCCCAGCGTCAAGAAAGAGTTCTACCAAGTGTCGGGTTGTCAGTTTTATGCACATAAAAAAGGCGTTTTAACCACTGCATAAAGGGTTTTCAGTACCGTAGGAGGGCTGCATGTTTCTAAAAGTGGTTTCATCGAAATAACAAGTTCTACCTTATGGTCAGGTCCTCCCAGCGCATCTCTTCCCCGAGACCACCAAACAGCTCTGCCTGTACCATTATTCCTTTAAGCCAACCCGCGAGGTGAGCCCCTCCCCCGGAATGCCTTCTGAGCAGGATACCAGTACGGTACCGGTACCGGCACTCGAGTAGGCGCCTGTCGCCCCGACATCCGCAGCCAAGGAGTGGCACATGTACTGTAGGTGTGAATACGAGCTCGACAAGGATGCAGGGTACATGCTCGCCTGGAATACAAGTGTACCGCACTGTACTTATCGTAGTACAGAAAGAATTTTGTTTTTTTCCCTTCGGTTGAACAGTATTATAGTTTTGCTTGTGCTACCGCTACCGCTCTCAACCTCTCACTTATAGATTCTTTTTTTCTTTTTCTTTATACGATATTTAATTCCTGTTCCTCCCTCTGGTTCTTCTCCCCCTTGGCCCTACTGCTACGATAGTCACCACTGCTGCCTTTGGACTCTTTCCTTTTCCATCACCCTCTTCTCAGCGTCTTAGTTTCTCCATTCCAAGACTTGGTTCACTCATTTTTGACCTCACGGGTATAGGATTTATTGACCTCTTTTTTGTTAGTCGTTTATTTTAACTACTTAATTGCCCCCCCCCCCCCTTGCCACAGGATGAGGACTGCTTTCTTGACGTTCTTCGGTATCGCCCTGTTAGGACTGCACCAGACAGCGCACGCAAGGAGGGGTGGTGGGGGTAGCCATGGTGGATCAAGTGGTGGATCAAGCAGTGGATCAAGCAGTGGATCAAGCAGTGGGTCAAGCAGTGGGTCAAGCAGTGGATCCGGAAGCAGCGGCGGTTCGGGCTCATCGTGCTATGGCACAACTACAAGTTCATACGGCAATGCCTCAGATCCCTTCGATTACATGTATACGGATCAATGGTTGTATAAGTTTGTAGGGTCGTATTATAACGGTTCAGTGGTCAGCATTCCTTCATTCTTCATTTCTTCATTGGGAAAGCATTTGGTGTTGACGATTGGTTATTATTATCATTATCAGGAAGTCGAAGCAACAATAGATATGGACGACGCCTCCTGTGATGAGCAGAAACCCGTCTTTAAACAGACGCTTGATGCAGTCCTAGTGATCGGCCAACAACTTACTGGTCTCCAAAAGCCGAATTCTAGCCCGTACATGTTCTCGATTGTAGGGTGGAAAGAAGGAACGCAGCCTGGCGGTACGCCAAGTTCTGAAACTGAGTGGGTCTCTCCGGATGCTCGATTGGTAAGTGAACGTGCCTTGAATGGTCTATTCGGAAACCAGGAGATTTATTCACACCTTCCACCAGGTCTACGAATCTATCTCCTATCTCAGAAGTTCAACCTCCGGATTCTCGAGCCTCAGCAGCAAATACACAAGCTGGACGGTAACCAACCAAAAATCCGGCAATGGCTACTCCTTCGACGCCGTCTTCTCAGACAACCGAGTCAGTGCCCCCCCCCCGCTTAATTCATCCCCCCAAGGTAACAACAACGCTAACAAACAAACAACAGTACATGGACGAATCTTGCACTATCTTCTCCATAAGCCCCTGCAATGGTTCGCAACCCGTCGACTTCCGCATGGATGCCTACGATGAGTCCAGCTTCATGTTCAAGACGGAAGCAGAGTTCGCCCGGAATCGCACGCGCGCCAACGGCACCTTCGACGGCACCTCCGCCACGCTTTCCATCGGCGGCGAGTTCAGAGGGAGCTTCATGAACTGGTACAGCCGGTATAGCAGCAGCAGTTTAAGCAACAAGTCCAAGTTTGGGACCTACAAGCTCAAGTTCTCCGGGGACCTCGACCGTCCGCACTCGCACGCGCTGAGCACCAGCGGGGAGACGCCAAGCTGGACGGAGAATCGGGACTTACTCCCCGGTGGGTCAAAGGCCGTCTCTGCCGCGGCGGCGGCATCAACGACCTGCATTGGCGGGGCAGGGGCAGGGACAGTTTCTGCCGGGAGTCGGGCGGAGGTTGGTAGAGCCATTCTCGGACTGGCCGCGCTGGGCGGGTTAGTAGTGGTTGGGATGGGGATAGTTTTGTGGTAGTTGTTATTTAGTTATTAATGATTCCCTTCCCTTCTTTCCCTTTTCCCTTTCTTTTCTTCTTCTTCACGGGTACTGTATACCTAGGAGGGAGGGAGGGAGGGAGGGAGGGCTCATTTCATTATTTTATTTCTGTCAACACTCCACCACTCTCTCGGGATGGGAGATGAGAAGGAATGGAGCTCCAAGCGCTCGCTCTTATTGGGCGTAATTTGATGTAATTTAGCGGTGCGATTCTATGACGGGTACAATAAGAGTTAATGTCATCCATATGCTATTCAAGAACTACTCACCATAACAAGCATCTGCGTAGTGGGTCTAGTATCCACTCATTCACAAACCCACAAAGAGCCATCCCTACCCTACCTCTTACCCTCCGAGTGACCACCCATGCGGGGACCCCCTGGAGTCATCACCATATGTAATACTAGAAAAAGAGAAATGTGCTACTATAGGACATTGGAATTTCCCTTCTCAGCTATGCGAGGGGGAAAAACACCGCAAACTCAGCCCCCAGTTGAGACAGAACAAAAGGAATATACTATAGGAGGGGCCTTACTAGGAGAGGCAACTTCAACGTCCTAGCACATTTCTCTTCTATTCGAGTTTTTTTTTTACGGTATTATTATTATTACACTTTATGAGCACCAATTTCAAAACCACCTAATAAATAAACGGTTCCCCCTCGCCTCTCTCTCCCGACGACTTACCATAATTGTTTCCACTTCGTACATCTCGGGAGGGAGGGAAAACCTATCCCATCACTACCTCTCACTCTACCCCCCCGCGCGTGCCATCTTCGTTCTTGCCGGCGCCAACTTACTTACTGTAGTATAGTAGTACCAAGATCCACACTTGACGGATAAATCCCCACAAAAAAAAATACCCTCAAGCGTTTCATTAAAATAAAATAAAAAGAAAGAAAAAGGTTTATCCCACTTGATCAAGTTCATTGACTATTCCGGGAGAGGGGATACTAGCAGAGGTTTGCATGGATTGTCTCCTTTCTGCCTGGCATGGTTTCGCATCCATCGTGAAAAAAACCCGGGGTAAAATATCATTGAACATTGGCGGAAGAGCTTAACCTGTCAAGCATCTGCCCTTCATACTGGAAATGTTGGAGATAGCTTAAAGTCCAGCTATGGTATGACATATTCTCCCAAAGATATAGGCTACGATAAAAACGGTGTGTGCCCGCATTGCCGTTTTTTTTCTTTTCAGTAAGATATGCACTCACTTCACACCACCGTCTAATCTGCGCAAACTTAAACCGCGGATAGAGCAAAAGAAAACAGAGAATCAAAAAGAACGAATGCTCAGACTTAATCCTGGGAGACACTTATTGGTGCTGTTGTATTATATATGCTAAGTTACAGCACCTTGTTGATCTTGCCAATGAAATATGGACCCTCAAGCAAACGAAAGCAGAAACAAATGAGGGGGAAAAAAGGAAATGAAGCCAGTTATGGTTGCCTTCCTCTAGAATGTTATTACCATACCATTCCGAGAGGTTTCATCACCGTTGTGATACAGAGGAGTTTTTTCTTTCTTAGATCGCGTTCTCTATTTCCTATTGGAATAGAGCCGGTCTGGTCACTCAAGCCCTAGATCATCGTCCCTTGGGTTATTAGTCCTAACAGAGCTCCAGTCCCCATCGTCGGCTCTCTCTAAAGCACTAATCGCCTTGCGTAATTTGTGCCTAAAGATTGCCTCCACTTGTGTAGCTGAGAATTTTCGGCCAGGCACCTTGTCCATATGCTCTATACAGGACCTGAACACCTCGCGGACACGGTCCTCGCTGAGAGATACATCGCGGTCGCAATAATTTCGTAGTAGGAGTGCGAGTTTGCCTCTTGTGAGATTACGTGCCAGGTAGCTGTCGACCGAGTATAGAGTTTCCGGATTGATTAAAGGGTCCTCTTCGTGGTTGTAAGGCGCCAAGGCGGGGCCTGTCCTGGATTGAAAGGTTGGTTGATCAGATACCCCAGCTCTAACACTGTCATTCCCTACGAGATTAGGCCGGATAGGAGAGCTTGTAGAGTATCCTAGACCGCCCCTGCCTACTTTGATAGTGATTGGTATCGGTTCCGCTATACCATCGCTATTACGGCCGAGCCCTTTACCCCTTTCGAAGCCCAGTTTCTCCATTGCTCTAAACCCCATGCTGGTCTCAGACAGCATATATGTGTCGGTGCCCACAATTATGTCTCCTCCCCTATAGGAACGCACTCTTCGATACGGTGTCCGTGGGTTCCAGGGCGACCACGACCTCGAGGGGCTATCGACAGACAAAGAAAAGTCTTCAGGAAGGCCGTTGAATTCAGGGTATCCTCTTCCCCCCATATTGTCGACCCCGAAGGCCGGATGCGGGGCATATTTTTCCTGTACATTTGAAGAAAACTCCTTCGAAAGTTTCAAGCTATCCATCCCTTGGAAATATTCGGTACGACTTTTGGGTTTGGCTGCTCTGGAACGGGTTATTTGAGTAGTGTTACCGCTGGAGTAGTCACCCATATCGCGAGAGCAACTACCGACATTTTTATCCTTTGAAAAAACGGACATATGCTCATGGGGTATAGAATCGTTTGCAAGATTCCCACTCGACTCACTACCCCCCGTATCTTTTTCAGATTTCTCGACCCCACTGGCTATTTTGTTGCTCGTGCTGGATCCAAGCTTCAGAGAAGCAAGCCCCGAAACCAGCCCATGCTCGAGGTTGGACCCCGGGGGAGGCGCCGGGCAATCGATGGGGTACCTGAGGGGAGAATAGGAAGGGAGCAGAACTCCTCCGCTCTCGTCTTCGTCTGAGCTCACAAAGCATCCATCATCAGACCTGGCACTTTTCTGTTGACTCTCATTCAGCTCTTTGGCTTCGTTATTCATCTCCAGTGCCCCGCCTTTAACAAAACGTATTGCGGGCTCCCTAAAGCATGAACGTAAGGGCCGCGGAGTGCCTGAAGAGATATGAGCAGACGAAAAGGTTGAGCAATCGTTGTCAGCATGGGGAGAGGGACCGAGTGATCCCCCTTCTGAGCCTGAAGGATTAAAATCTCCCTGTAAATCAAGACGATGCATTCGGTTGCGCATGTTCGGGGGGGTAGACTCTTTCATGGGGGTATGTGTGGCCAGGTTCGGGGGCGAGGTTTCTTCCGCCCCCTGTGGGTGGCCTCCGAGTGCTGGGATAATGGGGCCTTTGCTCGTCTTGATGTTAGCAAACTCCGACCTTTTTGCGGCCCATTGGGCGGAATCAAACCCGCAGCTCCAGACTCCACCGGTATTAAACCTTTCTTCATTTCTCTAGGAATATTTCTGTTGATTGGGGGCACTTGAGATGGAATAAGGCCTGTAGAGATAAAGGAGTGATGGAAGTCACGGGTGGAATTTAATCCGCGAATCAGTTGCTGGTTCCCGACCCGGTGGGAGCCGCGCTCAAATCTCCGCATCTTGTAGATAGTTGAGGGATGGAACAAGGAAGAGGTGTAGAGAAAATGATAGAGGTAGGCAGGAGAGTGCGTTAAGTCAGTGGTTAAAATAGGGTGGGTATGATAAGTGGGAAAATTGTCGGTGGTTAGGTACTAGGTTTGTGGGCACACTAGGCTTTACCATTACAATGGTCGACATGGAAGACACCCCTACGACGTGCAGGGCTGGCCTGAATGAAATGTGAGGCTGAATAAACACTTCAAAAATTCCTTTCCAAAACTTACCAGATGATCATCTCTTTCTCCAAAGTTCTACGAAGAACAAGTACATAATAGCCCAGTCTACGCATACACGATCACTCGTTGCGCATTTTACCAACATCAAAACAAGCTCAACAGCCTGGTACCCAAACCCTATTTGAAACTCCAGATTAACCAAAGCTTTAGCTGGTGATACACTAGGCTGTATTGTACGACGTTGGTACCCTTACAAGAGCAGGGAGGTTCCAAGTTCTCGATCCTCCAACAACGTAGTGAATATAAAGCACAGCTGTATACCAACACCTGATAGGGTACCGACGATAAGATAGCGGGCACCACCACCTCCCTCAGAAGAGATATCGTACCCAACCTGGATGAAAAACGCTATCCCACTCTCACTTCCCCCTGCGGTATCCTGCTTGGTACCCAATGAACTAGTCAACTCTTCAACCACGGAATTGATCTTCAGGTTTCCTCCATAGGGACCGGTTGGAGAAAACAGATCCTAAATGCCTCTCCTTTTGCTAAGGAGTACACCACATTGCGCTAGCTACTGTGCCGGGAACCTCCAACACTTCCAATATCTGGCTACTCAACTGTATATGTGCAGCCGCTAGATAAAATCGCCGCGCGCTCGCTATACATCAGCAGGTCACAACGGAAGGGAAACCCCCACTCAATCCTTTACTTACCAGACTCACGTGCTGAGTATTATAGCCGAGTATGATAGTCTGCCTCACAGGTTCTCACGCCGCCAAAATCGAAGGGCACTTAGTTTGGGAACCGCCGCCCTAAGCGTCTTGATTCAACACAGCAGCCCCAGAGCACTCCCTATTGCACAGCCCTCACACCTTGAGTTAGGTTGGCTGAGCGCCTGCTCAAAGAAAGCGTCCTATATACACGCACCTCTAGTACGGTGGTCTTAAGTTAAAGAAGCCTTAGAAGCTGGAAAAACTTTTAATAATCCAAATTTAGCCAAATTTCCTTGGCCTGAGAGTGCCTTACGAGCAAGTACCGAGGGGGCAACATGGGCGTTTTTGTACGGTCAGATTTGTCACTCAGAAGTGGACTGTTAGCAGGTACATAGGAATAAATGCGTGAGGATTTGACACCCATAAGCTCCTCTGCAGATATGCATTTAAACACTAGACAGCCCATAGTGTAGTATACTCTCTAAGTATGCGAATAATATTCAGGCTCCCTCTAAATTCGAACTGAGTATCATGTAGTAACTTTCCCACAGCTCGAAGCAATTCCAAGACCTCTTAGATGGGCCTAGAGAGGAATCTCATACTACGGTAGGGGTATATAAAATTTGTCTGCGATAAAAGACGAAATTTTATAGAGAAGAACTAGTAGTATATAAGATCATCTAACCTGGAATCCCTTGAGCACATTAAGGCCCTCTGATAGAGCTTGAGACGAGCTTGAGGTTAAGGAAGGTCGTGATCATAGATCGGGTCCCTCCTTGATTAGAAATTGAACTAGAGAATACATATGGTAAGTGTTGTTTCAGAAAATGTATTTCTAAAGCTTAAAGTTTTTGGAGCGCACCTTGCGCATTGAATCCACTATCCCTAAACATTATCCTTCAAGCAGAGATTTCCCAGATAGTTTCCCAGTCTCAGCAGTCAAGCGTATACTGCACTTCTTATTACAATACGAATTCCACATCGCGAATAGAAGCCAAGACACCGGCCACCGAGTCACCAACTCCTCCACATCAGCAAACTAACTTGTTTTAACCCTTTCAAGTTTGTGGCAGTCCTGATTGAGATTATCGGTGTCCGGTCCAACCTCGCCTCTCCTATCTTTTTTCCGGGAACTCCTACTCCCTTTTTAAACACCACTAATCTTCTCCCTAGGATCAGTAGAACCATGCCTAAGGAAGAAGAGAAGGACATAATCTTGCTTCTGGCATGTGCTCCTTACTACGATAGCTCTATTGAGGCATCTGGTACTAAGATAGCATCCCACGAGAGCTGTAGTAACATGCGACGGCTCCTAACAGAACCAGTGGCAGCAAATAGAACAGGAGTTGGTGACAGTTATTGAATAAAGACTATTTGATAACAAAATCGGTTAGTCAGATGTGAACGATGGTAAGGAAACAAACCAAGTATTTGTAAACATGACAAATCAGAACTCTTCCAAGCTTAGGACCCACAAACTTTCCCAGACACCTCCTCTAACGAAACAACAGGCAAAGACCATCAGAGGAACTGAAAGACGAGCAAGAACGGGGACCATTACAACAACTACCATTCCTAAGTAGGACTTCAGTCGCAAACGAGATAAAGGCCTGGACGGGATATCTGAGGGCACAAAGAAATCAGCGCTCAGGCAAACAGTAAGAGTATCCAACTGCGAGTGATCTCCTATGATAGCCACTCGTGTCCAGATCGATGCTAGACTCGCCAACCAAAGTAACTTATCCGGATAGAGATGCCAAGACCATTCGAACATGGGAATACTCGTAAATCACCAGTTCTTGGCATCCTCATTTCGAGGGAGTGTAACGGCTTCCCACGTTGTGAAAAAGTCCTCACGCCACACCCAAACCTCGATCAAGCATCGCACCTCACGAGCCTATCACCCATACTCTTCATCAGCTGTCTCCCCCGTTTCTGCCCTATCCTTAATAACGCAGCTCTCTAGGCCTACAGCCGCGTGTTCAAGCATAGGCCCCGCTAGATGCAATGTTCGAACCTCCTTCTACTCCACCCCTATTCTTTTTGCTCTTTTTATTCTTAGTGCATTTAGGTAACTTGATCCTCATGGCTTCCTTCCTCCTCCTCCTTCGCATGCCGTGCGTCCATACCGGTTAGGGTTTTCCCTAAGGAAAAAAACAAATCCTCCAATAACAAAACAACAATAGAACTCATCCCTGCATGGGATACAGAAATTATCTCATCGATCGAACAAAAGTCCAATCAACAGATAAGGAATAGGCTAAAACGCGTATCATTGGCTGGCCTGACAACAAATCTTTGCCTTCAAAGTGGCTTCCCAACCTCAGGCGCGTACTTAAGTGACCATCATAGGGTATCTGATGTCGGCCGTATGGTTTGATACAGCAGTTGTTAAGTTACCGTAAAATCTCGTGAAATCCACCATCTCCGGTCTGTCACGTATATCCCAGCAAATGGCGACATCAGCCCAAGATAGGTTTAGCTTGTCAAGTTGGCAAGATCTAACACTGCCAAATGACACAGGCTATACCGTGTCAGGAAAGCACTAACCCTTCTTGAGAACTTTTGACTCAAACCCCAGAGATTAGGAGCCGCCGGAGATGGTGGATTTCACGAGATTTTACGGTACTAGATCTGCTACCCGTACGATGCCAGTAATAGTGCCTAGCTGCCAAGCACTACGAGGCTCTAAGTTCTCAATACGCCAACAACCTGCAACTGGATTTTTCAACCACAAAACCGACTTTCAAGTTTCCAGCCGAGGTACTTTCCGGGCTGCAATAAGTATTGCCTCTAGAAAACGGACATGAAAAGCCTCTCTTTTCGTGGAGAAAGCACACCGTGCACTAATTGTTGTCTACCGAGAACTTTGAACCTCCCTCGGGCAGCGCCATGATATGATACTGGTACTGCGCACTCTGTACCCCTTATTCTTGGATTTGACTATTCCACTGATCGCACTTATACCTGAGTATGGTGTCGGCGCCCCAGAGTCTGCCCTAAGTCCCACGTCGGATAAACACTAGTCCTAAATGGAAGTTCGCTCTGTAAATATGCTTCGATGGCCAATCAGGAACACTTCATAGAAGGGATTTCAAGAATTCTGTTCGCAGGTGTTGCCGCAAGTTGAGATACCGGTATTGGCCGATGTTGGGTGACATGAGGGTAGGTTCTAAGGCGCCGGCACCATACCGGAATTATAATAACCGGCTGCTTCGATTTTGCGTTAGATTGATTGCGGGAGATGCGAGCCACTACACCTAGGTTAGCTTAACTTGGTTGAGCAAACCCGGGATTCGCTGATGGAAGACATCGGTAGGAAACCAATACTAGTCTCTGACCTGTTCGTTTAACTAGGCAAAGCGGTAACCATGACTCAAGCAGATCTATCATGTGAAATCAAGTTCCGAAATTATTAATTTACTTCGCAGGGCGTATCCCTCCATAGGCATGGTATCTCACTCGGACTTGGGGGGGGAGAAAAAAGCACCCCAATTGCCGTCTGTGCCGGGGTATCACACCTGAAAATAGACGTCGTCATTGTCCTATATTCCTAAATTAGGTATGCGGGTTTTCGTGTCACGGCATGAGAAGTTTGGGTTATACCGGTATCAACGGCTGTGGCCCTTGGAATCGGAAATATATCATACGTACCGTAAAAACTCGGTACATCCACTATCGAGGATCTCAAGAGCACGGCTCCACCAAACCCCAACAGGTTTAGAGGAGTAGGTTAACAAAATTACGAATATCAGTTAATGAGATCCAACAAGCTCAGCCTCTCCAAGCTATACCTTGTCTGGGAAATACTATTCCTTCTCGGGGTGTTTCGTCTCGGATTACGAACGCTAGGGGCCCGATTTCCGATAGTGGATTTACCGAGTTTTTACGGTATTTGGAGGCATTCAGTCCCGGGGTTGAATAGGAGTTTTCCGGGCGCCAAGTTCGATCTGTGATCTGTCGGTTTCGTAAGCAAAAGAGGCGTTACACACACTGAAACCTTGCGACTCAAAAAGATTGCGCAAACGGTTTTTTTCCTACTCCCGTGGTTAAATGCGTGCATTGACCGTTATTGACTTGTCGATCTGGATCACGTGGCGTTGCTGGAATTCTGAGACTCGAGCCTCTTGGTGGAATCTCTTTTTTTGGGTGCTTATGATACAAGTACTTGTACTCGCAGGCATGCCGGTAGAATACTTGACGATAACTACTCGTACGGGCACTTTATAGCATCATACTGTATCCAAAGCTCCATACTGGATCGTGGATCCCGCATCTTGATTCCTGAATCTTGGTTGGTTGGAGGTTTTTTGCGCAGGTCGAGAGTTCACCCGCCTTGGATTCTCGGTTCCACTACCGTAAGCGAGCCAAAACGGTCCACCATCCAAAAGCAGCTTTTAGAACGGGCGAACTTTGCTCAAGTAGACAACTTCTTCCGAGCTTGTGCAAGAAAATCGACGGCAAGCACCGTGCCATCGAGATTCCATCCTTGAACGGGGGAGGGCCCCACAGGGTTCTAAGAACCTTTTTGTTGAGATAAACGAATTACAGTGGAGTGGGGCTGTTTTTTTTGTTTTTCTTCTCTCTTTCTGGGGAAGTTTTGAGTTTGGTCTTATCAGCACCAGCCACGATGCTTGTCTGATATAATTTCGTCGAAATACGCTACACGGGGAGAGACAGCCTTGTACGAGTACAAGTATGATGCCGCCAGAGACGATGCGGCATGAATGTTGTTGTTTATCGCACACTTCGAATGGCTGTCCATTCCTCAAATCTGGCGGATTACTGCACTCGTGCCAAAGTCCCCCTTTCCTATCGAGGCCACTCTTTTTCTGATTGAAAACTTCCAAGACAGAGGCTATCGGCCTCGAACCCCTTACCGAAGAGAAGGTGTTTGAATACGGTACATAATAGCAGTTGCCAACTCTTTTGGCTCAGGTCCCCCCCCATTGGTTGTTGGGTAAAGATCATCGTCTCAATGGGGGCGGGTCTTAAAACCACCTCTCTTTTGGCAAATCACAAGCTTCTTACACAAAGTGTGATTTGACGGCCTGCCAACATTCTCTGATAGCCAGAAGCCTCTCCTGGAGTGGCAATTGTTTCTGTTGTTGTCAATGTCGGGTTCGGCGGTCAATGATTATCCATTCAAAGCCTAGAGGATTAGAATTTAACACGGCCCAGAGCGTTTCATGATTGGATTTCATGACGGACGTGTACTGTCTCCTACATATTATGTTCCTTGTGTTTTGGTTATATGATACCGGTACTATCTCCTTGCTGGCGTTTTGCTTGCCCGGCGGCCCCAGCGGATAGGCAATGCACAGTACCGGTACTGTGCAAAGGTACTATATGCCTGTCAATGATATCCACTCAGAGCGGACCCATAACTCCAGTTAGGCGTGGGAAGCTCTCGTTTTACTGTAGATATAGCAAATTACCCTAGCAGCACCAGTCTGGTTTCAGTAACCGCAGACTATCATGCCTATTCTTAGAGATCGGATGGCAAGTGAGAAAAAGTGGTGCTCATGTTTACAGCAGAAACTACGCGGCACCGGTAATCCATAGCGGATACTGTGCTCAACATACTCTGTGATATGAACTCATAAAAAAAGAAGGAAAGAAATCCATGCTCAATGCTGCGGTCAGGCGGTTTCTCCGGTTGGTTCCTTGCTAGTGTCGAAACTTGTCTCCTTTCTCTCTTGTTATCGTCACCATTTTCCACACCTTGTTTCTTTTGCATTTCGCTACCTATTAGATCATACCGGCCGGTGCGCTAGAAAGTACCTTCCGTTCCCACTCGTTTGCCTCTTTCTCCTCCCCTCTTTATTTCCACTTCTCCCCTCTTTCGCTTCTTCACTAGTTGACGGTTCGGTTTGCATTCGTTTATTTTGTTCGGTATTCTACCCTCCTCCGCTCGCTCTTCCGATTCGTCTCTTGCGGCTGAATCCACGCTACGGTTCCGTTGGGCCAACCTAAAAATGAGGGGGGAGCATCAGGAATCCGCTTCGACAATTCCTCAATCCGGGGCTGAATCTCCAGATGATGCCCCCCCGCGAGTGGTTAAGAAGAAGGGTAGTCTGAGGTCGATATTCGCTTGCTTCTTTAAACCGGCGAGGGATAAGAAGGCCAATAAGACTGGATCTCAGTATCTAAGCCGGCAGGGAGAGGCTGGCGCTAAGAATAGAGGGAATGAGGCTCCAACATTTTCTACCACTTCTCTCCCAACCCGTGTTCGATCATCAACATCATCTACTAGTACTTCTTCGCCATACGAAGATGGGGATGAGGAATTTAGCGGTAGCATTCCACATGCGGAACATGGGGCATCGCGTAAAACACGCTCCACAATTTCATTGCCGGCTCAAATCCGGCCTCCGTTTGCGTTCCATGCGCCCTCCTCCTCCTCTTCGTCTGCCTCATCACTTGAGTTTGTTTCAGATGTATCTACAGCAGCAACTTCCCCGTCGGCGTCGTCCCCTTCTGTTTTGATTCAACCTTCGTCTCCACAGTTAATTTTGGCCCCGAATCACTCGACTACTTCTCTGTCTAGCAATCCCTCAAGGGAGCCTAGTCCTACTAGGACTCAACCTTCGACGAAATCATCCAAGATGTCTAAGCGAGCGCCGGAGAACTACAGAAAACACCCCTCGCCATTGTCAACTGTCACAGATGCTCACTCGCCTTACATACTCCCAACAGCCCCAGAGTCACCTGTGCTACACGAAAGGCCCAATAGTTTTCAGCCTAGACGTAGGAGCTCGCTGAGCAACTACATTTTACGTCGAACACAGTCACACCCCGACTTGACAGACTTCACAACAGATGACCTCCCGCCATTTCCCCAGCTGCCCGTTTCGGCTCCTACTTCACGGCCAGGGTCATCGAGTTCAGCTGTGTCTTCTCGTACGCTTAGTCTGCGGCGGAGGTCTGGCAAGGCTGATATTGGGGCCTCAACTTCTTACTCCACACAAGAAAAGATAGAGCATCGTTCGATCTTGGGGGCCGATCCAGCGGGGGCAGGGTTCTATCTTTACCCCCCAGCACAGTCGGAAATTTCTAACAGGCGGAGTGGCTCTCACAGTGGTTCTGGTGGCTCACGGTCTGGTTCGTGGGGAAGAGCTCCAGTGGGTGGAAACATGAACGATGATTCGAGAAGAAATGGTTGGACCGGGCTTGATGGGCACAATCCCCGCGGCATGCCACCGGCGGGACGAGGGTGGAGGGATCCTAGAGGGGGGCGTAGCTTTGGGAGAAGCGTCACTCAACAGGTCATCCTAGAGGAAGTTGGTGATGTAGCCGATTCGCCACAAACTATGTCTTCGTCCTCATCAGCACCAAATCTCGATAGCTCACAAGCCATGCTGGGGTCGGGGGGTCTTGCAAATCAGAACCGACCGCCAAACATGTCTAAGAATGCGTCTGTTTCCGAGAAGGGTGAGCGTAGGCGAAGCCTCCACAATAACTGGGACTCGGTACAAGGTCAGATGCGGATTCATAGTGATGGCGTCCCGCAACTCCAGGTTCCCCCGAAGATAAAGAAAGAAGGACGGGATTGGGATATGGGTGAGAGTATGGCTCTAAGAAAGTTACAACAGGGGGCAATGAGGTTCATGGATGCTTCTAGTGCGGATGGAAACAGTTCCCGTGGAACTCCTGTTACAATCCAATTTGGACACCCAAATAGGTTGTCCGCGGTTGGAAAGGGCAGAGATCTCATTGACAGCTTACCGGTTGTTCGTATTGAAAGCGTTGAAGGTTAAGAAAGTGTGGTTCGAGGCTGCAGCTTTTGGAAGGGGTGTGTGACTTTACGGGGTGGGATCTTTTTGTGGCTACGGCAATTGGGGGGGAGGATTTCTACTGGAGCGAAATTGAGTTGGTTCATTGATTTGGGATCACCGGGAGCGGCTGCATGAGAAGGCACACACCAGCACAATCATGAGGGAAAATTTGAATTTGGCGAGTAGGCTATCAACGGCCTGCAGGTACGTTCGCGGACAGGACGATAAAAAACAACGGGAAGAAATCACAAAATAATAATAATAAACTGTCGGGTATACGATGCGCGGGGTAGGTACCTTTGTGTTCTTGTACATTTTTTCCTTCTTCCTCTTACGCATTCATGATGCTATCGATATCTCTTTGGTATTGTCCTTGATGGCGCTCTTTTTTTTTTTTTACTCTTTTTTTGTCCTAACTTGGCTTTTTTCTCGTTGGAAGCAGGGATGTCATGGGCCGATGGCGAGCTATTGTGAGCGGTCCGCTCTTCCGATTATTTCTTCCTAATCACCTTTTGCAACGTTTTCTCATCCTTTCTCTTTTTGGGGAGCCAACTGATTGTTTTTTTTGTATTCATGCTACCACCCCTCTATCGGTGATTATTTTGAAACCGAAGGGCTTGGCGAATTCAGGCGTTTTTTGTTCCCTATTTTTGTTTCATTTTTTCGAAACTTTACAAAAAAGGGGTCTTCTGTATCATTTCTTGGTTCATTCTTGTAACCCCTCAGTAGTTTATAGTTAGCGCGGCCCAATGATTCTATCACAGCATTTGGCAATGCAGATTGAATAAATGGCAACCTAAAGTTAATTCAACCCTCAATGCCGGGGTGCAAGCACAAGCAGTGCTGTGCAGTAGCAGCCGTCCATCCACCCAGCGACAACAACAATGCCCCACACACCCCGTGAGGGGGAGGGGAAGGAACAACTACCGCCACCCTACACCCTCTGGCATAAAAGACAAGGACCAAAAAAACTCTAATATACAATGCATGAACCTATACTCGAGTATAGTACCGTATAGTAGTACTATCGTACCAGCCTACCCATCCTCTCTTTTCCCCTCTCTGCCATAGCATCATGGCAGCAACAAACACCACTCCCCAAGATGCCGTAAGTCAGGTTTGACCGAGCAAGCATCTCCCGCCTCCTCCGCTAGGTTTATCATATTATTTTATAATAAATTACCGTTATCGGTACGGGTACTGTAATAGCCACGCCGTAGACTAACCCCACTACCACCCCCCCCCCCCCCCCATGTTATCATACGAGTACTGCACTCAAGTCCCCGCGCCAAGAATTGACACACCGTTTTAGAATCACCCCTAGCACAATATATACGGTACTGCTACAGTAGTACAATACTGTCAATACAGGCCTATCAGTATGATAGAAGGGAACAAAACGGGGGCGGGGGGTATCACGACAACTTGTATACTTCTTGGGCTCGGAGAGACGGGAGAAACGCTGGTATGGTATATGTTTGTTACCATTGCTGCTGCTCGAGTTTTTTGTCGTGCAGTCCGAAGGTTGGACAGGAGGGGCTTGAAGTGTGATACGAGGTATCATATATATCATATCATAGAAAGAAAGAAAGAAAGAAAGAAAGTACCATCACTACCTGATAAGGAGTTTTTGCTGTTGCTGGTTGCTGTTGCTGTTGCTGTTGTTGTGTTGGGGGAGTTGGGTTTCTTTCTTTCTTTCCATGTCAATGTCCCACGGTTTTATCATAAGTTGAGTGGTTTCTCTTAAGTTTGTTAGTATGATAATATTATTATGGTGATTGCAAAATACCCTTAAGTAGACCCCCCCCTCCCACCTCTCCTCAACAAAAAATTAAAAAATTAAAAAAAAAGTTTCTCTGGTTTTGGTGGTGATGTACCGTACTAGTATATGTATGAATTTTCGAGCAATAAGGGAAAGGGAAAGAAGAAAAAAAAAGTATTTTTAGTACCGTATTAGTTTGTTTGTACCTGTGTGGTTGTGATGGATGGAGTGGAAGGGGGAATGAAGGGGGGGGGGTGTTCGTTTTTACCGTTTTTCTTCTTCCAAAAAAAAAAAAAAAACCTCCGAGTTATTTCCCATGACGCCCCCTCCTTATCCTCCTTCGCCGCTATGGCACGAGGAATAATTATGGGTGTTATAATATTATTATTATCATACTTGACTTATGACATTTCCCTTACCGTACCGAAGAAAAAATGAATGGGATTTTCCTTATTTATTTATTTATATTTTTATATTATTTTTATTTCCAACTCGTCCGATCCATAACGATTCACGGAGTAAACCAGTCGGTCTGATTATACTACTTGTAGTTATATACCGGTACCGGTAACTAGCCCTAGTCTATACCAGTCGAGTCGAGTCAGGACTTGGAGTATCGGGTTTAGGCTTGATGAGGGGGGTTTATTTTATTTTAGATGGCCCGTTTTCGAATTCTTGGATGTTATTGTTGGTGTGCTATTTTATTTTTTTCCCCTTTCTTTCTTTCTTTCTTTTCTTTCTTTCTTTCTTTCTTCGTTCTGTTATGATACTAGTCTATCATACGCAGTTGCAGGTGCTATGTTTAATCACTAGTAAGTTAAGTCCGAAATTGGGGGGGGGGGAGGGGAGAGAGGAGGGGAGGAAAGGGAATGGTGGGGTGCAGTAAGGTTGCTGCGTTGGTCAGTCTAAGTGGTGAGTGAGTGAGTGAGTGAGTGAGAGGGAGTGAAAGAGGGTGATGGATGGATGGCGGTACGGTAGCTTGCTGCTGCTGCTGCTGCTGTCTCTGGTAGGCAGGCAGGCGGGTTTATGGACATGTTAGTGGATGGGGTGGATGGATGGATGGTCGAGTACGGTAGGGTATCATATGGAATAGGATGCCAGGAGGGAAGGAAGAAGGGTGGGAAGGCTGGATAGTGTACTCGAGTATGTAGCGTTGTCTATGATAGTGATTGGGGGGGGAAAGGGAGGGGAAGGGAGTACTGTACATTTGCTTGTCCTTGTATAATACAGGTATAGGGGGAAGGGGGAGGGGGGGGCTCTGTATATCGGTCGATACTCTTTTTTGGAGGGTTTTGCGTTCGTGTGGACTGGTCATGGGAGGGGGAGGAAGGGAGGGGGGGGGAGTGAGTTTCTTGAGATTTTTGTATTTTGAGTTGCACACGGAGTTGCACACGGCTTTTCATGGGATTTTGTTCGCTCTCGCAATGGTACAGTAGCGGTACTTGTGAGGTAGGAGGGGGGCATGTATTGATACGTTATGATGTGACAATCGGGGTTGGGTTGGCTTTGCTTTGCTTTTATCGCAGTTTTACTTCTTGTCGTGGTGGAAAGGTCCCACGAACCCCGCCTTCGCGAATTCTTCCCTCTCTTCTCCCCCCATTTGTGGAACGCTTTCCTGTCCCCTTCCTCTCCTCCAACCCATTCATCCTTCTCCACACTTCAAAGTTTCTAACCCCCCCTCAACCTTTTTTGTGCCCTTCCTTGTCCTTGTCCTTTCTTTTATTTTTTATTTTATTTTTCCTTCTTCCTTCTTCCTTCTTTTGAGCTCGCTCGATGAGGGGCATTCACTTCTCCCCTTCCTTCCCCTCCCTCCACCTACCGACCACCGACCTTGCCCAAACGGATACAGCTCCAGTTCGAATTCCATCCCTGACCGGGCTGCGTACATACGCGTCTCGCTATATCATAAGCTGATCGCAACCCCCATCCCATTCCATTCTCTGCTCGCCCGCACCAACAATCATCTCGCTCTCACCTTTTCCGCTGCGAAATACATCCTTTCCCTTCCTCCTCCCCCTCTTCTTCCGGCCACTATCGCAAAAAGCACCCCCCCCCCCCCATCCATCCATCCATCATCCCCTCCTCATCCATCCACCTTCCCTTCCTCCCTCCACTCTCACTTCGTCTCTTCCACCCCTGTTTTGTTAGTCAACCCTGCACTCTCCCTCTCGCTCTCGCTTTTTTTCTCTTCCTTTCTCTTTCTTTTTATCAAATCGTTGCTCGCTCGTTCGCTCTTTTCGGCCAAGACTGCTTTTCTGTCGTACATTAGTTAGACTACCGTTCATTGCACCGCACCACAATTATTTGTGGGGGTGCGGATTGGTAGTCTTCGCCGGGCAAATAGTAAAAAAAAACAGAAGGATTTCCCTCAGATCGTGCAGTGCCGTGCTCTACATATTCATAGGATCCAGGAAAGGGAGAGGAAAGGAAAGAAATAAAAA